>Ga0307945_1004195_pt1 | contig 11670 bp, 8 predicted proteins | sample OrgLakmetagen228_FD_201818 | JGI IMG/M metagenome (GOLD analysis project Ga0307945, IMG submission 201818) | Saline water microbial communities from Organic Lake, Antarctica - #228 | ecosystem: Environmental > Aquatic > Non-marine Saline and Alkaline > Saline | place: Antarctica: Organic Lake...
TCTGTCTGTCTGTCTGTCTGTCTGTCTGTCTGTCTGTCTGTATGTCTGTCTGTCTGTCTGTCTGTCTGTCTGTCTGTCTGTCTGTCTGTCTGTCTGTCTGTCTGTCTGTCTGTCTGTCTGTCTGTCTGTCTGTCTGTCTGTCTGTCTGTCTGTCTGTCTGTCTATCAAGAGCAAATAATTATGTGCACGCACCATCCAAAGAGAGGGGAGCCAAAAAGACATGTGCTCAGTGAACAACGAGACGTCCTGAGTGCCTGGTATCATCTAAACAAATATGCAGATAATGCTGTCAGCCAAATAAGCAGTGCCCCGTACCATCCTCCGTATGAGTTCAGGCCATCAAGACGATGAGGACGGCACGCATCCAAGAGGAACTGCGGCTTAATCTTTTTGTACGTCAACCACCACGCTGTCAGCTCAGGCAAGGACCAAATGATTTTGGCATCCTCATTATCCTGTGTGAAGAAAAGGCAAGCACAAGTTTTGAAATTGGTAAAGATGCTGGGTCAAGAAAAAGAAGGAGGGGACCTTCTCGCACCAGATATGCACTCGTGAAATTACAATGCTGCGACGGATGGAAAGCTTACCCATAACCTGTGGCCGTAAAGCTTCCCATTTGCCTGCATCCACTCGACTACGTTTGTCTTTGCTGGGCTCAGCACCTGCAGGAACATTCATATAGACCCTCTCGCCTTTTCATCCATTACAACCATTCACCTCTGAACTTGTAACAATCAAGCAAGCAGTGTGAATGGGCGCCGATAAGTATTAAAGCCAAAAGCCACGAGCAAAAGCCCTTAGATCAAAACAACGATCTCCAGCAGCAGACCGACCTTTGAATCCTCATCGAGGCGAATTACCCACTTCATCCCCATGGCAGCAACAAATTGGAACACACCGTTGCTGAACCACCTACACATGTGCCGGTAACCTGTGGGCGTGGCGTCAGGAAGAGAACAGTCATTAGCAGTGTACGGGCGTGGTAAGGGTTACACACCACGGGAAGCGGTTTTGCTAAGATGCACACATCACGCACGTGCCTCTATGCTTGTACAAGGGGTTGAAATATCATGATCAGATGTCGTTAAAGGAGCCCATTCCAGATTTCCTTGGAGAAGAGAGCTTAAGCTCTTTTTCACAGCACCAGCAGAGTGGACCGACGGAGCTGGTCATTCCTTCAGGTTGATCTTGGGAGCCCAGACCAGCAACATATATGTTTGTGACAAAACATCCGCTAGTATCCTCATTGCGTAAGAGACACACAATCAAAGGGAAAAAGGTGACCGCGGGATTAATGACAAGGTAAACACTAAAGTGACAAGCAAAAGTAGGTTTGTCCCGCTTTGGGCGACTAACCCCGCCCTCAAGGCTGGATAGAATTGAGTGTGATAATGCTCGTGCATTTTAGCGGGAGAACATTAAGCTTACACGGCCATACAGGATAGATAAACATTGGCCAGCCCTGAGCAATTGACGCACGTTTTGGTGTCGTGCCTGGGCTTGCGGAGGTGGAACAACGTAGTATAGGAATAAAAAAGGAAAGGCAATCGACATGCCCAGTTATTTTAAGGTGTAAGCTCAAGTGCTTAAGACTCCCTCCATGCGTACAGATCCTAATCAGTGTAGACCTTTGCCACTTTGCCTTTCTTTTTTCCCCTCTTGCTCCTCTATCGTCCTCTTCCTTGTACTACCACCTTCTCCATGCTCTGGGCAACACGAGGAGTAGGTCCACTCTGAGGCCGGGGGTAGGCCTTCAGGTAAAATCCATGCCTCCTCAGGAATCTTGACAAATTCCGCGGTGGGGAGGACAGAAATGATGGGGGCTTGCTGCGTGTGTGTGTGTATGTGTGTGTGCGTGTGTGTGTGCGTGTGTGTGCGTGTGTGTGTGAGTGTGTGTATGTGTGTGTGTGCGTGTGTGTGTGTGTGTGAGTGTGTGTGCGTTGTGTGTTGTGTGTGCGTGTTTGTTTGTGTGTGCGAGTGTGTATGTGACCTCGGCAAAACCCTGAAAGCACAGTTTTGCAGAGCAAAACTTTTATAACATGGCTCTTGTGCACAGAAAAAGGACAGAATGCGTACCTTCAGGGCGCTGTCACAGTCGCTGGTGAAAAAGAGTAGCACCCTTCCTACACAAAGCGAGCAAGTCAAGCATTTATTTGTAGTACACTCAGTTCATTCAAACATGTCACGTCTTTTTAAGTTTCTAAGCAGCTGCGTCCGTCTAGCTCGCACCGGGAGTGTATGCAAGCAGGTTATCCCTTATAAATGTGAGGGTCTCCAACAGCTGTGGGCTCGCCTGCGTTTATACATGCGTATTAGGTGTGTGCGCTCGCATCTGCATTTACGCATGTGCGTGCGTGTTCTGTGCTTTCATTTTTTACATAGTGTTTCAGCAAGTATGCCTCTTCTGTTGGTCTTTTGTGTGTGTATATTGTGTGTGTGTATAGTGTGTGTATAGTGTGTGTATGTTGTATGTGTGTATGTATGTGTGTGTGTGACCTCACCTCAGCAGAATCAGATAGGAGCATAACATAAGCCACAGTCTCTGGGTACGACGCAAAATATGGGGCTTGAGCACGTCCTGCCTTGTGTAGTCCTGCTGAATGCAGAAGATTGGTATCGTAAGGCTTCAGTGCTTGCGACAAATAAATTATTTTTTCTACAGTGCAATGTCAATTTTCATGTGTGCATGCCCGTGCGTGCGTGTGTGTATGTGTGTGTATGTGTGTGCGCATATGTGCGTGTGTGTGCGTATGTGTGTGTGTGTGTATGCGTGTGCGTACATGCGTGCACAGGTGCGTGTATGTATGTACATGTGTGTGAGTTTGTGTGTCTGTGTGTGTATGTGTGCGTGTATGTGTGTATGCGTGTGTGTGTGTGTGTGTGTGTGTGTTTGTGTGTGTGTGTGTGTGTGTGTGTGTGTGTGTGTGTGTGTGTGTGTGTGTGTGTGTGTGTGTGTGTGTCTGTGTGTTTGCGTGTGTGAGTTTGTGCGTGCGTGTGTGTAAGTGTGTGTGTGCGTGTGCGTGTGTGTGTATGTGATTGTGTGTGTGTGTGTGTGTGTGTGTGTATGTGTGTGTGCATGCATGCACATCTTGCTGCGTGACAATGCTTTTTCCTACAAACTACTTATCAACTGTGATGTTTAATGATGGTTATCATAAAGAAGCTCTTACCATGCTCAGAAATTCGCACCAGAAGCCAGACAAGAGCAATGGCAGAAACAAGCGACCATGTCATTCCATTTCTCACTCCTATATTTATTTTAAAACAATATGAAAATTTGTTGCGCCCCAAATTTCGTCGACCCAGAAACGAGTTCTCGCGGCATTCGTTCACTAACTTAACAGCGCCTCACGCCCCCCACTTGACCGAATATTGCCGAGACAAATAAAACAATTAGGGTGAAATAGAAAACCGATCGAAAATTGAGACTGGTAAATCGCCTGGAAAATGGGTGAGGGAGAGGGCGGAAAGCCATCACCTGTTGACAACAGGTTGTCTGCGGGGTACGGAAGCACCATATCACTACGTGTCAGAGCATGGGATCCTGTGGGCTGCGCGATGTGTCGTTTTCCAATTTTCGATTTTCGAAGTCAGTGTGTCAAACCTCCAGTCACAATCTTCTTCGATCCTTGCAGCTTCGCTTATGTCGCAGCAGCTATTGCTGGCCCCTTTGGAAACCCTCGAAAAGGAAAAAAAAGAAACAGAAAGTATGCAGGCAGCAAAACACTCCCTGCATCATTTAAGGGAAAGAAGATGAAAGGAAACCCTTGCTTTATAAACCCTTCGCGTTCATGACAACAGCTTGCACGCAGACTTTCTGGCTTGTAAACAGCTGTGAAAAATGTGCAATAATAATCACGTCTTCTTCTAAAACTTATTCTGAATATGGTAAAAAACAACGTGCACTTCAATTGCAGGTAGGCTACAACCAAGGAGCATCATGCCGTATCATCCCGTAGCTTGCCTCTTTGCAAGGATTGCGATCAAGAAAACTTGGGCGTATAATGAGGGCCTGCTTACTTCTCCAGCGGGTGCTTGATGCAGAAGTCTTTAATCAATTTGTTGACGGTGTCAGGCTGCAAAAAGCAAGCAGAAAAAAGTGTGTCATTTGTAAAGCGAGAAAGGCGGTGGAACTCGGTGAGTGGAGGCAGAAGGCTTGTGCAAGAAGAGCACAAGAACAGTGGCAATCGTCGTAGTATCACTAGATGCAGTAGCTTGTTAAGCTTCAATGGACAGAATCATTTAACTTCCAATCAAAATCCAAGGAATCAGAATATGCCTTACTTATAGGACTTATAGGGCTGGACAGAACCATATATTTACGGTGTATGTACGGTATTTATGGCAGGGAAATCACCAAATATACGGTCATATACGGTGTATATATACGGTTCTGGCAAACTCTACTTACTTATAATTCACACCTGCAATTGCACGCTTTTCGTTTTAGACATACGAGCAAAGGAAACCCTTTGTAACACTGGAGATAACATGTTTGAGGTTTATACAAATGAAGCATAGTCAGCAAACCTGATCAATAGGGATCCAATGGCTGCATTGCTTCAAGACGTGCGACTCTGACACTGGTGCAACCTGCGTTGTGTTTGACACGCAACAACATCTATCATTAATAAATGTCTACGTCACTTTGAGCCCACATTCACTTGAACACACGCACACACAAACAAACACACACATGCGCACACACACAATAAAGATATACATGTACACAAGCACACGCACACACACACGCACATACAAATTTTGAGCTGAAGGAGGAGGGCTAACTAGCGGAAAAATCAAGAACACAGAAAACTATCCTTTACGCGCAAGACCCCAGCAACCCATTCCTTATAATTTTCCTTACACATATTACACACGCACACACACATACACTCTCTCTCTCTCTCTCTCTCTCTCTCTCTCTCTCTCTCTCTCTCTCTCTCTCTCTCTCTCTCTCTCTCTCTCTCTCTCTCACTCACTCACAGACACAAACAGACACACACACAAACAGACACAAACACACACAGACACACACAGTGCTATACGCTACAGACTACAGACAAACACAAACCTTGGACAAGTTGTCCATCAAGCAGGTTTCCAGGGCGATGTCTTGGTCTGCCATGACTGCGCACACGGGCATCTCCAGCGTACGCCTCAAAGCCGCCCACACCCTGAGTTTGCACAGTCAATGTGTGTGTGCGTGTGTGTGCAAATTGCTTTCTTACACGACCAGGTGAAGCACGCTCTGTACTGAGTTCAGATGCATGTTCTGTGTTTGTACGTGCGTGTGTATGTGTGTGTGCTTGTGTGTGTATGTGTGTGTGTGTGTGTGTGTGTGTGTGTGTGTGTGTGTGAGAGCCAGCTTACCTTGGCAGCGGAGAGTGGGTAAACATGGGGAGGAGGGCTCTGTAGTAATTGACGATTGCAGTGGCAGCACCTGCAAGACCACACCGTGGGTTGCAATGTCGCCGGTTTCCTAGTATTGATTTTGTGTTGTAAATGCAGGCGTAAGCGTGCTCGGTAAGAGCGGTCAGAGGCAGTGTATTGCAGATAGCCGCACACGCAAGCACCTGAAGGATAGGGTGTGCAGGCCTTTCAGGTCCACCGCAAACTCCCGGTAGCAAAGCGACCTGCCAATGTTTCTGAAGAACTCACATCTCTGAGGCTTGCCGTAGTTACGGTCGATGCAAGGTACTTCTGACATGAATCTTTGGTACGGGCAAAACGGTATGTGTACACAGTCTTGAACAGCCTGAATTGCTGTTATTACTCTCAATTTTCATCCACGCCTGGTTTCTTCAATGCTCACACATTCCACAACTTATTTACTGAATCCCTATGCAACCTGCACCTAGTTTTCTTAACGCCCATGCAATCTGCACCTGGCTTCCCAAACGCCCACTTCATCCACTCAATGTCTGCACTTGACATCCCAGTCTTAGATACTGTCCCACAGGGTGTGCCGGGCGCCCACAAATCTCCCAGCTGCTTATAATCAAACACCTTGAAGATGGACTCTGCCACAAAAGGGGCTTGGAAAAGGAGGATGTAGTAGGACCGCACTGCAGCAGCAAGCACAATGTGGTGAAGTGGGATGTGTGTGTGTATGTGTGTGCGTGTGTATGTGTGCGTGTGTTTGTGTATGTATGTGTGAGTGCGTGTATATGCCTGTGCATGCATGCGTGTGTTTATGTGTGTTTGAATGTGTGTGTGAGTGTGTGTGTGTTTGAGCGCACACAAGCGCGCGACTAAATCAGCATGATTCCTGTTAGGTGTTAAGCCAACCTTCCTGGCATTGTTCATCTAGCATCATTCTGGCACAATTTTTTTATAACCAATGACCATAATAATAATATTTGTCCAATAATAGTCATAGTCGCCTTTTACTTTGGTAAAAGGAAACACACAGTACACCCTCTGTTAAACTCATACATACACAAACGTATCTGCGCACACACATACACAAGTATCGGATACACACGTCATACCCACATTAACACATCAATACAGACATTTAGACGCTCAAACATGTACACAAGCACACACGTGCATATGCATTACATACAGGACACATACATACACGCACAAATACATACATGCAGACACATTTGCTAGTGCACACAAGCTCACATGCACGCATTCTTACCAAATTGCATCCATCCAGCATTCATACAAACTAATCCCAAATGAGGTCCGGCAAAGACAATGAGCCTGCAGTTCAAGACACAAAGGATGCGTGACAACATGCTGCATTAAACAAAGGCACAAACACAACAAACAAGCCGTGTGTGACTACCTGATTCACCAAATGAAGGCACAAATACAACAAGCAGACCTTCCGTGACATCTTGCTGCACCAGGGGGTAATTGCAACAACAGTGCTATGTGTTAAGAGGAAGGTCAAGCTGCTGGTTTTAGAGTTGTGCTTTTCAGACTGTGCGGAGTTGCTAAGCAATTGTGGTTTTCCTTTAATGCTTGCGCTACACAAACACTTCAATACGTGCATGCGTGCGCGTGCGCACACACGCACACATACACACACGCATACACACTTCAACACATGCATGCACGCGCATGCACACACACACACACACACGCGCACACATGCACACACACAAATATACACACGCGCACACACATACAAACAACGCACATGCAAATGCAACATGTACCTGTCTACCACTTCAGGAAACATCCCCGCCACAACCCAGGCCACGCCTCCCCCCTAAAGTGTGTGTATGTGTGTGTGTGTGAATGTGTGTGCGTGACGTGCGTGCTTCGGCGTTTTGCAGGGGTGAGCATGCCTGAATTCGACTAGGCACTCAGCAGGTACAGTGTGCATATCAAGTGCATCAAAATGAAAGGGGGAAGAAGTTGAAGGTCCTCTTCAAGCTACAAGCATGAGGAACCTCATCAAAGAAAGCAAGAGGGCTTATTTGTTTTGATCACTCATGGGCTGACTGCAGTACCCTGTCCAAATGGTCGAAAAGATTTGGCAGCGGCAAGTCTGAGCGGTGAGCTTGTACCCCCTAGATGATCAAGCAACTTCAGGATTTGTACCAAACTGGATATATTAATATCAGCAAATCCTTTGCACAAGTAAAGCCACTCACGCAATCATCAGGTACTGGCACTGGCACTCACCCATTCACCAGATATAGGTGCTTACCCAATCACCAGTTAGAGCACCCACACAATTACCAGATATAGGTACTTACTCAATTACCAGATAAAGTCACCCACCCAACCACTAGATAGAGGCACTCACCCATCACCAGATAGAGGCACCCACACAATCACCAGATAGGGCACTCGCCAATTTACCAAGTGAAGCCACTCACACAGTCATCAAAAACAAGCACTCACCCAGTCATGGGCGACCAAGGTGCAGCTGTCATGCCCCAATGATCTTACGACGGCACTGACGTCTGTGCTAAGCACATCCAGATCATAGCTGTGCACACCCTGCATGCATGCACGGAAGTGCGTGCTGGTGTGTCTGTGCGTGCATACGCATGAGTGCTTGTCTGTGTATGTGGGTGATCCTTCCTTGAATGCAAACACATGCCCTCCTCAATCCTTTACCTAAGGAAAATGATTGACCGCCCGAGCAAACAGTATCCATGACGAGATCATGATAAGGTCCTTGGTTACTTTTGTGCAAGGAACTTGCGTTTGTACCTCGCAGTTTTTTGCAAAGCCTGATTGTGAAGGTTACCTTCTTGTGCGTTACCACACATACTCTCTTATATACATATACACATACACACACTCACAGGCACACACACAAGCGCGCACACACACACAGCTTACTTGGGGCTTTGAGGACATCCCATATCCTCTCATGTCTATGGCCACAGCGTCAAAGTCTTCCGAAAAGGCTTTTAGCTGATGCCTCCATGTGTACCAAAACTCAGGAAAGCCTGGAGTGGGAGACATGACAAACAACACAAATATGCATAAGGTTTTGTTGCTGTAGTGCAGCACCTCATTTCTTACTCCTCATTTCTTACTCCTCATTTCTTACTTCTCATTTCTTACTCCTCATTTCTGCATTTCTTACTCCTCATTTCTTACTCCTCATTTCTTACTCATTTCTTACTCCTCATTTCTTACTCCTCATTTCTTACTCCTCATTTCTTACTCCGCATTTCTTACTCCTCATTTCTTACTCATTGTTTTCTACTATTGGCTACATTCACAGTCTGAGGCTCTCTCTGTTGTTCTGAACCTGAACTAGATGAGGGTAATAGCAGCGCAACTCCTATCTTCACAAAAAAAATTGTGTTTAGCGTCTCCTTGTGATGTAGTCTGCACGACACATACCAGGTAGATAGCTTTGTAATTGTGAGAGAAAGGTTGCTTGAAGCACGCAACAAAAAAGGTCATGGTTGCCGCCTTTGGGAAGTTAAGTACTATTTCATATACGCACACATATATGTGCACACATGTTAACAATTTCACTTATAATTGTCGGATGCTGGTCTCACAGAGCATCCCTCTACCTTAGGGCACAACTGAAACAATTTATTTTATTTAAGACAATGTGCCTCACATGTTTGGTATGCAGGAGTTGCGACAGCATGAAGGAGCGACAGGTCAAACACGGCTTTCCCGTACCGTACCTTCACGTACTCATCCCGCACCCGAAAAAAGTAAATACTTTATTGCATTTTTCCTTCTCCGCACCCCATAAATTATAATTTTGCCCCTTCCCCGCATCAACCCCGCAGAGCTTCCCCCTTACCTTGTACAGTTTAAGTGCAGTCCTTTACTCTAGATAACACCCCCATGCTTCCCTCCACCTCAATGCAAGTGCTGCAGAAACCAAAACGCGATAAAATAATTTTAATTGATCATTTTTAATGTTTTAGCAAACTCCGCACCATCCCCGCACCCAAGAAATAAATACATATTAAATTTTACCGCACTCACTCTGCAGGGCAAAAAATAATATCTGTGCGAGATGTTATTGAGAAGGTACGGTATGTAAAATCCATCACCGTCCCTACCTAACGTTGTTTGGGGGGGGCGGTGATCAAGTACATTCATGTAAAATATTTATAATACGTGATTTTCCAGATTGTACGTGATTTTACGGGATTTTGGGTGGGGTAGTGATGAAATTTATTTGTTATTAGAAGGGGGGGCGTTGAGTACATGTATGTATGGTACACTACAACTTAACTCCTGAAGCTACACCCTAATCCTGTCCCCCAAGAATTCAAACCTAACTTAAAGCACTGCACGGAGGTCCTATTTCCAGACTTTTTCTGATTTCTGACCTGCAATCTTCCCCTTATTCGGAGACTAAAATGCATGCATCCAAAGCAACACTCTCGTCTTGCAGAGAATATGGCACACAAATCACCACCACTGTGCATTGGCTGGAATAAAGCGACACCTGCCTCCTTTTCTAATCCAGGCTGGTAGTGGTGATCTGTGCTCATTTGTAGAGTTGGCCAGAACCGTATAATGCACCGTATACAACCGTACACTTTATGAAATCCCTGCCAAGAATACCGTATGTACACCGTATACATATCATTCTGGTCAACCCTCCTCATTTGCTTGTCAGCACCTACCATGGAGGAAGAGCATCAGTGGCTTCTTGGGTTGGCGCTTCAAGGATGCAGCATGGATGCTGCGAACGATTGCAACATCAAGTAATTTTGGGGTTATGTTGATCGTGAGAGCAGATGCGGAATGGTGGGTGAGCAGAAATGCATTCAGTCGGTCGGGGAGGCAACATGATCAGGATCTGGCCATGAGACCTGAGCAGATGCGATGAAGCAAAGAAACGTCGTCTATCATAATGCTCCGAGTATTAACATTGGAACAGTAAATCTTATATCAGATTGTTGCTTTCATTTCCTTTGTTGCTGGATGCTGTGGGCAGATGGAACGACAATGGACATTTATTAAAAGTTGACTGCACAGACCGGTGATTAATTGTGGGAAAAGGCTGGACAAGGCTCTTTAACTGTTTCAAGCGACGCTTGTATTTCAGTGAAGTTAGGAAGCTTATATTTAACATGATCATTCATGCTAACATGATCATTCATGCTAACATGCAAGGCGTGTGTGTATGTGAGATCAAGTGTGTGTGTATGTGTGTGTGCGTGTGTGTGTGTGTGTGTACGTGCGCGGGAGTGTTTGTGCGTGTATGTATATGTGTGTGTGAGTGAGCGTACACACGTGCCTGATTAACACGAGGCACGTGCATCGTACAGAACAGTCAACATTTGTCCTGTGTGCCATTCAATCTCACGTCTTGCATATTCGTAGGGTTGGTCAGAACCGTACATGAACACCGTATATGACCGTATGTAAGGCAATTTCACTGCTAAAATCACCGTATATACACCGTATATGCGTATGTATGTATGTATGGTTTTGGCCAACCCTACATATTTGAAAGTAGAACAATCAGCGCCTGGTTTGCCACCTGGCTGTGCCTTTTTTGTGCCTGGACCCTCTTCTCGCAAGACAACACAGAGGAAGGCTGCGTTTGCTTTGAAGAGCTGCTGCAACCAAGTAACAAACGATTCCTTGGCAGTCAAGCACAAAGACAACAAAGCACAGCCAGACCGTCGTTGGAGCACGAATTGTATGTGAGTGAGGCCCTCACATCATCAGATCGAGGGCCACCTTGTAACTTCCTGTTATAATGCACAGGCCTAGGATTGATTAATGCGTCTAAAGAATCCAGGAGACAGTATGCATACCTAATGCCATTCGCCTTGAGGTATTCATGCTGAATGCCAGGGATGGGGTCTTCAGAGTCGAGGTAAGAGCGATCACGTGTTTTGAAGAACTGAAATGGTCCTGCATTAGCACCCAATTTGCAGTAGCACTTCCAATCAGTACCGAACTATAATGACAGGAATTAAAAGCTAGTTTTCGATCAGGCGAAGCCGCACATTGCTCAGGCACTTCCAGCCATCCACAAACAGGCCACCCACAAACAAGCACATTTATCGCTCGCTTTCTCTCACCTAACAGGAAGGAAAAGACTTGCTTGAGCACGTGGAAGTAGGTTATGAGCACTGCGAATGAGGGGGCATGTGTATAAGTTTGCGTGCCTATGTGTGTACGTGTGTGTGTACGTGTGTGTGTGCGTGTGTGTGTACGTGTGTGTGTGTGTGTGTGTGTGTGTGTGTG
>Ga0307945_1004203_pt1 | contig 11661 bp, 15 predicted proteins | sample OrgLakmetagen228_FD_201818 | JGI IMG/M metagenome (GOLD analysis project Ga0307945, IMG submission 201818) | Saline water microbial communities from Organic Lake, Antarctica - #228 | ecosystem: Environmental > Aquatic > Non-marine Saline and Alkaline > Saline | place: Antarctica: Organic Lake...
ACGCACACGCACACACGCTCATAGACATACGCACACACGCAGACGCACGCACGCACGCACGCACATACACACATACACACACGTACACGCTCTCACTCACACATGCATACACACGCATAGAGGAGCTGTATGGGGACCTGGCCATTCTTCTCATCGACGTCCGCATCTTCCTCAGCCCACAACAAAACCATGAAGTGCCTAAATCTCTGCTGGAGCAGGTATGTGCAATTGCTTTGAGCAATAACACAGAAGACAGACTGCTTTACTAATCGCGCAATCCAGCGTTTAAAACAAGAGAAAGCGGATGAGGAGATCCATCACCATAGCAATGAATCGCACAGTCTCCATAAACGAGACTGCAGGAGACATGGAGTCAACCCCTTTAACGCTATTCCAATGCAGGAGTGCCATAAACATTTGACAAATGCAAAAAAATCGATTTATGAATGCCATCTTACACCACACTCAGCTACATATCACTCAGTGATCAATGGAGATCTTAATGATTTCTTCCTCCCCACATTACAGATCCTCTACTTCGTGAGCGCGTACCTGATGATCAATGACCGCAACCACCTTGCCGTGTATGCAGTCCAGGAGCACTCCAGGTTGGTGGCTTGGTATGAACGAAAATTTGTATTCTCACGTCTTTTGCTAGGCCCTCTAACAGACTGCATGTATTGACGTGTGTACGCTGCCTGAGAGCTCTCGAAGTCGGTGGTATCAACTACTGGTATTAACTACCGGTATCAACTGTAAATGGTTGGCTATCCTTTCGCTTTTCTCACTGTACCAACAAACACACACACGCTGCCTTGTGTTAACACAACTAGGCGAGAGACCACCAATAACATTGCATTTGGTATCAACTACTGGTATCAACTACTGGTACCAATTGTAAATGTACAGCAATCCTTTCGCTTTTCTCACTGTACCAACAAACACACACACACACGCTGCCTTGTGTTAACACAGATAAAATCGGGCCTTCTTGTTGTATTAAGGAGTCCAGCCTGCATTTGATGTGCATTGGTTTGTAAAGGCGTTCAGAAAGGCAGCTCTTGAATGAGGGGAGCAGCCTTTTTTCCTTCAAGAAAAATTTGTTCAGTGACTGCATTTCCAACACAAGTAACCGCTCCACAGAAGGTGCTTTTTGGTTCTTCGAAGAGCTCTTGCATTTCCCCCAAAAATGCGCGGGTCCACGCGTGTGCTCTTTGGTGTGCGTTTTGTGCAGGCTTTGTGCAGTAAGCTCTCACATCTCTCTAAAAGGGAATGCCGCCCCCGTTGATCAGTGCACGTTCAATAGTATGTAATCCTTTTAGCCATGAATCCCTTACGTGTCCTTTCGATGAAGAGGTGTACTGGAAATCTTTGGTGGGAAATGACGTTTTCATTTGGCAATGTACATCTTATGCTTGCATGCAGTGAGCTCTTACATCTCTCCATAGGGGAGGCCACCCCCAAATCCCCTGAATTGAGTAATCCCACCCGCAATATAGGCGACAAGCTGGTGTCTATCATTCAAGCGGCCGCCCAGCACGAAGGTGGGGTGCGTGAGACGTTTGGTGGTGGTGTTTGTGGCATTGGTGGTGGTGATGGCAGGGTCTTTTATTGGTTGGACACAATACATGGTGGGGGTGTTGTGTTACAGCCAGCGCGCGATGTGTGTGGGGGGGATGAAGCTACAAGGGGGACGGCGCTGCTCCATAATTTACTCATGGATTCAAAATCAAACGAGATTGACTCCTTCGGTGGGCAAACAGAAGAGCTTCCTTATCCATTAGGTACATACAAACTCATTGCTTCAGGTGCTTCTGCTCTGTCCACCGCTGATATTGTGTTGTGAATAATGTGTGTGTAGGTTGGCCAGTGCGACATGAAGCATAAATTGGAGATTATTCCCAGATTTATTGCGTACCTATATTATGAGCGTGCAGGTCTTGCCAACATTTGTTTTGGTGCTGCATGAATTTTGACATTTTTGATATGACACTTATAAATGCCAGACACAATAAGCAATGTATGATTTAGACTTTCTGTGGAGCACCAAAATGAATTATATGAGCACACCTACAAAGCTGACACCTCTCCAAGCACCCAGACACATCCGCTGGGCCTGAATGGTACGTCTTTTGTGCTCTGTGCCTCGTACACCGCCTTAACATCCTTGTAAGCATGACATTGCATTTGCCCTCCAACATATTGCTTATCATTCGACGTTTACTTGCACACCTACGCAGCTGCTGCCTTTTCAAACACCCTGCCACACCCGCTGGCGCTGAGCGGCGCCCTCTCTCGTGCTTTGTGCCTCGTACAGCGACTGAGATCCAAGCCCAGTGCAAGCGTGCTGGTACGCAAGCTCAATTTGACGAGTGCGTGAGTGTGGTGTGTGTGTTCCTGTGTGAGGGTGTGTGAGGGTGTATGTTTGTGCTTGTGCTTGTGCGCACAAGTTTGCGTGCACTTGCAAAAGTGCATGTTGCAGGTTTTTTGCGAATTAACTTGTTGCTTTTGCATGCTTGTGCTCAGTGGTATGCTTGCGCTTTGTAATGTCCTGGCACTGTGCACGCCCGATGGGAATATTTAGGTGCTTCACGTAAGGGGACTTGTTAAGTTCAAGGCTATGTCACCTCCCTGGCCCTCGTCCAAGCTTCCTTTTTCTTGTCGCTCCCCTCCCTTAATCTTGCTGGCTGTGTTACCATTGCCAGCGGAATCCATTCCTTGATTCCTTTTTGTATTCTTGCAATGGAGTAGAATGGAGTAAGAAAAAATCAGTACACATCCAGGAGGCTGTATCTATCATAACTTTTTTACTTCACGTGTTGAATGAAATATAGATTACATAGGTATTCAAAATCCTGACGTTGAAAGCTATTGATTGGTATATGATGAGTCGATTCTAAAGGGTCAGTTGGTGGGTGGTCATTTTGGGGGGCTCGGAATTTTGGGGGGGGGTCTTCAGGATTTGTCTGGGCCACTTCCAGCAAATAAAATCGTTTTTGGGAATCCTTAGCTCAAACCCGTTCGATTGGCACCCTTGTTGGGTGATTTGACTAAGGGGGGGTCTTGGTGCCTGGTCATAGAAATGCATGGAATGCCCCCAAGTAGGCCGCGGGGGTGTGTTCAGGGAAATTGCCAGCAATTGGTTCCAAACTTGCAGTTTACGTATTGTGTTATGCATGAGTTGCATGAATGAAGTAAAAAGGTGCTTTGGCTGGATTTGTGCACTAAACAGGTGTTCAGTGCAAGAGCATGTGCATATCAGTTTGACACCCTTGTTATTAGTGTGGGGGTCAGGAAGGGGGGTTTGGGGGGGGGGGTCATTTTGGGCCGGGGGCCCAAAATTCACATGTGACTTTCAGGAATGATTTTTCACAGCACATCCTTAGTGTTTATTGTGCCTCGTGTTTTCTGGTTGTGGGAATTGGTTTTGCCGCTTTCACACAGTCTGTCAATCTCTGTACTTCACATAAACTTTTTACTGTGCAGGCGCATTAGAAGCATGATCAAGTCTGCCATTTTGTGTCGTCTTGTCCTTTATCTGCACATCACCAATCCTTTCAAATGAGCATTTATCAGCGCAATTGTACCAGCCACTCTACCGTCCTAGGCTCCATCCACATTTGGTTGAGTGCCTACAGCAGGAGTGCTCGCTTGCTGTTTGCCAGCTATTAATAATAATGGCAAAATAAGCACAAGTTATGCTGCATAATACCACATACTACCAATATATTGTAGCGCGCACAACATGCTCAGATTACAAGACCAGCATGTTGCACTCCAGGCCATTCCTCAGACCAATTCAAGAGACACACCTACCAGCGCAAACAAAACAGCATAAATTAACTGTCCCTCCCGGCTGGTACCCATAATCTATTCCCCATCCCAACTCTGACCACTCATGGCTCCATTATATTGTCCCCCCCATTGTCTCTCTGTGTGTTTTATGTTAAACAGTGCCAACTGCCAACGCAGAGCTTGACCTAAATACCGCCCTCATTCACAGGCTGGTGCCCCTCGTCTATTCTCCCAATGCCGACCGCGGCTGCTGTGCCTTATAGGCTCCCCGGACGTGCCCATGCAATACATCCCTGTCATGAACGCCATCTTCTCGGCCCAGCGAGCTGAGGTCGCTGTGGATGCATTGGTGCGTGCACGCAGAGAAAAAAAGAAAGAGATCGAAGGCCAGCGAGGCGTGCCACAAACGGGCTGGCTTTGTACTGGTTTGTTCCCTCTTGTTGTGCAACCTTGCGCTCATTGCACCTTTTTCTGTGTGGAATGTTGGGTAAACCTGTAGTTTGAATCGGGTAAAAGTTCCCCTGCCAAATGTTCAGCGTAGATCGTGTAGTTTTCACACTTGCTTAACTCACCCGGATTTGGATCCTGCTAATCATGACAAATACAGGTATTTAGTACGTGCAGTTTCTCGACCCCCTCGCATTTGACTCCTCTTGCGTATAAATTAACCATTGCAATGCACGTGCAGGTCCTCGGCCCACCCGGTTTTGACTCCTCCTACCTGCAACAGGCAGCCCACCTCACAGGCGGCCTCTACCTGCGGGCTCCCAGTGGGTCTGGCACACAAGGGGGGGGTGTAGCAGCAGCAGGTGGATTGGGGGTGGGCATGGGGGTTGGTAGCTTTGGTGGGCCTTCACCTCTTCAGTCACAGCAGCAGAAGCAGCACTGCAACCTGGGTGCTGCGCTTCAGTACCTGCTGTCCTGTCTCAGTAGTGACACTGTCACGCGCAGCATGCTGCGCGTGCACCAGCCCCTGGGTGTGGACTTTAGGGCTACCTGCTTCTGCCACAAACGCGCGTTGAATGTGGGCTACGTATGCTCTGTGTGCCTGTCCATCTTTTGCAAGCAGCTGCCACAGTGTGCGATCTGCGGCACCACCTTTACATCGACACAGAGCTGAACGTTGTTGTAATTCTATATATCTGTTTATCACAACCAGCTGCTAGTGTATGACCTGCAGTGTATTTTAGCAACAGTGTAGCTAAGCTCAAAGCTTCTAGCAAGCATTTGAGTGATCATTTCTTCTTTGTTCTTTCCACTTGGTTCGGTTATTGGCACCCACTTATTTTTTTACCACTATTCTCTTCTCTCGAGGGCGAAAGAGGATTTGACGCAAGCCACACAGAGGTTTGACAGTTGTCACACTTGCGTCTGTTTCCTTTCTTCCTCTACTTTCTGAATTGCTTGCCTCGCCAGTGGGCCTTACCTAACCTTTTTCATATATCATGCTGATGTGGAATTTGAATTTTCTCCTGCTTCACTGATACACTTCGTAATATCACACCCACATTAATTGGTGTTTACGAAGGGGTTGGAGTCGTCAAGCAAGCAGTTTTTTTAAGATTGCTGTTAGTTGTGAACACATAAAGACAGGGGACGCACGAGTTCACCCGTCCACAAAGGAATCGCATGGATATATAAATACGAAAAACCTTTTAAATGTCGAAAACTGCAGGAGTACGCATAACTAACGAATTCCATTGTTTCGTGATCCATTGTCATTTAGAATTAGAGTATGCTTTCTAACTTAAAGCAGGCTGCCCTGCCTGGACACGCAACTCGAACCAGCTCCCCAGCGGCACTTCCCAAGGGCGTCCAGCAGCAGCGAGCGTGAGTGTGTATGCAGCAGCCAGTGTGTCGTCTTTAGAAGCGCCTGACTGCATCGCCTTGGCATCACGAAAAATATCCCGAAACCCATTTCACCCTTCGCACGTCCTCTGCTGGGATTGCACGTTTTTGCAGCACATAAGCAAGCTCTGTTCAGGGCCATGTAGGCGATGTCGCGGACGAACGAGAGCTTTCTCCACTCTTCTGTCAACCCGGCTATTTTGCTGAGTGATTGTGTGATTTTTTTGCTCTCAGGCTTCCTCTTAACTCGAGGCCGAGCTCACAGCGCAGCAGCGTGGCTGCTCGGGTAGCTCGCGTGCCCTTCTCGGCGGATGCTGATAAAGAGAGGGACCTCAGCAACCCTCTGCACACTTTTGAGGCCAGCACCCTAGTAAGTTTCCTTTCCCTTCCCTACCGAAGAAGGAGTTGAGGAGGAGCTCAGTTTCACACACGCAGCAGCCTTCCCACAGGAACTGCCGCGCGAGTGCGAAAACAAAGCTTTGAGTGCCCCCTGCTGTGCCAACTGCCCTCCCACGCACAGCTCCCTATAGGTGGTCCTCCTGACTGTGCAGACTATTGAAAATCTCCAACTCTGACAACCCTGGCATGCACAAGGCCACTCCTCCTTTCTCTTCTCCTCTTTCGTCTCTCCCTCCCTCTCCCTACCCGCGTGTTCATTGGTCTTCACCGTCCCTGCAATGTCTTTCCTCTGCAATACTCTAGAACCTGTTTTCCCCTCAACACTAAAGCACCTGCGCCTGTTGGACTGCAGGATATGCCAACCGGAAAAGACACAGAGAGCATCTCTGACACGGAGGAGTGGAGTGCCCTACAGGAGCATGTCAAAGACATCAATGCAACGTGCGTGCAGCCGTGCTGCTCAAGGGAAGGGAGCAGCAGTGTTAGGAGTTGTGTGACGTATTATAAAAGAGTGGAATGCATGTGGATTTTTGGACTCAAAACTTGGATCAGGGCAAGTCGGTCAATACAACTTTTTGCTCCGTCCACAGAATCTATCTCAGAATTGGGTATTACGCTTTTGAAGCTTTGGCAGCCAAAACCAGTTACTTCCTCTACGCAGATTCTACTAATGGGTCAATGCCACAGTCTTCCTTGGACCAGCCTAGGCCGTCGAGGTTCAGGACTCATGACAATAGCATTATGTCTGTCGGTCAAAACCTCGGCATTATGTCTGTCAAGGGTCATAAAACCTCGGCATTGGTTCAGGGCGTATTTTCTTTCGCCTTCTACAAAAGAAGCAAGGGTCCATGACAGACCTGCATTGCTTCCATGAAGGCAAATTGATTCACTCCTGCCTTACATGGCTTCTTTGCATTTCATGGATGCAATCAACGTCCTGGCAATGTAAATAAGCGATATAAGGCAAGAGTGCATCAGATGTTCAAGCCCGTTGCAAAATATTGGAATAAACAACGACACGTGCGTGTGCACTGTGACGTGCAACCTATGCAGGCACCTGCGGGATTTGATGCGTGACGAGCGGCGGTGCATGTCTTTGATCAAGGAGTCCGAGGGCATCTACTGTGATTTCTCAAGGCAGCGGGTGACTGCTAAGACACTGGAGGTGCGTTGTAGGATTGCAAGGATTTCTATGGGAAACTGCCTTCCGTCTGTGATTTCTCACGGCATGCGTTTGACTGCTAGCCTGCACCAGAGGTGCGTAGTAGGCCAGCTTCAGTATGTACATGTGCTGCGCAGATAAGTGGTTGCAAACGAGCTTCATCCCACCCATTTCTAGAGCTGTTTGGGCTGGAGGACGCGTGTGAGACATAATTTTGCAAGCATGTTCTTGACCACTCTGCATTCAAATAGCTCGACTTCTGTGGCTCCACTCACGTACATAGCTGCTGCCATAGCTCAGTTTTTGACTCACATACCGTTTCACCACACGCACACACACACACACACACGCACACGCGCACACGCACACACACGCACACACACCCCTCCTCCACTTACAAACGCACACACGCACACACACGCACGCACGCACACACACACACACACACACACAAACACACACACACACACACAAACGCACACACGCGCACGCACACACACACGCACGCACGCGCACGCACACACACACACACGCACACACGCGCACACACACACACACATACACACACACACACACATACACACACACGCGCGCACACGCGCACACGCACACGCACACACACACGCACACATCCCCCTCCTCCACTTACACACGCACGCACGCACACACACACGCACACACACACACGCACGCACGTGCACGCACACACACACGCGCACGCACACACACACGCACACGCGCACACACGCGGCGCACTCACACGCACACACACACACACACACGCACACACACACAAACACACACACACACATACACAAACACTTGCAGCTACTGATGAAGCTGGGTGAGAAAGCCCAATTGCGGGAAAAGATTGAGGCCATGATTCAGGGCGAGCAGATCAACAGCACAGAGGACCGTGCAGTGCTGCACGTGGCGACGCGGGCACGACGTGACCAGGTGTGCACGAGGTTGTGCTTACACATGTGTGTGTGAGGGGTGGGGGTGAAGGTGTGTGCGTGTGCGTGTGTAAGTGGAGGACGGGGGTGAAGGTGTGTGCGTGTGCGTGTGTAAGTGGAGGAGGGGGGTGAAGGTTTGGGTATGCATGCGCATGTGTATATGTGTGCAGGTGTTTTGCTTATTAAATCAACAGCAGTGATTGTTTACTGCTTCTATAATACATGTATTGACACATGCCAGTAAGAGCAACAAAGGACAGCAAGACCACACACACGCATACACACATGCTCTGCACGTACACGCACATATATACACACACAATAACACTCACCAGCACACACACACACACATGCACATGAACGCACGGCAGAGCATCATGGTGGACGGCCGTGACGTGGTGCCAGACGTGTGGGACGTCCTTGACCGTATCAAAGACTTCAGTGATAAAGTCCGCAACGGGGAGTGGAAGGGTGTGACTGGCAAGCCTCTGAAGAACGTGGTGGCTGTGGGTATCGGAGGCTCTTTCCTGGGCCCCCTGTTTGTGCACACCGCCCTCAGGTGTGGTGTGTGGGTGGGTGTGCGCGTGTGCGTGCGTGTGTTTAAGGAACAGTGTGTGCATTGTGCATGTGTGTGTATGTTCCACAATTTCGATGCATGAGCAGTAAAAAGCAAGATCAATGGTAGACAAGCCTCCTCACGATGGCGAGTGAACAGGGTTGGCCAGGACCAGGCAGGCAGGCGGTGTACATACGGTATTTTTGGCAGGGAAATAACATAATATACGGTCATGTATAGTGTAATCTGTACGGTTCTGGCCTACGAGTGAATGATTGTTGGTCAAGTGCATGCAATTGTATGTGAATGAGAGCGGTGGTGGCAGAGAGAGTGGTGGAAATTGCTGCACCACACAAGTGTGATTGGCATGAGAATGAGAGGTGGTATGTGGGGGGGGGAGATGAGTGCTGTATCATTTACGCGATGTTGAGTAGGACAGCCCTTGCGTCACGGCAACTGAGGCCTTAAGCATGTATCCTTCCTTGGCCCATTCTGTTTAGGGGCTGATGTGGCTCTGCAATGGAATATGCGCAGGCAAAAAAAGGCATGTGCAGCACACCTGCACCTCTATTCCCATCCAATTGTTGATCAGTGGGGTTGGAAGGGACGGCATGGATATTTGATTTGTTCAGAGTAAGCTAATAAGAGAATGAAGGCACACCAATTGTGTTAGCACTCAAGGTGTGTAAACTATAGGATACTACTAAAGGAGTGCCTGGGCTGCTTATCTGCTGTTGCCTTCTGGCCGGTATCAGTGTGCGCATGTGTGTCTACATGTGCTTACTGCGGCCACTCCAAGCACTCACGCACGCACATGCACGCTTGCACTCAAACCCACACACACGCACACACGCGCATGCACATACACAAACGTGCACACATATTCACACACACACACACACACACACACACACAGGACGGAGCCCATGGCTGCCATGCAGTCAGAGGGCCGCACGCTGCGCTTCCTGGCCAACGTGGACCCCATCGACGTGGCGCGTGCTCTCAAGGTGTGTGCGGAAGGTTGATCAGTGTGTGTGTGTGTTTATACATGTGTGTTTCCATGTGTGCGGAAGGTTGATCAGTGTGTGTGTGTGTTTGTGTTTGTACGTAAGTGTGTTTTTCCATGTGTGCGGAAGGTTGATCAGTGTGTGTTTGTGTGTGTACGTAAGTGTGTGTTTCCGTGTGTGCGGAAGGTTGATCAGTGGGTGTTTGTGTTTGTACTCCAGTGTGTGTTTCCATGTGTGTGGAAGGTTGATCAGTGTGTGTGTTTGTGTTTGTACGTAACTGTGTGTTTCCATGTGTGTCAATGTGACCCCAGATTTGCAGATTGTAAAGCATGTGAATGTGTCAGACATGTCCATCATGCCATACCAACTTGACAAGCTTGATGACCTGTATTGAAGGCAGCTTGTGTCCAAGCTTCTGCCTTGAGGCACAAAGCATAAGGCTGCTGCCACTCATTGTTGACCCTAGCAATTATAAACAAGAAGCATCCACATCCTTAGCCTGCTCAAAAATGCTTCAATCTAACTAAGATCACAGGTAAGCGCACATACACACACATCACACACATCACACACAAACACGCACGCACGCACACACAATTACACAATTGCAAACATGCTTCTGTCACCTGCGCAGGACATGAACCCAGAGGAGACGATGGTGGTCGTGGTGTCCAAGACCTTCACCACAGCAGAGACGATGCTGAACGCACGTACCGTGCGCAAGTGGCTCATCGCACAGCTAGGTGTGTATGTATGTGTGTGTTTATGTGTGTATGTGTGCTCTTGGATAGAAAGCGGACAATTTGTAGCTCGCAACGTACAGCGCTGGTGTGTTGAAGTCCTTTTTTGAGTGCGGTCGCTGCGCATGCTTTCCCTCAATCAATGGCCAGCGCAAAGGCCAGTACCGTGCATCCCTTGGATGTTCCTACAGCACGTGCGCTTAGAGAGGCGTCTCATTGCGTGGCAAGGTGCACGTGCAATGAATGCTTTGAGCTCGTTTTTGGTCGTGTTTGTACTCAGAAGTGTGTTTGCAGTGCCAACTTGGCACAGGGCCATCGACATGGGGGCTTTTTGCTCTCTCCGTCTGTCAGCTGTAGGTCTCAAATCCTCAGTGCAAGTGATGTCTGTTTTTTGCTCATCTCTCTCCGTCTGTCAGCTGTAGGTCGCACCCTCTGTGCAAGTGATGATGTCTGTCAGCTGTAGGTCTCACATCCTCAGTGCAAGTGATGATGTCTGTCAGCTCTGTGCAGTGATGTGCAAGTGATGTGCTCTGTCAGCTGTAGGTCGCACCCTCTGTGCAAGTGATGATGTCTGTCAGCTCTGTGCAGATGATGTGCTCTGTCAGCTGTAAGTCACACCCTCTGTGCAAGGGATGATGGTCAGCCTCAGAATGCATTTGTTGTTGCTCCTTGCACGTGCATCAAACATGACAGTTGCAGTCACAGCAAGTTTTAGTGAACACAGGGTGTCACATGCGCACACACGCACATGTACAACCACGTACATGCACACTTGACACACACACACACACACACACACACACATACACACACACAATACACACACACACACAATACACATGCGCACACATACACACAGGCCCTGACGCAGTTGCCAAGCACATGGTGGCTGTGTCCACCAACATCAAACTGGTGAAGGAGTTTGGCATTGATCCTGAGAACGCCTTTGGCTTCTGGGACTGGGTGGGCGGTCGATACAGTGTGTGCAGCGCTGTGGGTGTGCTGCCCTTGGCCCTACAGTACGGCTTCAACCTTATGGAGGTGGGTATGTGTGGGTGGGTGTACGTGTGCATGTGATTGTATATATGTGATTATATATGTGTGTGCTGTATATGTTTGTATATCATATATGTGTGCTTATGTATATATTTGTGTGTGCTTGTGCTTGTGTATGTGTGTGCTTGGTTGTGGGTGAGGG
>Ga0307945_1004205_pt1 | contig 11658 bp, 16 predicted proteins | sample OrgLakmetagen228_FD_201818 | JGI IMG/M metagenome (GOLD analysis project Ga0307945, IMG submission 201818) | Saline water microbial communities from Organic Lake, Antarctica - #228 | ecosystem: Environmental > Aquatic > Non-marine Saline and Alkaline > Saline | place: Antarctica: Organic Lake...
GGCAGCACGTGAAGAAAAAGGAGGAAGAAGAATGGTTGCTGATGCAGGCAGCACGTGAAGAAAAAGGAGGAAGAAAAATGGTTGCTGATGCAGGCAGCACGTGAAGAAAAAGGAGGAAGAAAAATGGTTGCTGATGCAGGCAGCACGTGAAGTAAAAGGAGGAAGAAGAATGGTTGCTGATGCAGGCAGCACATGGAAGAAACATAAGTTGTGTCTCCTGTCTGGCATCAGACTAAGTCGGCTCTTCCAAATTGCTTGCGGTAATGCAAGATGAGTAGATGCCTCCGACCGACCGTATGCAGAATTTAAAGACAAGCTGATCGTGTAATCACTCCTGGCATAAATTTGGGAAGCGTGTTGTTCTGTGTCCTGCACCACCCAATGCTGCTGATATAATGATGTAATTGATGTGGCTGTCAACTCGCTGGTCTGGTTTTGCTCTGACCCCTTGTAGGTTTAGCCGAGCTAAAGCAAATCTTTGTGTGTGTACATGCTTGTACATGCTTGTGTGTGCGTGTACTTGAGCATTTTATGAACACCTACACACCATTGAAGTATGTATGCATATGCACATACAGTTGTGCATTACATATCGTGTGTGTTTTACCCACAGTATACATACAATGTATATCGTATTTTACATTGGGATGTGTGTGTATGTGTGTGTGTGTGCGCGCGTGTGTGTGCCAAGTGCAGGTCAAGGGTACTCTTGGAGTATCGGTGGAGGCCAAAGCGCTCAGCAGAAAGAAACCATGGACGCTGTCCTGACCCAGCTGTCATCGTCGTTAAGTCGTCATGGTGGGCCGTTCTTGATGGGAAGCCAGCCCACACTTGCTGACATCTTGGTGTATCCTTTTTTGAGGCGATACCAGGTGCGACCGCTTTTCTTTGATGGAGCGGGTTTACGGTACTTGGTACCACAAATCCCTTTTCTTGATTGTTATTCTCGTATCCTTCCCTTCACTATCGTGGGGAGTGGTTTTTAATGCTAACCTGGATTTTCCTTTTTTATGCTCGAGATCATTGCTCGTTGCTGACCTTCTTGAAGCCACCCCACTCATAGCCTCCTAATTTACTTACTTGTTCTTAACCTCCTGATCTACTTACTTGTTCTTAACCTGCATACCAGCTTACTTGTTCTTAGCCTCCTGATCTATTTACTTGTCCTTAACCTCCTGATCTACTTACTTGTTCTTTACCTCCTGATCTACCTACTTGTCCTTAACCTTTTGATCTACACACTTGTTCTTAACCTGCAGACCAGCTTACTTGTTCTTAGCCTCCTGATCTATTTACTTGTCTTTAACCTCCTGATCTACTTACTTGTTCTTTACCTCCTGATCTACCTACTTGTCCTTAACCTTTTGATCTACTCACTTGTTCTTAACCTGCGGACCAGCTTACTTGTTCTTAACCTCCTGATCTACTTACTTGTCCTTAACCTGCTGATCTGCTCACTTGACTTAATAAAGGTAAAATTAATGTGGGTCAGGGGGTTGTATGCCGTAGCACCCAGACCCAAACCTTGACTGTTGTTGCTTGTGTTATATTGCAGTGCATACCTTGTTTTAATAAATGCAGATGCATGTCTGGCTTCTTCTTTCCTTTGCCTTCAGGTTTGTGCTCCGTTGACTGGGTACGACCTCACCACAGCAGCAGGGGGTGCTGTAGGCCCCTATTTGGCAGCCATGGACGCGCGCGCTTCTTGCGCCACAGCAGAGCCCGATGCAGCCCTGCTGCTGCAGGCGTTCAGAAAGCACAGCAGCTTAGATTTCTTTGATTATTCCACCTACAGCTGCTTCCAACTGCACCCCCACAACGCCCACCTGCTCCTGTGAGGTGCTTGCGTGGAACTCTCGTGAGGTGTCACGCTAAATCAGTGGCATGGACGAATTGTATGATTTCCCCTGGGTTTATATAGTGATCAACAGTTTTACGGTCATTTGGTGGTTGTTTGGCCAGTTTAGATGGTCCTCCTTGTGACGAACAAACTCCGTGTGCTGCTTGAGCTGTCGCCTCCTTCTACTCACGTCGAGAGGGGAAAGAGACGCTAAAACACACCTTTATGGGGGGGCTTTGGCAGGACACGGAAACGTCTCATACTTGCAATCCATGCTTAAGTTAGTACCTAATTCGTCGTTACAGAGGAGCTCTCTTTCAGTTACGTGCAGGCGGGGAATGCCCTTTGTGTTTTACTGAGAATGATTTGCGCCAAGTAACCTAACAAAATGAGCTGCGGTAAATATTAAACAAAATGATTTTTACGGTACCTGGTACCAAAGTGGCTCCTTTCCCTTAACTAACTAAATAACTACATAAATGTGAGGAGTGCACCATGTCGTCCTCGTTGCCTGCGAACGGGTTTTCTTTTTTCTTCTCTTTTCAAATTGAGGCAGAGAGCTCGCCTGCGCAGCGCTAGCTTATTCATTTATGTTGGACACTGTCCTTAGGTCTCAGGCAACTGGTACGATACTTGTTGAAGTTGTAGCAGTCTGCTGCTCTTGCACGCAAGTGTGCCACCATCTTTCCTGATTGATGACAGAAGTGCATACTTCCACCGTTTGCATCCTTTTCACCTCGTCATCCATTCAGGGTTTACAAAGGGGTAAACAGCAGCCTTATACGTTAGGCTGATGGGCTTTTTTAGTTAGTCACAGCCAGCAACAAAGCAAGAAAAAAAAGAGAGGGCAGCTGGCCTCAGCCAGTGCACAACAAACTAATTAGTAATAGCTAGTGTAATAACGCCATGGTGGAAGCACTTCCGGCATATATGATGGGTTATGGATTAGGAAAGAGCATTATACTGGGTTGAGCCACATTGCATCGCACCGTGGTAAACAAAGAGAAGAGGAAACACAAATAATGAGTCTCAGTGCAAGGAAACAGGTGTTTAAACAAGACAGCCGGGTTTTGAGCCCGTGCCTGCAGCTATTATATTAATAATTGCCCAGGACTACCTCGAGAATTTGAAATAGTCTGGAGGTCTCTGGTCTGTATCTGTAGTCTGTTGTGGTCTTTAGGGTGATCTGGAGATGATCTGGAGGGAAAGGTGAGGCTCTGGTGCACTCAGGCCTAGAGTCAGCGAAAGGAGGGTGGATATAAAGAAAAGAAAATACTAAAAAAATATACTCCGCTGGTAGTGATGACACAGCCAGCCTGAATGATTAGGGAGGGGGCTACTTAGCTAGATGCTCGCTCCAGGCAACCCCCCACCGCGCAAACAACCAATAAGAAATTAATGTGGGTCAGGTGGGTTGTGTGCCGTAGCACCCAGACCCAAACCTTGACTGTTGTTGCTTGTGTTATATTGCAGTGCGTATATACAGGTGCATACCTTGTTTTTATGAGTGCAGATGCATGTCTGATGGAGTGATCATTCAGTTTGTGTGTCAATTTGTTAATCCTATGGTAATCCAGATTAAGGTCTGCTACAGATTAGTCTGTATAGTCTTTGTAGATAGTCCCCATAGCTCCAACGAGGATCACGTGGAGCTTGGTTTCCCTATATTCTTGTCTGTTTAGGTTGGCAATAACCAGCATGCTGTGCTGTGCTTTTGCATTTGCAGTGCTGCCTGGTAATTTGATGTTGGTCGTGCTCCGGTTGCATTCCTAATCTAGATAATCATGATTGCAACATTTACTGGTAATTTTCCCTATGCATCAATTGAATTCATTTTCGATCCACGTTTTTCAACACTCTTGTTATGTGTTTTTAAAAGGAAAATTCACCTCAAATCCGAGAATTCCGGTGCTGCGATATTCAGCCTTTTCCATCAATTATTATGAGGTGTGCTTTTCACTGCATAATTTTGATCTTTCTTTTCTTTTTTTTACAGAGCGACCTTTTTAGAAAAAGAAAAGAAAAGACTCCGCTGGTAGTGATGACACACCCAACATGATTAAGGGAGGGGGTTACTTAGGTGCCCGCACCAGGCAACCCCCCACCACGCAAACAATCCAAAAGAAATTAATATGAGTCAGGTGGGTTGTGGGCCGTAGCACCCAGACCCAAACCGTGACTTTTGTTGCTTGTGTTATATTGCAGTGCATACCTTGTTTTGATGAGTGCAGATGCGTGTCTGATGGAGTGTTCATTCAGTTTGTGTGTCAATTTTTTTATCTTATGGTAATCCAGATTAAGGTCTGCCAGTAGAGGTTTGTCTGTATAGTCTTTGTAGATAGTCCCCATAGCTCCAACGAGGATCACGTGGAGCTTGGCTTCCCTATATTCTTGTCTGTTTAGGTTGGCAATAACCAGCACGCTGTGCTGTGCTTTTGCTTTTTGGAGTTGGGGATCAGGCCTAGTGTCTTTACAATATTTAAACTCAATCAGGTGAGCCTCCCACTTGTTTTGGTTCAGTTTCATGTCTTGAGCAAGCTGTTGGAAATCTGAGTTGCGGGTGGTTACGCGAGTGGAGCACACAGTGCTAGGTAAAAATAGGATGGCGTCAGGAAGAGAAGAGGATATAGAGCATGTGCTGTTAGTTTTGGTAGCAACCAAGACAGTGTTTTGTTGGCAGTGCTTCTCAGATCTAGGCTTTGCTCTGATAGTTTATTTTGTGCTGCCTATGTCAGCGTAGGCAATTTGTTGGCTCCGCATGGTCCCTTTTGTAGGGCTTGGACAATCAGCACACTTGCCATATTATGGCTTTTTATAACCATGTTCCTCATCTTAGTGTGTTGGCAACCTGAGAGTTATGTGAAGCGCGCTATCAGTGCAAGGGCAGATGGGGCAGCGACCTTCCTTCTATCTTCCCAGCCAAGGGGTGTGCCAGTTGCAAGCGTAGCTGCTTTATAATGACTAACAAACATAAGGTTCTTCCTCCTTTTCAGCATGTGGTGATGGCCAGTACATTACGCGTGGATTCAAGTAGAAAGCCTGCTCAACAGCAGACAAACGCCAGAAGAAAGTACAACGTGTCGGCATGTCACCACGAAAAAAAGTGTCCCTAACATTAAGCACACTCAATTGCATTCAATAAAAGCTAAAGAAATGCTACCTACACCTGGCAAAGGCATGACACTGATAACGCAAGAGGCAGCTCTTTAAACATGATCAGCTGATGTGTCCTCAGTGGACTTGACCTTCCAAGTCAACAGCTCATTCAAATGAATAAGCACACCTCCTCTTTTAAATTTCCTATATACACACACACACTCACACACACACACTCGATCGACAGCCCACTTCTACGCAGCACACTGCCTCTCTCTGACTGCTCTGCATACACAGTCGCGCGTGAAGCGGCTCAAAGGCCACATCCATCACTCGATCCGTGGTACACTTCTCTGCCTGGTTCAGCTAGCTGTAATAACATTAACATAACTCATCCTCCAAACAACTCAGCGCTTGCACCAGAGTCTTCAGATTGCGCTGCACCATACCATCGCGCAAACACGTACCCAGCTGCACTTGCTTAGACCCAACAGCTCCCCTCTACTCGTCCACCAACCGGCTCAGCGCCTGTACCAGAGTCTTCAGAATGCGCTGCACCACACCATCGCGCAAACACGTACCCAGCTGCACTTGCTCAGACCCAACAGCTCCCCTCTACTCGTCCACCAACCGGCTCAGCGCCTGTACCAGAGTCTTCAGAATGCGCTGCACCACACCATCGCGCAAACACGCACCCAGCTGCACTTGCTCAAACCCAACAGATCCCCTCTACTCGTCCACCAACCGGCTCAGCGCCTGCACCAGAGTCTTCAGGTTGCGCTGCACCGTACCGTCGCGCAAACACGCACCCAGCTGCACTTGCTCAGACCCAACAGCTCCCCTCTACTCGTCCACCAACCGGCTCAGCGCCTGCACCAGAGTCTTCAGAATGCGCTGCACTGTACCTCGCGCAAACACGCACCCAGCTGCACTTGCTCAGACCCAACAGCTCCCCTCTATTCGTCCACCAACCGGCTCAGCGCCTGCACCAGAGTCTTCAGAATGCGCTGCACTGTACCTCGCGCAAACACGCACCCAGCTGCACTTGCTCAAACCCAACAGATCCCCTCTACTCGTCCACCAACCGGCTCAGCGCCTGCACCAGAGTCTTCAAGTTGCACTCCACCGTACCGTCGCGCAAACACGCACCCAGCTGCACTTGCTCAGACCCAACAGATCCCCTCTACTCGTCCACCAACCGACTCAGTGCCTGCACCAGAGTCTTCAGGTTGCGCTGCACCATACCGTCGCGCAAACACGTACCCAGCTGCACTTGCTCAGACCCAACAGATCCCCTCTACTCGTCCACCAACCGACTCAGTGCCTGCACCAGGGTCTTCAGGTTGCGCTGCACCGTGCTGTCGCGCGTGAAGGCACTCATGTCTGAGCTCACACTCTCCACGTTCTCCATGGTGCGGCACAGAGTGAGCACGGCAGAGCGGAGAGCACGCACGTTGTCCTCTGTCAGCACTGCACCCTGTGTGTGTGTGTGTTCAAGGCAAATTAGTCCTCCCTGCCAGCTTAATTGACAATTGAGCAAGTGGCTCATATCCAGTTGTGTGTGTGTATGTGTGCGTGTGTGTGTGCGTGTGTGCGTGTTGAATATCAATTGTAAAAAGCCCTTCCATCCCCCTCATACATACGTCAACCAACATCAGTCCCTCAACGACATGGCGGTTGAGCAAGTGGCTCATATCCAAACCAGCACATCCAATGTCAACCCCTGGAATGCACCTGAAGTCCATCACACACACACACACACACACAAGCACACACGCACACACAGACATCAAGACCCCATCCAATGTCTACCCCAGGAATGCACCTTCAGTCCAACACACACACACGAGCACACACACACTCACACGCACACACACCCACACCCACGCCCACACCCAGACCCATCCCCACCTACACAAACACACACACACTCACACACATACTTGCAGCTTCTGAATATCGGCAGCCGCTCACACGCATACCTGCAGCTTCTGAATGCCACTCACACACATACCTGCAGCTTCTAAATATCGGCAGCCGCTCACACACATACCTGCAGCTTCTGAATGCCACTCACACATATACCTGCAGCTTCTGAATATCGGCAGCCGCTGACACACATGCCTGCTGCTTCTGAATGCCACTCACACACATACCTGCAGCTTCTGAATATCGGCTTCTAAATATCAGCTCCTGAATATCAGCTTCTGAATATCGGCAGCCCCTCACACACATACCTGCAGCTTCTGAATGCCACTCACACACATACCTGCAGCTTCTGAATGCCACTCACACATATACCTGCAGCTTCTGAATATCGGCAGCCGCTGACACACATACCTGCAGCTTCTGAATGCCACTCACACACATACCTGCAGCTTCTGAATATCGGCTTCTAAATATCAGCTCCTGAATATCAGCTTCTGGATATTGGCAGCCCCTCACACACATACCTGCAGCTTCTGAATGCCACTCACACATAATACCTGCAGCTTCTGAATATCGGCAGCTGCTCACACACATACCTGCAGCTTCTGAATGCCACTCACACACATACCTGCAGCTTCTGAATATCGGCAGCCGCCGCTGCAGCTGTGCTTGTGAGGGCCTCCACATTTGCCACCAGGCCCCCCTCACGCAGTTCACGAAGCAGCGGGGTCACCTCCTCTACTAGTTTGATGGACTGGGACAGTAGCGGCCGTGCTTCCTGTGTGTGTGTGTGTGTGTGTGCGCGTGTGTGCGTGTATGTGAGTGCATGCGTGTACTTTGTATGTGTCCATTTGGTAGTGTGTACGAGCTAGCATTAGGGCTGGCCAGATCCGTATGTAAACACTGTATATGGCTGTATGTAAACACTGTATATGGCTGTGTGTAAACACTGTGTATGGCTGTATGTAAACACTGTATATGGCTGTGTGTGAACACTGTTATGGCTGTATGTATGGTGATTATCCTGCTAAGTACACCGTAGATACACCGTATATATAGGGTTGGACAGAACCGCATTTATACACCGTATATTTGGGTAATCCCATACAAAATGCCGTATACACAACGTATATATAGGGTCCGGGCCAACCCCACGTATATACATTTGTATTTATGGTTCTATTCCGGCTCGTGTCCACCGAACTGCTGGAGGGGGATTTTTACACTTGTGCCCAATACCAAGCATAAAAAGGAAGAGTACTAACTGACGTTCGGTTGCACTCGCCTCCAAGAACTAGAGTACTTCTGCGAGTACTCAGCAGTTTTCCAATCCTAGCTATTATAGGCTGCAGCCTTATTATTATATGTCCCTCTGAACTGCAACGCATACACACACACAAACGTAGGCACGTACGCATGAACAGTATGCACACACAAACGTAGGAACGTACGCATGAACAATATGCAGACACCAAAAGAAGTGGACACAAAAAAGGAGCTGACATGATATGCAACATTAATAAGCACATGCACAATATATTACACACACACACACACACACACACGCACCCACACCCACACCCACACCCACACCCACACCCATATACATCCAACATACCTCGATTGCCTTGGTAGCGGATTCTGCTGCATTGAACACTTTGTCAAAGCCATCCGCTTCAGCTTGGCGGGCCAGGTGGGTCATAATGTACACCAAGTCATCCAAGGCCACACCCTGGTGTCCCTCAATCCTGCACGCACACACACACACACACAACCATAGCTGGCAGACTTTGTACAAACTGCACACGACCGACATGTTTTGTGTTGGTCATAATGTACACCAAGTCATCCAAGGCCACACCCTGGTGCCCCTCAATCCTGCACGCACAGACACGCACACAACCATAGCTGGCAGACTTTGTACAAACTGCACACGACCGACATGTTTTGTGTTGGTCGTAATGTACACCAAGTCATCCAAGGCCACACCCTGGTGCCCCTCAATCCTGCACGCACAGACACACACACAACCATAGCTGGCAGACTTTGTACCAACTGCACACGACAGACATGTTTTGTGTGGGTCATAATGTACACCAAGTCATCCATGGCCACACCCTGGTGCCCCTCAATCCTGCACGCACAAACACACACAACCATAGCTGGCAGACTTTGTACCAACTGCACACGACAGACATGTTTTGTGTGGGTCATGATGTACACTAAGTCATTCAAGGCCACACCCTGGTGTCCCTTAATCCTGCATACACACACACGCACACACGCACGCACGCACACGCATGCACACACGCACACACGCAGGCATGCACGCACGCACACACGCACGCACGCACACACCTTGAATTATCGTGCCATCCTTTGTCACAATCTACTCTGTCATACCTTCCATTCTCACACACAATCTTGTCCTCTCCCTCGCAGCCAGGGGTGGTGGGGCCTTGCTTCCAGTCAGGGATAGGGAGCTGCGGTGAAAAACGAGGGAGCAAGGGTATGAAACAAATGAGCAAGGGTGTAAAATAAGGGAGCATGTAGAGAGTATTGACACAGGGTTGCAACACATCCAGGTGGAATGGAAACAGCTGGAGGGTGGTGGGGCCTTGCTTTCAGTCAGGGATAGGAAGCTGCGGTAAGAAACGAGGGAGCAAGAGTATGAAACAAATGAGCAAGGGTGTAAAATAAGGGAGCATGTAGAGAGTATTGATACAGGGTTGCAACACATCCAGGTGGCATGGAAACAGCTGGATGGTGGTGGGGCCTTGCTTTCAGTCAGGGATAGGAAGCTGCGGTGAAAAAAGAGGGAGCAAGAGCATGAAACAAATGAGCAATGGTATGAAATAAGGGAGCATGTAGAGAGCATTACAGGGCTAGAAAACATCCAGGTGGAATGGAAACAGCTGGAGGGTGGTGGGGCCTTGCTTCCAGTCAGGGATAGGAAGCTGCGGTGAGAAACGAGGGAGCAAGGGTTTGAAAAAATGAGCAAGGGTATGAAACGGATGAGCAAGGGTATAACGCAAGGGAGCATGTGTACAGTATTGACACAGGGCTAGTATTGACACAAAGCTAGTATAGACACAGGGCTAAAAAATATTCAGGTGGCACAGAAATAACTGAAGGTTGGCACGGCTGAGCTTCCAGTCAGGGATAGGAAGCTGCGGTGCAAAAAAAGGGAGCACGTAAAACATGGTATGGTTGCATGGTGCAAGTAATTAGTTGGCATGGAAGGAATGCCAGGGCGGCAGGGCTGAGCTTCCAGTCAGGTATAGGAAGCTGCGCTGTAAAAAAAGGAGGCATGCAAAGCATGGCATGGTTACATGGCAAAAACAATAATTCATCTAATTGGCATGGAAGTGTATGTTATGATATTTAATATTTCAAGCTTTCCTCAGTGTCTATATATGTGTGTGAATTAACACACACCCACACCCACACACTATATATATGTATATATAACACACAAACACACACTTATCTATCCGTCTATATATATACGTGAACCAACATGGCATACATTTCCAACCTCTGACGTTACTTTGTGTATCAGACAATGCCCAAGTTGCAACCCTACTTATCCACTATCCACCATCCAACTTATCCGCTATCCAACCCTACTTATTTAACCATACTCGTTCACTATCCATTATCCAACCCTACTTATCCATTATTCACCAGCAAAGATGGGGATTTGTGTCCAAAAGGCGGTTAGCCCAATTGGTGTTATACCAACAAGTCGCACCAGCTCCAATTCTACTTAGAACACGTGACAAGCCTGGGGTGTGGTGTCCAGAAGGGGTTGGCCCTTCTGGTGCCATGACAATGAACCACACAGACTTTCTCACCAACTCCACCAACTCAGAACACGTGACAAACCAGGGACGTGATGTCCAGAAGGAGTAATCTTCTGGTGCCACGACAACGGACCACACAGGCTTTTTCACCAACTCCACCAACTCAAAACACGTGACAAACCAGGGAATTGATGTCCAGAAGGCCTTCTGGAGTAATCTTCTAATGCCATGACAACGAGCCACACAGGTTTGTTCACCAACTTAAAACACGTGACAAACCCGAGGTGCGATGTCCAGAAGGGGTTAGCCCTTCTGGTGTCACGGCAACAAACCACACAGGCTTTTCCACCAACTCCACCAACTCAGAACACGTGACAAACCACGGACGTGATGTCCAGAAGGAGTAAGCTCTTCTGGTGCCACGACAACAAACCACGCAGGCTTTTTCACCAACTCAGAACACGTGACAAACCTGGGGTGTGATGTCCAGAAGGAGTAAGCTCTTCTGGTGCCACGACAACGAACCACACAGGCTTGTTCACCAACTCCACCAACTCAAAACACGTGACGAACCTGGGGCGTGATGTCCAGAAGGGGTTCGGCGATCAGTCCTGATTGGTTGGCTTCAATGGTCGAGTTGCGAGGGATGACGGATTTTGTGTCACTGACCTACACAGACAAGAGTATTCTGTGTAGCATTGGCCAGAACCATATATATACGGTGCATATACGGTATTTTTTGCAAGGAAATAACTAAATATACGGTCATATACGGTGTATATATACGGTTTTGGCCAACCCTAGTATTGTGTGTAGCGGGATGTAAAATGATTAGCAGGATGATGTCGGTTGGCTTTGATGGTCGAGGTGCGAGGGATGACGGATTTTGTGTCACTGACCTACACAGACAAGAGTATTGTGTGTAGCGGGATGTAAAAAGATTAGGGTTGGCCAGAACCATATATATACGGTGCATATACGGTAATT
>Ga0307945_1004206_pt1 | contig 11658 bp, 10 predicted proteins | sample OrgLakmetagen228_FD_201818 | JGI IMG/M metagenome (GOLD analysis project Ga0307945, IMG submission 201818) | Saline water microbial communities from Organic Lake, Antarctica - #228 | ecosystem: Environmental > Aquatic > Non-marine Saline and Alkaline > Saline | place: Antarctica: Organic Lake...
CAGACTCCTCAAGTTTGTGTCAGATTTAGTTTCAATTTTCGACACTGGTTGATTTTGTTTCACCAGCCAATTTGCCATCAGCCAGAGACTCGGGCTGTAGGCCATCCTTGTAACCCTTGTAACCCTCACCTGTCTAGTCCAACAATTAGAAACACCAGAATTCCCAAGGGAAATATCTGCTTTCATAACATCGCGTAAAGTATTGCTGTTTGAATCAACCATCCTGTTCCAAAATTTGACAGCTGACCTGAACCAGTAAAATTGCAAGGGTTCTGCGCGCATTCTCGAAGCACACACCAGTTTGCAGAAGTAGATTTAATTCTCAAAATTCTCTTTAAAACCGAAAAGTTTAATAAAAGGTGTCAATGAAAAGGATAAGATAGAGTAGGTAAGGTCCATCGCTATGTAACAAAAAGGATCAAGCAATGTTTCTTCAGCTCACAAACCCGATGGTCTTGGCAAAACAAAAGAGCATGCACCTCGTTCTGAAAATGGTCATCTTCACCAGGACACTGGTCACGTACGCAAGAACCAACTTCAAGGGTTGGAAGGAAAAAAAGGCACAACGCTGTTTGCTGACTTGCAGCACTGAATAAAACCAGTAAAACCAATCAAGCATCTGCCAGGACCAACCAACCGCACTGAATTAAACGGAGGGAAGTATCGTCTATGTATTTTGGGAAAACATCTGTCTCACTGAGGATACGAGGATACCAAGAATAAGGGAGACAAATTAAAAAAGACTGTGCTGGTAGTGAGTCAAGCACAACACAGTATGCTTATTGCCAACCTAAACAGACAAGGTTATAGGGAATTCAAGCTCCACGTGATCTTCGTTGGAGTTATGGGGACGATCTACAAAAACTATACAGACAAACCTCCGGCAGACTTAATCTGGATTACCATAAGATTAAAAACATGACACACAAACTGAATGAGCACTCCATCAGACATGCATCTGCACTCATAAAAACAAGGTATGTACTGCAATATAACACAAGCAACAACAGTCAAGGTTTGGGTCTGGGTGCTATGGCACACAACCCCCCTGACCCACATTAATTTCGTTTTTTCTTATTCTTTTTGTGAGCAACGAGTTTATGGTTGTTTGACTGTAAGTGGCTATTAAATGCTTTTCTTCCTTAATTAATGTGGGGAGTGGTTTTCATTGCCTGCGTAGTTTATCTTTTTTTTCTTTTGCCAGTCTAGATGGTCCTCTTGTAACAAACCAGACATCCGTCTCCTCGGTGCGGTGCTTGAGCCGTCGTCTCTTTCTCTCACGTCGAGAGACGGGGAGGAGACGTTAAACACACCTTTATGTCATTAGCCCATACTTGCAATCCATGCTGAAGCTGGTACCATGCTTTGTCGTGACATACTATGTATCAAATATAAAACTCATGAGTGAGGAGCAGCACATGCACAACGAGATAAACCCTAACCCGATTCTCAAAGAGTTAAGGAGCTTGCCACCAAGCTCCATGTGCACTCTGTGAACTTTGCTGCGAAACTTGTCCATACCAGATGTGCCCCTTCCAGTATTGTTATCAACTCTCATCAGGAGCCGGTTTCAGGCCAAGCCTGCAACCCTCCTGATCCCCATTGATTTTTCCTTTCCTTTTTCGCGGTGGAGGAGCTTTACGGTACTCGGTACCAAAGTGGCTCCTTTTCCATACTTAAAGTGGGGAGTGGTTTCCACTGCCTGCGTAGCTTTTCTTTTTCTTTTCATTAAAACCCTCAAGCCCAGTCGATTGCCACCCTTTTTGGGCAATATGGGTAAAAGGGGGGGTCTGTAGACATGTCCAAAAGTCAGAGGCACACGCGCTCAGGTGCAGGCCGCGGAGTGAGTCAAGCCAATGGAGCAGCATTTCACACCAAACTTCCAGGATTATGCCAGCATGAGATAGTCAGAGGAATTTTGAAAAAGTTGTCACGCCCAATCGTTGGCAGAGACGAATCGTGTGACGGAGCAGTTAATTTAGTTGACAGTTGAGAGTTTCTTTATGTCTTGTTCAATAAGCTGGATGGCCAGTCTTATTGATAACCTTTATCTTCTGAATTAATAGTTTTGGTAATCAATTGACAACATGTGAACTCTAAGAGGTACCATTAGAGGGGATCCTCAAGAGACCCTGTGCCGTGTGAGGTCTCCGATTCTATTTCTTCGTTCAGTCATATTATCAAGGTGTAACAACAATGAAGACTCAAGTTTATTAGAATGAATGAATGTAAGAGGGTGCTAGCAGCCACACTTCTTGACTGAAGGCCTTTTTTGCAAACCTTGCAAGAGGGTGACACTGTTAGAAATGTTGTTTGAAGTCATTGTTAACTAGCGCATGTTGGAGCAAAGCGTGTTCATTGAGCAGCACAAAACAGTGCCCTTAAAAAGCAAAAACAAGTTTATCCCCAAACCTCAAACATCCCTCTGAAAAGCTGCTGAGCTTTTCCGTACTTAAGCTGTATCCTGACCCATATCCTTAGCGCAACATAAACAAACAGCAGCAAGGGCACACAGTCACATTTATCAAAAGTAAAGGTCCAAATCAAGTTTGGCCTTCAACAGAACATACTAAGCAACCCAACCACAAGGGCATTGCACCAGCACACAAATATAGGAAGACCAACAAACAAGTGTAGAGCAAAGCAACAACTGTGATGATGTCCACCATGCAAATTGTTTCTTATGTCATACTTAAGAAAGTAGGATGCAAGGGTGCAAAAGGAGAATAAAGTACGGATTTGGTACCTCCACCCGAATTTGCAATTTTTTAGTGCACTATGCCCCTGTGTGCAAGAGACGATGAAGGATACCTGGAGCCTTTCGGTTTCCTTCATTGTCATCTTGATTTTATAATGTGAATGAAAACCTGAACCGTTCTCCTTCTACACCTAGACTGTGTGGTAACCCTTTATTCTGCACGCCTTGAATCCCAAACAACACATATTTCCTACTGTTATTAGCAATCACACTATGATCGTACCATGGCTAGCCCGTTGCCCATTTCGCTAGCCTCTCTAAACTTGTTTCTGCTGTGGGTATCGATGTCGTAATTGCTGACCCTGTCCTTGTCTCCCCCTTGCAGCTCCACGCTGTTGATCCTCCTCTTGTCCAGCCAGACCGTCTTCGTGCTCAGATATTTCCAAAGGCTGAGGCCGGTCGGCGTGTTGCATGGCTGCATCAGCAGAGTGCCGAGGGTGATCATCGGCAGTGGTGAATGAGTGGGGCTCTGCATTTTGCCAGTTAGAAAAGCTAGATTAGACACTCGAATTTGCTTACATACAAACCGCTTGAGAGACAATGTGCTTTTATCCGTCTTATGCAGCCCTGTGCTTGTCAGTGGCCCTGTGCTCGTCAGGGGCTCTGAGAACTCCTATTCTGCCTTTTTGCGTGCTTTCCTCAGCTTACTGTTGTTCTAGCTGGTGTACCATACATAAAGTGTATCACCGCCCCTAATTATTGTTTTTTGGAGGGGGCAGTGACACATTGCTCGCGAAACGGTGATAAATTATCAATTAATTATATATTTATTTCTAGGGGAAGCGGTTCAGGTTTTTAGGGGGGCGGTGGCAAAAAAACTCATTTGTTTGAAGTGACGAGCGGAGAGGATGCCCCTCCCCGCTCCGCTTGCCCCTTTCCCCCCAGACCCCGCCCGCCTGCAGCAGGCAAGAGCGGACTGGGCTGAGCGAGAGGCAAATGAGCGCACGAACAAGAGGCAGCCGTGCAGAACCCGGAAACCTTGGTTTGCCCCCACAGGATTGTACAGTTTGCACTGCATTCTGTGAATATGCGACAAATGAAGTTGACAGAGATGCAAGCATGCTCATGCAGCAGAAATGCACAGACACATACATGCACAGGCGCACACACACATACAGGAGCACTCACGCACAGACAAACATGCACAGGCACACACATGCACAGGCGCACACACGCACACACATGCACACACACACGCACACACACGCACACACATACACACACACTCTAGCTATAGCACCCAAGCAGCACGCAAAGCTAGCACACGCATGCAGCAGTAGCAGCAGCAGTAGCAGCAGCAGCAGTGACAGCAACAAAAACAAGAGTGGAAGTGGCAGTGGCTTCCATTTCCTCCTTGAGTTTGTGGGAGATGAAGGTGGCCACACACAAACCCCCAGGGCTACCCCTGGAGAGGAGGTGGTTGCTGAATGTTACTGTAGAATAGATAATTTCAAGGGGGGTGGTTGCTGTTTTTTTTCTGTAAACACAAATTTCCGGGGTGGTGGTACATACATGTACGGGTATGTGAGAACATCTTGTATCCCACAAGCGCTGAAATTTGAATTGAATGGTTAGAACGAATTATATAGTGGCTAACCAGGGAGGCTGTGTTTTGCTGCTTGCCATTACAGACTTCAATTGTGCAGTGTATTAAAATGCCGTACGGAACAAAGCAACCACAAATTACCTGAGTGGTCACTCCTACCATCATGCTCCCAGGGCTCCTCTTTGGGGACGTCGCTAAGGGAGGAGGAGACAGAGGGAGGAGGGGGAGAATCTTTGCCATTTGATGGCGCCTCCATCACAACCTGGATGCAATAATAAACGTGTTTGCCCAAGAACATGTGTGCACTCAGGTTAATATACAATTTGGATTGCACAAAACGATATTATAGACGAGCCCGCACTTGTATATGATGAACGGCGCACGCGTATGATGAAATGCACATTTGTGCTCACATTAAGATTAGCCAATTTGCTGTGTTTTTCTTTGCTTCAGTTGCAAGAACCACTTCAATGCTTCTTAGCAAAGAACTGCACAGTTTTAGGTCAGCACAAAAATGGAAAACTGGAGATTGCAACAAGGGTGAAAAACAATGAAAAGTACAGTAGACAAGTACTGTCTAGGTCGATGAGTCACAAGCCTTTAACATAATTTGCAGACTCACACTCCTTTATCAAGATCGTAGTGGGTGCGCCTATGAGTTCAAGGCAACCCTGGAAATTGAGGGCCCTTCATGCAAAACATCCCCAGGGTCTGACGTTGCCTTTTTACTTTGAGGGCTTCAGCTCCACTCTTTCACCTTTGCTTTCTATGCAGGCAAGCTGGTCGTAAAGGACGGTCATGCTGAAAACTGAATGGTTTGAATTTACCTGCAGGCTAACGCCTTCAGCTCTTGTAGGGTAAGTGAGAAAAAGCATAAATACAAAAAAAGAAGGAAGGCACACAGATGCACACCGATTCAAGCCACATATGCTCACCTTCGGCTTCACCATTTCTTCTATGCGTCTGTTTCTTACAATGTTCCATGCTGATTTCCCGTTCTGCAATGTTGAACATGCAAATTTGTGTACGATAATAAAGGTTTGAGGAAATACAAACAATTGCATCTTCTAGCGTCAATGGGTCAGAATGGCCTGGATGGATTAGCTGCCCTTATGGCAATTGGCACCTACACTGGCGCATGCCCACGTGGGTCTAACAACTAATTCAAAAATAAGGACAATTTCACCACACCTTATTTTTGAGGCCAGTGTTGACATCAGGGTGCTCAAGAATCAGAGCTACGTTCTCGACCATGTTGCTTTTGGCTGCAACAAGGAGGGCACTATTTCCTTCCTGCGTAATGTACACATCTCCAAATGCTTGAAAAACTGAAGGTTTGGCTACATGCACTGAATGATCATATGAGGAAAAGTGTAAAATAATGCAAGTGCCCTTGGCAGTCGGCAAAAAGGCAATGCTGAATTTCAAATACGGTATTTGCATTTCCGAAGTAGTGAGGCAATGCGTGCCACACAAAACACTAGATGCTTGGTGCTGAGTTTTTTGTGCACAAGGGCTGTGGCGTCTGTCTGCACCTTGTCCTGGGCGTTTACAAGGGTGCCAGGGTAATTCAGCAGCAGCCGAATCACAGCAGCGTTCCCGGCTCCTCCATTGCAAGCTGCTTTCATCAGTGCAGTACTTCCATTCTGTGTTTAAACAAGGTGAAAGGAAGGGGCAGTTTTCTGTTGTCCTCTGCTGCTCAAGTATGCACACACTGCCATGACTTGCAAGGGCACGCAAAGCACGAGAACACACAATGTCAGTGACAAAATTTCGAATTTAGGGTTTCAGGTTTGGGCCTAGAGCAAGCCTTCCCACCTACCCACCTTGTCGGTGACATTGACACGGATGTCTGGGGAACTAAGCAGCACTTCTACCACGCTAGTGAAGCCCCAGAATGCCGATTCCATGAGCGCTGTCAATCCGTCCTGTTCAATTCGTTGCAACAATGGAGGAAGGGACTAGTTTGGCAAAAATAGATCTAGATGTCACGTTGGAAGCCGCAGTGTGTACTTTTCAACTTGAAAGGCAAAGTGAGCAAAGTGATGCCAAGTACGTTGCAATTGTGCTGCTAGGGTGCTCTTCACATCGCCAACACTGCTCAATTAGTAATCTGACGAACACTGCTAAGCTGTTCATTGCGCAGGCATCCACGCAACGAAGACGCGCGTTCATTACATTCCACACACACATTTCAATCACGTCTCCATGTCTCTAAAGGTGCTCTGACGAGAAAATCCAAGCTTTTTTATTGCCTCGACAGGACCTCTTTGAAAGAAGATCCAAGCTTTTGCTTTGCTGTTATCTGACACAAATATAAACAATGGCCTGGAGCCACCTACCGTAGAATGCGCATTGACTACAACACCTGGATGCGCAAGAAGTGTGCGGACCATTGGCGTGTTGCCACAATTAGACACACGCATAAGGGGTGTCCATCCCGCCTACAGAGAGTATGTTCAAGCTTCACTGAGTTGTAAATCAAGGAATGATGTCGTATGGCAACATAATTTCCTCTTACGACTCCCACCCAATGCACTCAAAAGGATGCGATAACGTGGAAGGATCCTTTGTGCGGCGTTCAAATAAAAAGGAAACTATGAAGAGTCCAACTATAGGCTTTCCAGGCAGGTAGTTGCCGGCTTCCCTTTTGTGGACAAGGGGATGAGGCTTCCTGTGCAATTTAGCTACGCACCGTGTCCCTGGCATTGACATCGACCTGTGTTGAAGAACAGAGTATGAGCGGCGGAATTGCATGCGTCTTCGACGAGCACACACACCAAATAAAATAAACGCACCTCTGGGTGCTGCAGGAGCAGCTTTGCAACCTCCATATTGCCGTTGTATGTTGCCTGTAAGTAAGAGAGCAAAACGTGCCTCAATCTATATTCTGTGCTCCTTATTCCTACAGGTTGTTAGCCAGACAAATACTGCTGGTTAACAACGGAGTCAGGGATGCTGGGAAGGGTGAACTGGTAAAACAGTGACAGGGCCTAGGGGTGCTGTGAAGCGTAAGCTGGGAGAGCTGGAAAGCACGAGCCATCAATTGATGGAGATGTCACATTGTTTCTCAATATTAATTAGCCCTGGTTCTCACCATCATCAGTGGCGTCCACTTTTGCTGCATGCAAGAACAGAAAGACGTGTCTGTGAGTGCTGTCAAAACTTGGTGTACATGAGGGCAGCTTTAATGCAGCGAAGCTCCTGTGAAAATCAGACTTGTGTGATGCGCGTGTTTCTAGCTATGTCGATGAGCAAAAGCACGTATAAGAAGAGCAAATGAATCCACCAATCAAAGATGCTGCATGACGTTGCAAAGCATATTTCCATTTCCCATCTACGTACCAATCCTCGTGTGTTGACATCTACGCCAGGAGTTGCCAGCACAAGTGCAGCAGCCTCTAGGTCTCCATTCTGTGCCCATTGAAAACAGTCGTGTCAGTACACTGCAATGCCTGCAACGTACCAACAATTTAAGCACAAGGAGAGATACGTGCCTTGGCTGCTACAAGAAGGGGGCTGTCTCCCTCACGACTGCCTGCAGGGAGTGATCGGATGGAGTAGGTGTCAATGAAAGACGTCTGCTGGTATACAAGTGCATGCTTGCGTGTGCGTGTGTGTGCGTGTGCGTGTCCACGTGTGCGTGCGTGCGTGTGTGTGTATGTGTGTGTGTGTGTGTGCGCGTGTGTGTGCGTGCGTGTGTGCTTGCGTGCGTGCGTGCGCGTGTGCGTGGGTGCGTGTGTGCGTGCGTGCGTGCGTGTGTGCGTGCGTGCGTGCGTGCGTGCGTGCGTGCGTGTGTGTGTGTGTGTGTGTGTGTGTGTGTGTGTGTGTGTGTGTGTGTGTGTGTGTGTGTGTGTGTGTGTGTGCGTGCGTGTGTGTCTGAGCTCATGTTTTAGGCGCGTGCATTGTCGTGCTTACTTATTTGTCCCATTGGTCGTCTGAAGGAAGGCTGCCAGCCCGGCCCGCTTGACTACCGGTAAAAATGGTATAGATAACGACTTAACAGCTTAGCCAATATCCAGTTTAAAAATATTATACTATGGATTTCTGCGCACAGACGAAATGGAGACATCCTGCGGGGACCTTTCCCCGCAGCAGCAACAGCAACAGCATTAGCAGCATTAAAAGTTTACTGAGCCTTCCTACACCATCATCAAGGCTGGCAGGAGTCATGGTATGTTTGCACACTACTTTGCCTGGTGCAACACTTGTGGTGACGAATGAAGTCTGCATCTTAACTGCTGCTGATGTGCATGTGTTGTGGTGCGTGTGTGTTGTAGACCAGCAGGAGCCAAGCCCCCCCCCCCTCCTTCGCTCACCACCTGCCTATTTATATCAGCAGCCCATCCCCCAGCTTCAGCAGTAGCAGTAGCAGTAGACATGGCAGTTGCGTCTCAAGTAGCAGCAGGCCTAATATGCAAGCCTCAGCCTCTTCTCCTTCTTTTAGTGCTGGCGGAGGGGGCAGCGGTGATGCTAGCGACACCCCGAGCCAAGATCAGCCACAGCAACTGGGGCAACAAATAAGCGGTTTCATCCAGGCATTTTGGAAGTTTGTACGGCCACACACCATCAGAGGAACGGTGGGTTCCTTGTGCACTTCTGCGTTAAGATTTGTGCATACAGAGATGTACCTGCACTTCCGCAAAGCATATACACACACACACACACACACACACACACACACTCACACACACACACTTTCATAAACTCCACAAGTGTGTAATGCAGGAGCAGAGCGCCTACTGTGTTGGCGTTCCACCCATCTTGTTATCTTCCGAAGGTTGTCGCCTCATTTAAAGGCAATTCCATCTTTTCTTGAAACAGATGACCTGCATCTTAAGAAACACTTTTTTTTTCCTTGGGCAGATGCTGGGCACTACTGCATTGACGACGCGAGCGCTGCTTGAGAACCCTGCCCTTATTGACTGGAGCCTACTGCCCAAAGCCTTAATGGGCCTACTGGCACTTTTGTGCGGCAACGGGTGGGTGGGTTGGTCGTTTTATAACTATGTAAAGCATGCTTTCTTCTATTTGTAATGACCGCTTCAATGCATTGATAGTAGACCGCATCAGTACATTGATACCAGCGAGGGGTTTCCCTCTGCTTGTGGCTTCCTTTAAATTATATATGTTTGCCAATTTGTTTGCATGTCTTTTCTTTTCTGTGCAGCTTCATCGTTGGTATTAACCAGATCTACGACGTGGACATTGATATAGTAAACAAGCCCTTCCTCCCTGTTGCTGCTGGTGCGTGTCGCTGCAAATGATACGCATATGTCCTAGACATATTCGCATTATATAGGCTAGTTTGCTATGTTTTTATAATGCTCTTACTTACCCGGAAATATGTCAATTGTTCTGTGCTTTCAACTGCCTTGTCTGCCTTATCCTTGTTTTTTTCATGCGAGATTGAAATAATGACAACTGAAAATGGAAGCAGTAATGCATGACGTAAAAAGTGTGGAATAGCAGCAACACTTGAGCTAGCTGGGGCATTGGGCAACGGTCCCACTCCCTGTCTCTGCTATGCCCTCACTCAGGTGAGCTCTCCCCTGGTCTTGCGTGGGCCCTATGCCTTGGGCTGGCTTCTCTTGGCGTCGTCATTGTAGCGCAGAATTTTGGACCGCTCATATCTGCGCTGTACAGTTTTGGGCTGCTGCTAGGGACGCTGTACAGTGTACCACCATTCAGGTGTGCTGCTTGACCTCTTTTCCTGGCAAGTAACGCAACTTGCTTAGCCAATCCCTTTACTTGGCTGCATTGCACTTTCTGACATTCTAAGCAGACTGGCGCTTATGGTGGACTATAAGCAGATAGTCCAAGCAAAGGAATTACCCAGTTGCGAAGATCAAATTTGCAATCCGCGCTCTGCATTTCCCGTCTTTGAGTTGTCGCAAGTGAACTCTACATCGTGCATTTACCTATAAAATCACTCACAGGCCTTTGCAATGCAAGCAAAGGTGCTAAAGTCGTGTCAGGCAGCAATAGTTATGGCATTACATACAGATTGTTTTTGTTTGCAGTGTTGTTGTGAAGGCAACAGTTTTGGGCCTTCCTGGAGCCCAACTAAATAAGAGCATTTTCCATTCTGCAACAGGGAACTTCATCCTGTGCAGGCGCTGCACTTATGAAGGGCCAATTCAGGGCTAACCGGAGAAAATCCAGGTTCCAATTGAACCTGGCTCCGGAACGCCCACGTTAAATTAAAATTTTATATCTGGGCTGCCCGGAGAAAAACGTGATATCGACAGAGGGAGGCCTCGGGTGGGGAGGAGACGCAGCGGAGGCCTCCCCTTGTGCCCAAGCAAGGAGCCTAAGAGCAGCAGCAGGGGAGTAGCAGGAATAGCAGGTCCCATAGCAAGCTGTTACTGGGCACCTAGAGACATGTGGCTGGCATGTGCCCTGTGTGGGACTTATGTATCCTAAGGCATCACCGGGCACTGAATGGGCATGTGCATGCCTGCGCAACATGGATGGTACCCTCCACTGCCTGCATGCGCGTGTACGTGCGTGTGCTTGCATGGTGTAATGCACTATGCGTACACGGCTGCACATACTCGTGTGTATGTGCATGTGTGTTTGCTTGATGGTGCTTACGTTCTGTTGCATGTGCGCGCATGTGTGTGGACGTGTGGACTTGCACATATTGTACGTGCAATGTGCGTGTCTGCACCATGCGTACACGGCCGCACATGCTTGTGTGTGTGGATGTGTGTGTGTGTGGCTGTGTGTGTGGTGTGGGTGTGGGTGTGGGTGTGGGTGTGGGTGTGGGTGTGGGTGTGGGTGTGGGTGTGGGTGTGGGTGTGGGTGTGGGTGGGTGGGTGTGGGTGGGTGTAAGTGTGCGTGCGTGCGTGCGTGCGTGCTCATGGAACATGGATGATGTTTAAATTGTGCATTTGCGTGCATGGCATTAAGCACAAGTTTAATTAAGCCTGGTTTGTGCCTGCAATGTGCATGTGCAAGCAGACGCACGGCTGCGTGTATGTCAGTGGGCTGCAAGCGCTTTAAAAAGGGGGAAATTGTTAAAAATGTGTGTGTGTGAAACTGCCTGTGGGGCATGTGCATGCGCACATGGATGCACGCATGTGCGTCGGTTCTGTGCTTGTTGTTCGCGCGCATTAATTGACGTTGCTGTGACTGCTTCCTGAATGCTCAAAAGCCTGGGCTGCGCCAGCAAAAATTTACCCTTACTTACCCGCACACTTTGTGAAGGATTTTGCGGCTACGCTCAGGAGAGTATTGGATCAAAAATTTTGACGTCACGTGTCAATAAAATACATATTCGGAATCCTGACGTCGAGAGCTATCAATTGGTATATAAATGTTTCGATTCTGAGGGGGTCAGGGGAGGGGG
>Ga0307945_1004207_pt1:0-7500 | contig 11656 bp, 12 predicted proteins | sample OrgLakmetagen228_FD_201818 | JGI IMG/M metagenome (GOLD analysis project Ga0307945, IMG submission 201818) | Saline water microbial communities from Organic Lake, Antarctica - #228 | ecosystem: Environmental > Aquatic > Non-marine Saline and Alkaline > Saline | place: Antarctica: Organic...
CTGGAAGCACCACACCATCGTACGTGAACGGATTCTGCAAAGGAGAGACAGACTTACTATTAAAATGAACCACCTCCGACTTGGCCGTGTTCACAGTCAATCCTTTCTTCTCAGCGTACTTACGAAACCTAGTGAGGAGGAGGACATGCGTTAATAATTGAAGGTTTACAGATATAGGTTGTAAATAACAAAGGTCAAGAAATGCGACTGCTAGCCTGCTCATAAAAAGCAATATAATAAATACCTACCTGCTGCCTGTAGGTTATGGTGCACCAACTTGTAGTGAATGAGTGGCATCCCGCCCATTGCCTTGAGGCAAGGCTAGAAGCTTACAAAAGCGAGGGAAGGATGCTCAAAGCAGAGCTCATTTCGCCCCAACATGTTGCCTGTCAAAATCACCGTCACAGCAAAGTTCAAGATCAGCACACTCGCCTTGTCGGCTGCTGTGCCTTTCCTCCTCTTTAGGGCTAGTAAGAGGTAAATGAAACGCATTATCATCAAACCAGAAAAAGCTATTTTAAATCAAGAACTGGCAGACATGGCTGCATTGCCTGCAAACTTTCGGCAATGACAATTAATGTGGGGAGTGGTTTTTACTGCCTGCGTAGTTTTTCCTTTTGCTTCTTTTTCTTTATACGATTGTTGTTTATAATCAGCGTTCAACAGAGTGCACAAGCCAGCCTCACCAAGAAAATATCAGAAGGGGTCAACGGAGGAAATGTCTTAAAATGCGCAATTTTGCATTCGCAAGGCAGCCACTCACAGCCACTTCATCCAATACGCCATTTTAGTACCAAAGTGTAGCTGGCATAGCTACCCAAGCATGTGCCCAGTTTTATGTGGGTTGCTTTGCGTGCTGAGATTGACTGGACTAAGCACGCATGTAAACCCTGATGTAATGATTTCCATGGGGAAATGGCTCAAAAAACACCAACCACTCAGATGTTTTCTTTCAATTTTGTTGCAATTATATTTGGCGAAGCCCCCTCCAGGGGCGTAGCCCCTAGGTTTGTCTCCTTCCCGCCAAAGTTCTCGTATGGCCACCCAGCCTCACCCAGACCACCCCCTGCCCTGAAATTCAGGCTAGCTTCCAAACACAAAGTAAATGTAAAACCATTTTAGTGGGCCAACGCTTTAAAGAGAGAGGAAAAAACCTAAACCCTAGGAGGAATGTAAACATCAATTGTACGCGCAACTCCTCCCTTAATCTGAAGCACCCGGTGGGCCAACGCTTTGAGCACGTTAAGGTAAACACGTAGGAGGTAGAAACAAAAATCTTTGCTCTCACATGGCTGCACTACCAAGCAGCAGTAAGAAGACAAGCGTGCATATGCAAGGAAGTGGCTATTTGGGTAAACACATTAATGAAACAACCGTCCGGTGCTATACCCCCAACAACGAGCTGTTTTAAATAACATGCACTATGCAAGCAGCTTGGGCAGCTGTGCTCTGTTTATACCAAGTGCTGTCTTGAACATATATCTTGTTTGGGTGTCAACACACAGTCCTTCGTCCACATCGCGGTACGCCAAGGTCGTTACCGCCTCCTGCGTGTGACGATTCTTCTCCTGCCTTGTTCTCCACCCTGGCTGCCCATGCTGCCCATCTGAAACAGGCCTGTGTGAGTGTCAATTTTAATGTTTGCGAGTCTGGAAAGCATTTAAGGCTATAGGGGCATGTGCTAGTGACACAGCGCTCAACTGTTGCACTTCTGCCTTATTGTTCGCATCTAAGGTTGGCCAGAACCGTATATATGCACCGTATACGACCATATATTTGGTGATTTCCCTGCCAAAAGTACCGTATACACACCGTGTGTATGTATGGTTCTGGCCAACCCTATTCACATCCCATACGTTTGTGCGGTGGAGTTTGATGGAATTTGATACCAAATATGTGTTTCTCCATTTCCTCTAAGAAACATGAGGAATGATCTGTCACTGCCTAATTTTTTTATACGCGCGCTACCCAGCTGCTCTGAGTGCCAGTGTGATGTTTGCAACTGCTAGCCCAGAGACCATTACATCTATTGAGCCATAAATGGATTAAAACTTGCAGGTAATAACAGATGGTGCTTGCCAACAGACAGGACTATTTGCCATCACCAATGCGCGGGTCGTATATCTTGCAATGATCTGTTTTATCTCACATCCCAAGTGGACACTGACCTGAATCTCCTCCGCTGCTAACCGCTGGGGGTTGTCCAAAAGTGGGCGGAGGGCCCTGAACACGGGTGCGTATGTGCGTGTGCATGTGTGTATGTATGTGCGTGTGCATTTGTGTGTGTGTGTGTGTGTGTGTGTGTGTGCATGCATGTTATTGGACAGACGTGCAGTAATACTGTATGTTAGACAAAACAGGACAGTGAATGAATAAGAGAACAAGGGGTGTAAAAGATGGACTAAATATTCCCGTTTTTGTATCGCCCTGATACGTTGTGTGTCCTTCCAAACTAAGGTACTGACCAGGCGCTGACTCCACCTGATGAGCCGCGCCAATCCTTGCATTGGAGTATTGCAGAATCTTTGCAATACTGTCTTTGACCAACTGTCTGCCACCAGGGTCCAACCTTCCAACCTTTTAACCACCTATATTCGACGAAGTTCGTTACTCAACCCTGAATTTCCCGCCAATCTTCTGTGCCCATGTTTGGTAGCAAATACTCTGGTTTTCTAGTTCGAGGAGTGTTACATCAGTCAAATTCCTGGACTTTGCAAGGCGTTGTTACTTTAATTACCAACCTAAAATGGTAGTGACACTTCCTAGAAGGGTCAAGAACATTTGCGATACGAGTGATTTAAGTTTATACGGTATTTCAGCTATAGCAAAGGGTCATACAGATTGTGGGGATGATGCTGGCGGCTTTGATGATGATGATGCTAGCGGCCAAACACCATCTGAACAGCTGGTCCGACAAAATTGCCTTTTTCAGTCCTACACTTGCATCCTCCTCACGATTGTGCTGCAGGGCTGTTAAGCCCTTCGACCTTACGCGCCTCTAGGGTCGGCCAAAAGCGTAAATAACCAGCGTATATGACCGTTTATTTGGAAACCTCCAGCTAGACACACCGTAATTAACCAGCGTATATGGCCATTTATTTGAAAACCTCCAGCGAGACACACCGTACATACTGCAATTGTGCTATGCATAGTGCTGGCCAACCATGCGCCCTCTTTTTTTGCATTAAGCGCCAAGATTAGAGTGCCCCCCCCTTACCTGGCCGAAAGCCCCGAGTCCTCCAGCTCCAGGAGGGGCCCCAAAGGGATTGGGAGCAGCAGCAGGAGCCCCAAAAGGGTTGGGAGCAGCTGCAGGAGCCCCAAAGGGATTGGGAGCAGCCGCAGGAGCCCCAAAGGGATTGGGAGCAGCAGCAGGAGCACCAAAAGGATTGGCGGAGGTGGCAGGGGCAAAAGGGTTGGATGAGGTAGAGGGAGGTAGGGGGGAGCCAAAGGTTTGGGAGGGGGGTTGACCAAAGGATCCGTTGGATCCTGCAGGGGCTAAATGGGAAGAAGGAGCTGCTGAGAGGGAGCTGTGGGAGGGGGCCTGTTGCTGGGGACCGCCGCTGAAAGTGAGGGAGCCAAACGTAGGCGTGCTGCTGGGTGGGGCGCCGAACGCTGGCGCGCTGCTTGCAGGTTGTTGGGCACCAAAAGTGAATGAGCTGTTGCTGCCAAATGTGGGTGTGCTTGAGGGTGCTCCAAACGTGGGTGTGCTTGAGGCTGCTCCAAATGTGGGTGTGCTTGAGGCTGCTCCAAATGTGGATGTGCTTGAGGCTGCTCCAAATGTGGGTGTGCTTGAGGCTGCTCCAAATGTGGGTGCGCTTGAGGCTGCTCCAAACGTGGGTGTGCTTGAGGCTGCTCCGAACGTGGGTGTGCTTGAGGCTGCTCCAAACGTGGGTGTGCTTGAGGCTGCTCCGAATGCGGGTGTGCTTGAAGGTGCTCCAAATGAGGGGGCGCTGGGAATCGAAGATGGCGCCCCAAAGCTAGGTGTTGAGGATGGAGCACTAAAGGTTGAGGTCGAGCCTGTAAACAGTGCACAGAGGGACGATACAGGTTTAAGGAAAGGAGGGGTGTCGGCATCACGCTTGTAACCAAACAAAGGCAGAGCCCAATCTATGTTCAAACACGTGTGGTCTAAACAACAGAGTCCTATGGGTTCAATGGATGTCCCACGTCGTGATGGAACGAATGCATTCAGGCACGCACAAACACATACACTCACACACATGCGCACATTCTCCCACTCTCTCTCTCTCTCTCTCTCTCTCTCATTCTCTCTCTCTCTCTCTCATTCTCTCTCTCTCTCACTCTCTCTCTCTCTCTCTCTCTCTCTCTCTCTTTGTTTCTCATACACACTTGCTTACATACATATACAATATACACAAACACACACACTCACTCACGCACTTCACTTGTTTGTCAATGCGAGACTCTGATAAAGCCTCAGAGCCGACAGCTGGACAGCCTTGCCTCCAGACAACCAACACCCCGCTTTGCACAGCCAGACACGCAGCATACCACACAGTGAGCACACACACACACACACCTGGGGGCGCTTGGAGGCTGCTGCCACCAGAGGTAGCAGCACTGCTTGATGCTGGTGCAGCTACCCCCCCCAAAGCCGTCCCCGTGCTCGTGCCTGGCCCCCCTCCAAAAGAAAAGGAAGGTGTGGTGGTGGAGGGAGGAGCACCTGCTGCAGGTGCAGCACCGCTGCCAGGCGCTGCTGCTGAAGCTGGTGGAGCCCCTCCAAACGTAAATGCGGGAGTAGAGGCAGCTGCTGTTGTAGAAGCAGCAGGGGCACCTCCGAAGGTGAACGGGGCCGAGGTCGTGGCTGCTGATGGAGAAGCAGCAGGGGCACCTCCAAAGGTGAACGGGGCCGAAGCTGTGGCTGCTGATGTAGATGCAGCTGGGGCAGGGGCAGCAGCGGAGCCCTGCTGCGGAAGGGGCTGTGAGGTAGGGCCTGAGGCAGGGGGAGTAATCCCCCCTAAGCTGGAGGTGGTTGCTCCAAAGGCTTGGGAGGGTTGGGAGGCACTGCCTGTGTGATGGCAGAGTGGTATGCAAAGGGGGTGGGAAAAACACACACGGAAATCCACACACACACACACACACACACACACACATCCACATACACACACGCGCGCGCTTACACAGCGTAAAGGGGGGGGGGCTTTGTTCTATTTGTCCGTTGCAAAGCACGCCACTCGTGCGGGCATGGTGGCATGCCGCCCATGACTGGTGGCACACTCGTAAGTAAGGATGAGTACAAATTGGGGTGCTGTCACCATGTAGACAGTGTTGTGCACGCGTTATCGTGTAATGCCTCAAGGACAGCACGAATGCAGGCTTGGCGGCCTGCAGCCAGTGGCTAATGACTGACGGCTGATATTTGGAGCTTTTCCATCTACAGACCCTGCAAACACACTCCAGGTGCACCGTTTTGGCCAGCCACACAATTGGTTCATATAGCACACATATCACAAGACCAAAACTCTGGAAAACACGCCACAGGTGCACCATTCTGGCCAGCCATACATTAAGTCCATATAACATATGACACACACATTACAAGAGCAGCCACTGACCTGCAGCAGCACTAGAGGGCGGCTGGGAGCCTGCCGAGCTTGCTGCTGCACCTGCTGCTGCTGCTGCTGCTGCCGTTGGAGTGCCTGCTGGTGGCGCTGCAGGTTTGTCTCCTCCCTCTGGGCCCTTCTCCGCTGCCTCTTTGGGCTGTGCGCCATCTTTACTAGGAGGAGGAGGAGCACCAAAGGAGAACCTAGAGGGTCAAGCAGGAAGGGTGGTAGCTTGGCCACGTGGTACACACATGCACACACACACGCACACACACACACACACACACACACACACACACACACCAAAAACCATAAGGAGGTGGGCAGTGAGGTGGTAGCTTGACTACGTGGTGCTTGTCTGAGTCAAATTAATAATAGTATCTACCTACGACGCTTCAACTTTGGTGAGCAACAATTAGCAGGCAAGAGGATGTGGGCACCATCAGCACCAGACACCAAGAACGTGCGTTTGTGGAACGGCACATCTGCATTCAAATACAACACAGACGCCACTTTGATCTCTCCAAGAGGATGCCGGGGGTACTGAATGCCAAAGCTCACACCAACGCTAATACACAGGAGCACACCCCCCCCCCCACACACACATCATACACACACTCCACGCACACACACACATAAACACACGCTCCATGCACACACACAGACACATAAACACACTCCACACACACACTCCACACACACACACACGCACACACACAAACACACACACACACTCCACGCACACACACACTCCACACACACACACTCCACGCACACACACACACACAGACCACAAACACACACACTCCCCCCCCCACACACAAACAGATACACACACAGACGTACACATTGTACACACTACACACAAACATGTGCGCTTCCTTACCCAAACGACCCAGGTGGCTTGGGAGCACCTGGCACGGCTGAGGTTGTGGGGAGCGTGAAAGGAGCTCCATCTCCAACCAGCTTCCCGTGCTGCTGCGGCTGCTGCTGCTGCTGCTGCTGCTGCTGCAGAAACGGCTGTCGTTGCTGTTGGCCCAACATGCCGCCACCAAACACCCCCCCCCCTGGCGTGCCGGAGGGAGCAGCACCTCCCTCTTCTAGGTCATCACCTCCAAGCAGCTCTGCCCACTTGCGGGGTAGTCTACAAGCACACAGGACAAAGGGGCGTAAGCAAAGTCAAAAGTTTGTTTGAGTGCAGCCTACAAGCACACAGTACTAAGGGGCACGTGCACAGTGTGGGTTGTTTGTTTAAGTGGAGGTTTAAGCAGGGCAGTCTACGAGCACACAGTACGAGGGGGCATGTGAAAAAGAAAGGGTTTGTCTGTTTGAGTGGAAGGAGGTTTATGCAGGGCAGCCTGCAGGTGGGGGAGGGAGGTCTGTGGAGTGGTGCATGCGTCAGCCTCATGCACGTAAACAACATTGGCACATTTGCCAGCCTCCTGTGCTACAGGCTGCCTGCCCCCTTTGATACAAGTCAAGACAGCAGAATCAAGGCTGGTAAGAATTGTATGTGTATGTATATGCGTATGTGTGTACAGCATGTGTGACCATCTCTTTCGGGGCTTCGTTGCATGTCATTATGTGAATGAGTCTGGTTTGGCCAGACTCTCAAGTATACCAGCCACGGTGCAAACAAAGTAGTCCTTAATGACATCAAGCCAGTAACTGACAGGCCATAAAAAACTATGCATTAAAACACGCGGGCAAACGGTGCATATTACGTTTCTCCTTGCCTGTGTTGCACATATTACATATGTGCAGACAAGAAAAGAATTAGAACGTGATGGCTCTGCTGCTCAGAACAAGCCACATGCTGGGCCAAACTAGTTGTGGGCATGCACCTCAACGCATTCTGACCATATACCTGCGCTTAGCCATGCCGCCACGCGCAGCGTACGGGTTGTGGTGCCGGATGGATGTAGATGCACGCACC
>Ga0307945_1004209_pt1 | contig 11654 bp, 14 predicted proteins | sample OrgLakmetagen228_FD_201818 | JGI IMG/M metagenome (GOLD analysis project Ga0307945, IMG submission 201818) | Saline water microbial communities from Organic Lake, Antarctica - #228 | ecosystem: Environmental > Aquatic > Non-marine Saline and Alkaline > Saline | place: Antarctica: Organic Lake...
ATCTGCTTTTCTGATTGCGTGTATGCAGTCACGTATCTTTATTACTGTGGAGTCATTGCTCATCCCTATACTGCGAGGAGATCTGCTGGACTTTGTGACAATCAAGGACGCCATTGACAACCTGCAGGTGTGTAACTGTTGTAAAGTTGGCGTCCCGTCGTCGCTTGGAAGGTACAAAACGTCAAACGAGTCTAATTGTGTATGGTCTCAAGTTGAAAGTTGCCTGCATCTGTACCTTGACCCAGCTGCAAGCTCACTGCAAAACATGAGATCACCAAAAACTGCACAGGCTTGTACGATGCCAAGCAGATTTAGCAATCAACACCAGGCAATCACATTGTGTGCACTATAACAATTACATTGATTGTACCTAAGTCAGCATCCAGCTCCTGCGCTTACTGACAGGACCTCGAGGGAGCCAGCCTGTCCACCTTCAGGACTCTGGCTGAGGCTGACCCAGATATGACTGCCATCTTCAGCAACCCTGATGTTGCAGTCACTGTGTTTTCACCCAGTAATTCTGCATTCAGGTGAGGTGCTTGCAGGGCATAAACTGTTGATGTCTGTTGGTAACGTGGATTTGTGCAAAGTCATTTCCCCCCTCATTCTACAAATTATAACATGCACGCCGGGCGCTGAGAGTGTAGAGGTTGCAGCTTGCATCTTTGCAGCTCACCTGGGTGTTGTCAATGTGAGCTGCAACCCCTGCATTTTGGGTATTGGAGTATTACCATGGGGTTTGGGTTCTGCAGCTGTACTTTGATTCTGCATTTTTAGTTTGCCTCTTGTTTGTCAGTATGTTTACAAAAGATGCTTGAGTTTTGTAAGGGGGAATGTCTGACGGACATTGACTTGTGTTACAATATTGATTTGGTTGCCGCGGCGTTGTCTTTATTTGATTTTTGGTTACAACTTGGCGATTCTTATTTTCACCTGCTTAGATTTGCCTTAAAACACCTCTTTTTCATGCAGTGACTTACTAAGCTCTCTGGATAACGTTTCCTTGGGAAACCTTACGGGCTCTTCCCTGGCCAATGTCATCTTGCGTCAGCACGTACTGGTCACCCTCCCCATCCCTGTTGAACGGGTAGGCATTTTTCTGCAGCTGTGTTTAATGAGATTGGGGGGTAGAGTGTGGGAGTGCCTTGTTGTTCCCCCCGTTTGCAAAGCATAGCGCCTGGTTTTATCAGAATAGATGACCTTTGGAGTTGAAGCCCCCAATTTTGGACAGTCTAAGCAGGTAGTCAAAGCGTCTGGTGTCAAAGACCTCAATCTTAGCTCGAATCTGCCATAACTCAAATTGCTGCTCACGCACGCCTTCAACACACAGGTTGAAAACGGACAATCCTTTGAATCCCTCTTTGAGAACAGCCTGGTTGAGTTCCAGACGTCTGGCAACACAGTCACGGTATCTGGAGACGGCAACCAAGATCCAGCTGTCCTGACCACCTCTGACATTTCAGCCGGGAAGGTGGGATGTTGCCTTAGTGCCAAACAATGTGACTGCCTCCACGACAGACAATGCATGTAACCACATCCCAGGACTTGCAGGGAGCATGATCAGGGAAAATTTGGGAAGACTTTAACATATTTTTTAGCAATGCCCTACCAGGTCCAAACCAAAAACTGTACAACTGCAGCGAGAAACCATTACGGTTTTTACAGAGGTCTGTGTATACCTTTAGATGTGCAGAGGAGGATGCTGGCGACATCAACCTCATCACAGATGAATTGACTCAATGATTGGCAGAGTGACTTGCAGTTCTGCAGTAGGTTATAGCAACCTGCATTGGAGTTGAAGCTGCCGGTCCTTTAGCTTGTATTACATCACTGAAGGGCGCGTATACTGACTAAGAACGCCCCTTCCAGCCGAGTGATTTTTTGCTGAGCATTCACGCATAATGCCTCTCACATGTGCAGAGTATGCTGCATGTGGTGGACACCGTTATCCTGCCCGAGCTTGAGAACCTCGACATTGCTACCCTCCTTGACACTGACGCCCCCAATTCCACCATCGAACTGCCAGGTGGTTCCTCAAACACAACCGAAAATGGTGGGTGCATGCCCATGTCCAAACTTGCTTTTTTTACCACACGCTGTGTCCCACAAGATGTAGTAGGTGTAACTGTGAGGGTGTGCGTTAGTTTGTGCGCCACTATTGTTCAAGCCTATTGTGGTTGCTTGATTCTTGAGTAAATTTAATTACGTGTATGAAGGATTGGAGGTGATCTACCAGCAGGAGCAACTTCCACCCATTCTTGCAAGCAAGGCCTGCCCAAGCATCTGGTGCTTTATGCATTATGAGGGAACAATGTGCTACCACGCCAATCTGTAAAGCTAAGGTCGCGATATAACGATGCGGTTTTGTAACCTTCTAAATGATACCTTCGCTCTTGCTAAAGCTGCAGCAATTCCAGCATAGCCCTTGCTCTCTTTTTGTCATCTTCTGTCATGCATTTCCTACATAGTCACAGTAATGCTTATGTGAACACACACAGGCACCTTCAGCTCTGTCCTCGAGTTTGTGCAGCAAGACGCAGAGCTCAGCACCTTTGCCGATGCCCTTCAGAGTGCTGGTCGTGCAGACGAGCTTGCCAACGGAGATCTCCAGGTGCATGTTGGAGTAGCAAAGTTTTTAAGCTGCACGCTTGCTTCTTTTATTGTAGCTTGGCTGTGCAGCTTGGCTGGGAGAAAGAAGATAGTACAGAGTTTGTCAACAGGCAAATCCTTCGCTGCAAATGACCTAGTCAATTATAAAATAGCTCTTTTTAAATAGGGATCTATGATTGCTCCTGCAAAGATCTATTATGGGAGATACTATCACTCACATAACCCTCCTGTGCTCACGAAAATAATTTAGTATTGTGTACAGGAATCACTTAACGCTCATAATCTGTTATATGCCCAAACCACCCAAACACACATTCCCAGGCATTCATCATTGCCCCTACAAACGCCGCATTCCAAGCCTTTGGCTCAATCTCTGACGAACAGCTGGCTGATGTCTTGGACTATCACATCCTGATGATGGGATCTGCTGAGCCAGCATCCCGCAAGTTGTTGCAGATACCCAGCTTGGAGCTGGAGCGCATGGTGGGTGACGCGCGTATTTCTGTCCACGGTTAAGACAAGTTGTTGGCAAGTGCCCTGCTCTGGAGTTTTTGCAGATCGTGGACTGTGTTAGTGTTTCAAATTTCAAAGTATGTGTTACATACAGCAACACACACATGAGTGCTTTTTACTTTTACAACAGGTTTACGCCACCAACTTGCAAGGCTCGGCTGTGACTGCTGTGCCCAAGGCAAACGAAGAGGGTTTGCTCCTGCTGGGTGGCATTGCTCCTGGGCTGGATCTGGACCCATCGTCCTCGCAAGTTGTCGGGCAGGTGTGCTAAACTGTCTTTTACTGCGGTGGATAACTTATAAAATGCACACTGTGGCTTGTTTTCGTAATTGATGTGGGGCATGGTGTTTCCTGCCAGCATAGCCTTTTTTTTGCATCTTGCTAGAGGACACGTTGCTAAGTAATTCTTAGCTGCTTCTTTGGCACATCATGCGCTTAAGTCTGATTTGAAGTATGAAAGACATCTTTGACTTGCTTATGCATTTGCAGAGCCGTGTCTTCAAGGTGACAGGCGTCCTGGAGGCACCCACTGCCAACAACACGGCTGCTCTCACATTCGCTGAAGCACTTGCTGGACAAGATGTAGGTTACGAATCTTTGACTGATTCTGCGCAAGGTGTAACTTTTTGTATTTTGTGCTTTATCTGCAAAACGCTAAGGTTTAAACACTCTTTGGTGCAATAACATGTCGCGGCGACAAGCTTTGGGTTGTCATAAATGTAGTTAACGTGAAGTCTTTGCCCTTAGAGGCACTGCTTTGGCAACCCGCATTTGAGAGAAAAAACGGCAAAACCACAACTCAAAAGCAATTGAACCAATACACACTGCAACAAAACACCTAATTTGTTCTCAACATGCTTGCAATCTTTTGCAGTCTTTGTCCACGCTCAACCAGCTGGTCCAATCTGACAGCGCATTGGCCGAGCTGCTTTCTGACCCTGACCTCATCGCCACCGTGTTTGCCCCCAGCAACGATGCTTTCAGGTATGCTTTTGCATCATGATTTCAACCGTTAGGAGCACGGATATGCATGTCTAGGTTCAACAAATGAGTCCCGCATCGGCACTCGGCTGCTTTGTAGCTAAAAATTATGCCAAGCACTGAAACTACGTCTTTTAGTGCGGATTTTGAAATCCATTCAAACGCTCCTGCCTCCGTAGCGGGATGGACGTGGACAGCATTGCAGGCACCGAGGAGGCACGCCGCATTGTGCTGGGCCATGTGGTCGTGGATCAAGCCATCCTTGCTGAGGGTCTGTCAGGCAACATCACTCTCAGCACTGCCTCCCCTGTTGGCAGCGACACCCTGCAGATCTCTGTCAAGTGAGTTGATGGAACAGGCAGAGGAATGATGCGGTAATTTCAATGAAGCAAAACAGAAGAGCTGCCGTGCCAATCATAGGCGTGATGTTTAGCTCATGTGGCTTGCTAGGTCGAAGAAAAGATACTTAAGCAGTCATGGGGACATAGCAACAGTAGACCCCTGTATTGCGGAGTTCAAAGCAGCTCTAATGTTTATTTGCCTAAATTCAAACATACTTTGCCTCATCTGACTGCCCATCCCTTATTATAATTTGTCCATCTGCAGTGAGCAAGGCGATGTGACTGTGGCGGGTGCTGGAAATGAAGAGGCAGCAACGGTTGTGCAACCTGACGTGTTGGTCGGAAAGGGCGTTGTGCACATCCTTGATCGGGCCTTGGGTGAGTGCTATCAAGATTGGGAAATTGCAACCTGCGTCTGTTTGAGCGACATGTTTCAAATGTTGCTGCATCCACAAAATCGAAATAAGTGTGGGCTCATACACTGACCAGTGTATGTGTCCAAGAACTTTAGTCGGCTCATATGTGAAGTGGCAAATACAGGACTAGTATGTTAAACTTTTACGTGTTTTGCAGTTGTGGACCCTGGCGCAAGTATCCCTGAGGACGGCAATGATGATGGCAGCGCCTCCACTCCTGACAGTGGTGATGATGGCAGCGCCTCCACTCCTGACGATGGTACACCAGGTAAGCGTTCTGATGCTTGTGTGACATGAGCTGATGATGCCACAAGGAGGAGAGGGTATGGAAGCCTACACAAGGAAAAAACTGGCACAGGCTTTGTTATACAAATTACGTGAGCAGCAGCAACATGGAAAAGTTTGTCTGTAATGTTTGCCGGCTGAGAGCTGCTCATGTCTGCATTCAACTGGTGGGTGTACCAAACATGCTAATAGTAGTGGTTGGCAATATTCAAAATCGTGCTCTCTCTCTTGCTTCAATGGCGAAAGGTTTGTGTTGTTGGCTTCCAAGGAAATGTTATGGTCGATTCAAAGTGAAGGATTGACGTCATGTCGCTCAGTATGGCAACCGCGCACAATCGATGTAAAGACCAAAGGAGGAAGTGCTTTGCCTGCAGCATTATCACTGCATGGGCGCATGAATCAAATACAGCTACAAATTAACAACATCATGAAGTTCTTATGAACTCAGAACTGTACTTGATCTTTGCTGAAATCAGAATTTCTAAGTATGGTCAATTGTATTGATTCTTAGTTGACGTGAGGGGTGGTTTTTGCTGCATAGTTCTTGTTTTATGAGTTCCCTCATTCATCCGTTCGACCACCCTTACCCCCAGGTGATGACACCAATGACGATGGCAATGATGGCGGCTCAAGCTCTCCTGACAGCGGTGGCTCTGGGTCTGGTGGCGACGACACAGGCAGTGGTGGTGACGGAGATGGGGACGCCGCTGGAGACGATGTCACTGGCGGGGGGGACAGTGGTGATGATGGCAGCTCACCCAGCTCTTCAGCTATGCCTTCCACTTCATTTGTGGCACTGCTTGTGTCCTTGGTGGCAGCTGCGGCAGCGGCATAAATGTTTTGACGCTCTCCAATCACCCATTCCATTCTCCTATTTTTTTACTGTTTGACTCTTGTTCTCTTATGTTTGTGTGTGTTAGTGTGATCAGTTGCAAATCTTGCTCTATTTATTTATTTAAAGGCATGAACTCGGGATGTGGGCTTTGGTTTATTTTTGAACAGTGAATGTGACTAAAATTTTAAAGGTTGCTCATAAAAAGATGAATCAGAAGGAGATTGTTAAAGTCGGGAAAAGTGATGATGAGGGAAGGGGCTGCAAGTAAATTTCCCCCACTGTTGGCACCCACACTTTGCGCTGGTGGTGTTTGCGTTGTTTGATTGCATGTTTCGTAGCCGGGGGTGTATAGTAGGTTGGCAGGGCCTACAGGAGGTCACAAGCAGCTCTCCTTGCATAATTGGCAGAACTAGTTTGGCACAAGCTTGGTACAAGTTTTTTGTTTTTTTTTGGGGGCGTGGGTGCTGGCTCGGAGTAACCTATCCGTGTCTCAGCAGAGGGGCGTGAAATACTCTGTTGTGCCATTGTTGCACGGGTGTCTACGCCTGCTTGTGCAAGTAGGCTAGTACCCTGTGCACCCTATTTGATCGCTTTCTTCAATAATCACTCGTCCAGCAACGTTGTGCCTCTATGTAATGTGTGGCCAGTCTAGGCAGACGGCCCTCTTGTAACAAAGACATCCAACACTCTAAGCCCTGCTCCAGCTGTCGCTTTCTTGCTTACGGAGAAGGAGAGGGGAAGGAGACGTTTAACAACACCAGTATGGAGGGAGTTGGCATACACTGCCTGCTGAATTCCATGGCACGTTAGGTGTGAAGCGGACTAAACAGGCTACTCTTTGAGAGCATGGCCATGATGCGTCATTGCAGTGTTACTGTTTTTTTCTGCTGTCAAGCTCTTAAATTGTATGCTGGACACCAATAGAAGTGTCACCTTGCAGAAGGTGGTCCAGGCTGATCTCAAAATACAGCCTCGTTTAAGTGCCTGCTGGACTGCTCAATTGCTGAGTGCTTTTCAAGGACTGCGTGGGTGCGAGTCATATGTACGAGATCAAACTGGGCATGCTATTCATGCAAGAGTTTGCTGCGGGTTTGAAGCATAGGATGAGAGGTATTTGGAGAGACGCTGAGTTAGTGGACCCCAACACACACCACACACAACAACAAACTAGTCACTTATCATTATTGGTTTGCCATCGCTTTTTCTAGTAAATAGCGTATGCCGACTATTGTACCACGGATCTTCATATTGATCTGTCCAAACATGTTATGCGCAATGTCAGCAGACTCGGCTAAGCCAGGACGGGGCTCAAACAACCTAACAACTTGAGGCGAAGGTTTTTCCTTCCAACACTTTTCTGTGCTTTTCTCAGAACGTACATGCTGGTGCACTGTTGTAAGTCAAATATTAAATTGAACTCAGCTTCCAATTTGTTTGCATGAACAGTCATGGGTCTCTAATGTGGTGCTCCCTTCCTCCCCTTGGGTTATACATTCTGGTGTTCAGTTAAGGTAAGGTAAGGTTACATCGTTATATATGCCTCAGGAACATCGCCTTTAAACCCCTTAGGCAAGCCAACTAACACTAGAATCCTACTCCCGTATCCTACCCCAACACATCAGTGCAGCACTACAACAATGCGCCATGGTCTCAAAAGAAAAAATGGTGTCTGCTCTGGACTTTGATCCTGGGAACTCCTCATATTGGAGCGAACGTCACCGTGACATTGTCTTTGGTGCCAATTACAATGCATTTGCCACCAAGCTTACAAATTTCCCAACCTGCCACCCAGTGTATGATGACACAAAAATGCTCAAGTGCGTGCAACACTCCCTACGATCTGCGATGTGTAGCGAGCTACCAACCGCCACCTTCTTATTTCTACCCAACTGGGAAAACAAGAGCATCAATGCCGACAGAGCATTGGTGCGAGATAACCCAAAATACTGCACCATGCTAGGCTTCATCCCCAAGACAAAACTCACATATGCAATGCCAACCTCGTGGAAGGGTGTACAACGTAATTCCCCAACCACACCTGGATATTAGTATTGCTGTCTGGAACAAAGAAGCACAACAGCATTTAACTGATGCCTCACCAAATTGGCTGCAAACACTGCAAAGGAGTATCCCAGAAGCAACTTGGGAAAAAAATCAGTACCTCGCAAGAGAGGACACAAACCACATCACCAACCATGTTTGCCCCCAGTAATTCAAATCAAAAAGAGAGGACGTCACTAGCCAGGAAAGAGGCCAAAACACTGACGTTAACCTTCAACCATGGGACGATAAGCAGTTTGAATTAAAGCGCCCCAATTGGAAATTATGGGCATACACGAACGAAAACTGCATAGGCAAGGCCGGAAACTTTGTAAGCGCAGGGCTATACTGCCCTCAAACCAAAGCTGAATGTTATGTGGGCTCAGGAGGCGTGGGAATGGCAAACACCATCAATAGAGCTGAGCTCACAGGGATTGCAGCAACGCTTACCAATAAGTATACCCAGATTGCAACGAACAGTACATACTCCCTTAACCAAATTAGAAAGCAGCTACTCTTCCCTGAAATGCAACGAGACCATATACACTCAAATCTGCTAGAACGATTTGTATCTATGATATATGCTTCACCAGAACCAGTTTCTATAAAGTGAAAGCCCATAGTGGCATTGCCGGAAAGGAATGTGCAGATGCAATTGCCAAACACTCTGCCTTACATGACGGAGGTCATGACATGCACTTTCAGCCTCCAGCTCCAGACGGTAATGCATACACACGCCTTTCCTGGCTTGCGGCTAAAGACACCGATGAGAATTCCAGCGGAAGAGGGACAACTACACCTAGGCTCCGTGTACTCTCTGATCTAAAGGCCAAGCTGAAAACAGAAATGTGCAAAGCACACAGACTGGGGAGTGCCAAAACAAACACAGGGTATTACAACTACTGGAAGGACCTTAGACATTTGGTCAGTAAACAAACCACACATGCTTTCTGGAACAATAAATACTCAAATTCTACGAAAAGCGTAATAATATGAGGTACCGCACTGCGCACTGGTACAATTTTTAATCAAAAAACGGCTTCTCTCCTAACTCCTGATGCAAACTGCCCCATCTGCCCTTGCACTAGTAGTGCGCTTCACATACTCTGAGGTTGCCAACACACTAAAATGAGGAACATGATTATTAAACGCCATAATACGGCAAGCGTGCTGATTGTCCAAGCCCTACAAAAAGGACCATGCGGAGCCAATGAAATTGCCTACACCAACATAGGCAGCACAAATAAACTATCAGAGCAAGGCCTAGATCTGAGAAACACTGCCAACAAAACACTGCCCTCTTGGTTGCTACCCAACCTAACAGCACATGCTTTAAAAGCCTCTTCTCGTCCTGACGCCATCCTATTCTTACCTAGCACTGTGTGCTCTTCTCGCGTAACCGCCCGCAACTCAAATTTTCATCAGCTTGCTAATGACAAGAAACTGGATCCAAACCAGTGGGAGGTTCACCTGATTGAGTTTAAATTTTGTCAAGACACTAGTCCTGATCCCCAACTCCAAAAAGCTAAACACAGCACAGCATGCTTATTGCCTTTTTGGAACCTAAACAGACAAGGATATAGGGAAGTCAAGCTTCACGTGATCCTCGTTGGAGCTATGGGGACGATCTACAAAGACTATACAGACAAACCTCTAGCAGACCTTAATCTGGATTACCATAAGATTAAGAAACTGACAAACAAACTGAATGAACACTCCATCAGACATGCATCTGCACTCATAAAAACAAGGTATGCATTGCAATATAACACAAGCAACAACAGTCAAGGATCGGGTGCTACGGCACACAACCCCCCTGACCCACATTAATTTCTTCTTAATTGTTTGCGCGGTGGGGGGTTGCCTGGTGCGGGCACCTAAGTAACCCCCTCCCTTAATCATGCTGGCTGTGTCATCATCACTACCAGCGGAGTCTTTTCTTTTTCTTTTGGACCCTAGGACTTTGTCCAAGGCTTATGGATTGCTAGAGAAACTGAGAGCCTTATAGCTTAAAAATTGTGACCTTTCTCCAAAATTGTGAACAACCAAATCGAGTAAGAACCTCATGCCAAGAAGGATGGTGCTTTCCGATTGTTGAACAGTGCCCTGGTTGGAAAAGTTTCGCGCGGAGAGGCCACTACCCGGGTTGTAGGACGGCAGAGAGACTCAGAGTTGCAAAGTCTCAGCCCCGTAGAGCCTCCTCCACTACAGGCACAGGGCGAGTTGCACAGGCCTGCACCAGGCATCTTACTTGCTTTGCACTTTCTTTGCATGCATGACATAGGATCTTGAGAACGCAGGTATGAATTGAGCACCAGCATTGGGCACATGCGCAGCTCATGCATTTGCACATGCAAGGCTAGCTGGGGTGAGCAGGGAACCAGTTCCAGGAGAGTGCACACAACTCTGCTTAGAGCAGAATTGCCAGGTCGTATAGGCATAGGAGACCGTGCCATATTTGGGAATAATTCTATGAAGGGCAATGAATCCCTTGCTCATCACAGACCTTTGGCTGTCACGACGAGGTTATGTATCGTACCAGCTTAAGCATGGATTGCAAGTATGGGCTATGATGGATTGCGAGTATGGGCTATAGTAATATGGAAGTATTGACCTAGGGTCCCCAAGCGCAGCGCCACTATTCTTTTCCTCAGGGGCATCTGAGCGGAAGCTTGGAAAAAGCCTGTAACCACCACACCTATCTAAACAAAAGGGGAAGCGTCTATGATAAGCAAGAGAAAGAGTCAAAAAGTGAAATAAAAAATCTAGTATTGGGAAGAAAAAGAGAATCAAGTATGGCTTAAGAACTAGCAGAAAATGGTTTGGTCTGAGCACAGATAGTTCTGAAGGAAGCAGTGCTAGGGCTCTACAAAAGACAAGAAGAAAGTCAAGCCAACCCTTGGAATCAGAAGCGGCAGGCGCCTAACAAGAAGCATCATGAGTTGGGCTTCATAAACATGCATGAGACGACCAGGCAGGCTCTATTTCAGCACTTGCAGAGAGTCAAACTTGTTATCTAAATGTACCAAAAAGTTGTCCGCCCAGGTCTCAAGGGCTCGCAAAAACGCCGCTTTTTGTTCACGGCTGGTTGCATTGCTCCTCCCTGGTGCTGCTGGCTTGGGAGGTGCTGCCGGTTTAGAAGGCAGGGGCAAACGGAACCTGTCGAGCTGGTGCTCGACGAGCGCGATGTTGAGGGGCGGAAGGGGCTGGCCTGGGTCAGGGAGACTTTCCCAGGCAGGTGCTGGCAGAAGCGCGGTGTTGAGGGGCGGAAGGGCACTGGCTCTTTAGTGTTCAGTTAACACGCCTAAACTGCTTGTTGTGGCTCTCCATCAGACTCTTTTTATTGTCTCAGGTTTTGCCTTTCATCATTCATTCATCACCTCTTACTTATAACTTTCCTGGCTCTATAACTTTCCTGGCTCTATAACTTTCCTGGCCTACCTCTTACTTATACCTATTTCCTGGCCTACCTCTTACTTATAACTTTCCTGGCTCTATAACTTTCCTGGCACGTCTCAGTCCTCTTCCCAATGCTCGACCAAACACAGCAGGCCGGTGCCTTTTAAACATTGCTGCTACCACTCCTCTTATTGTGACCACTGGCAGGGGCAAAGGTGATTTCGGGCAACCTAC
>Ga0307945_1004210_pt1 | contig 11654 bp, 16 predicted proteins | sample OrgLakmetagen228_FD_201818 | JGI IMG/M metagenome (GOLD analysis project Ga0307945, IMG submission 201818) | Saline water microbial communities from Organic Lake, Antarctica - #228 | ecosystem: Environmental > Aquatic > Non-marine Saline and Alkaline > Saline | place: Antarctica: Organic Lake...
GAAAGGTGGCGGTGATGTGGGAGAGGGGTAACCGTGCAAAAGAGTCAGTGATTTTTTTGTTCGTATATTTAAAGGCAGAGGTGTCTTTACGTGCAATGAGGCCTACAAGTTCTGATGCAAAGCTAACGGGAGGAGGTTGGACGTGATCGTGTAGACCGCTGGGTTTTGCCCTGTCAAAGGCCTTTCGTAGAATGTTAAGGCGCTCAGGAGTAAGCACACCTTTACACTTTCCGTCGACATTGTAGATACAGGCTACTGTGTCACTGTACACTTCAGGAAGCATAGGGTCATCTGGGGAGGATTGGGTATTATTTTCTTGATAGTTCACGAGATCAATGGTTGTGATCCAGTACTCACAATGCCCTGTGGCCGTAATGTCAGCCTGTGGGTTGGTGGGTCGGATGTCAAAGCTAACTTTGTTCCGAAGATCGACAGTGTAGGGTTGGTACCTATTGCCCTCTTGTACGGCAGAGGACCCTTGTTTTTGAAGATCATTTAGGTGTTCATTTGGTGCAGGCTGACATATGTTTGGTGCGGTGATTTGCTTTTCATAATTTTTGAGGCTCTGCTTGAAGGTTTCACATGTGTTTTGTAGTTCTTTTGGCTCCCAGGTTGAGTTCCATGAAACCTCCACAATCTCTCTTTTCTGAAAGTAGATACGGCTTTCCTTTTCATATTGGTTCAGATTGATACAGGCAGGGCAGGCCCATGAATCATTGGCATCTTTAGCTTCCCTTTCAGTGGCGTTGCAGCAGCTTGTTTTAAGCAAGCATTGCCAGTGGTAGGTACGGTTGCAGACGTCACAGATGTACATGTCTTTAAAAGGTGGGGAGAGGTCTGGAGATTCAAGTCCTAGATGGTAGGAGCAAATTTCGCAGCTTGCGCACTTAATTTGGCTCCGGGCAATAGTCTTATTGGATTTGGGCACTAGTCCAACTGATTTAAAGAGGGGTAGGGCCCATCTCTTTATATTCATGGGGACATAGTAAGTGTGCTATTGTTTCTGTCTTTGGGGTGTATCATTTCTGTTTCTTTTCTTGGGGGTGAAGAACCTCCAATCATCTATGTGCAGGATGTCCATATCATCATAGTAGAGTGTGTTGATGGCCTCTGAGGGTGTCATTGAGAAAGCCTTAACCTTCTTGTACGTCCAGAGTTCTTGTTGAATATGCGTGATGCGCAAGGGGGTTAGGTTCAGGCTAGAGAGGTCATGGGGTATATCGAGGATCTCACATCTTCTTTTTCTCTGGGGTCTGCGCTGCGATGATGATGCTGGGTGGTGTGCAATCTCAAAGGTTGCTTTTTTTGTATCTGGTAAGTTATCGGGTTGATGATATTGATATGCTGGGTGAGAGGAGTGATTATTTGTGCGACTGCTTGTATTGCAAGGTGGTTGTGACTAGTGATTTGTGATTGTGTGGTTGTCATGCTAAATCAATGGCATGGACGAATCGTGTGATTTCCCCTGGATTTATAATGTGAGCAACGGTTTTATGGTTATTTGGTTGTTTGGCCAGCTTAGATGGTCCTCTTGTAACAAACTCACTCTTTTCTCAGACTTGTCTGAGCCATCTCCTCTTGGGCGTTGCTTGAGCCGTCGCTTCCTTCTTGCGTGGAGAGGGAGAAGACGTTAAACACACCTTTATGGGGGGGCTTATGGCTCATACTAGCAATCCATGCTTAAGCTGGTACCATGATTCGTCGTGACATGGTGCGTTTGTTTGGCTGACTGTTTGTAGGTTGTTCAGTAGGCTGAATTACTATTTGTGAGTTTAATGCAACAGTGTCTAGGATTTGAGTCAGGGGCGTATGTTGCTGACTTTTTGTTTGGCTGCGTGTTCTCTTTCTACCTGGGGGGGTAATTTGTGTCTGCCGTGCGCGCTTTGCTGTTTGGTCTTGGTAGAGCGAGGGTGGTAGGTTCGTAAGTGGGTGCAGGGTCAGAGAGGCGAGTAATAGCGGTAGTTTGTGGCAGTGGTAATGGCGATGTGCTTATAGAGTTGTGGTTCTTTGTTGTTTGGTTGGATACCCTTTGTGAGTAGCGTTGTGAGCGCGGGGGTTCCGTTTGTGGTGAAGGTGGAGGCACTTCCACCGTTGTGGCGAGGGAGTTATGTGTTTGGGGAAGCTCAGTGCGGGATATGTTGCCATGTGCTGTGCGTTTCCTGGGATGTGAGCATGGTTTTCGTGGACTGGAGTGATTTTGCTTTTTGCTTGCAACAGGCTTGCTGCAACAATCTGTTGCAGGCACAGGGTGGCCGGCCATTGCGTTGTGATGCGAGGTGTATTTAGCAAGGCCTGAGTTATTATTTAGCCATATCGAACAGTGCATTCATCTGACACCATGTTGCCGTGACGGGCAAGAGGTTCCACCAATTCCTGTGAATGTGTCTGGTAGGGATACTTGCCTAAGTCGGGTCACCTAAAAAAACTGCGTCTGCTGTTCTTACCACATGTGCCACGCACAAATCATTTAAGTGCTGACTCTGAGAGTGTCCAACACCCTGCTTTGTTGGCAATTAAAAAGAGCCCAGCAGTCTTTTCAGCCATTGTCTTCTTACATGCGTTGACGATTACATTAAAACGGCAAAAGCAAGCAGTCAAAATTCGAAAAGCAAGTTAAAAAGGCAGAGATCCATGGCAGACAGGTCCTACGTCTAGTAAAAAAATATGCCCTGTTGGGCAGCCCAAATTTAAGCGGCAAGCACGGTCAGTTAAGGTTTCGTTTGAATTGATCAATACAACATCCTCACTAAGTCTAGGAGCTAGCGCCGTATGCCTATACAACGTCCGTACACATGAGGAGTAATCAGTACACTGCTGAGCGAAAATGCCTGTCTACATTGGAAAAAATCAGGGAGTTCTTCTGGTTGTCTGGCAGAAAAAGTAGTAGTAATACTAGTATTGGTATTGTGTGATGAGCGAGAACCTTGTCACATACACTCTCGACTAACTGTCTTTTGGATAACCATTGTTAAATGAATGAATAGTATCTGTCCCTGTCCCTAAACACACATTAAGGGCACACGTTGCCCACACTCAGCTCTTGCAGCACTCATGGCCTCTCAAGAGCCAAATGTTCGAGAGGCCTGAAGCTTCAGTTGACAGGGAACCCCCTGTCCCTTTCACACAAGACCTCCAACAAGAAACCGCAACCCACTCATGTTTCTGCACGCGTGTGCAACACGCCACACACATTTATATATATACACACACATACCAACCACTCACACTTTCACTCACACTCACAAAGCACCTCATCAACCTCCCATCGCCCCATACCCAGTGATTTCAAGCGGGTCTGAGAATTTCCCCCTAGTAGTTCCAGGAGGAGGCGGCAGGTGGGAACCAGGCCCCAGCCCGAGAACTCCACCCCCACTCCTCCCAGATGTGCTTACCCTACCCCCCCTTCTGGCACCTCCTTCGCTGCCCACTCCACCCGCCCCAGATGAAATGGTCGCAAGTGAAGCAGCTCCTGGTGCAGCCCTGCGGCTGGGAGTGCCAGCACGTGTGTGCGCGCGCGCACCCTGGGTGGCTCCTGAATGGCGCTGCTGTTGCATCTGGGTGGCGACGGCCAGAGCGGTGGGCGGAACGATTAGGCCACCTGCGTGTGTGTGTGTGTGTGTGTGTGTGTGTGTGTGTTTGTATTTGTGTGTGTATGTGTGTGTATATACGTGCGTGTGTGTGTTTGCGTATGTGTGTATATACGTGTGTGTGTGTGTGTGTGTTTGCGTGTGTGTATATACGTGTGTGTGTGTGTGTATGTGTTTGCATGCACTTGCACAGGAGCCAGCTGGGGCATTGCATGGCGTCACATGAAAACCACACACGACCAGGTGCGTACACACACAGATTGACAGATACCAAAAAATTGACATTCGCTTGATGGCCATACCTAATGGTAGAGACAAAGACGTGGCAAGAAGATGAACCCTGCACGAATGCATACGCACAGTTCTACAAACACACACACACATTTACACGACACACACGGACACGCACACACACCTCTTGCGTTGTACTGTGTGGGCTGTGCTGGCAAGCCATGTGATGGGTGCTGGTGCTGGTACACCACAGGGGGTGGGGGTGGAGCTAGGGCAATTGTGAGGTCATCCATGTTCGCCTGCGGAGGCCAGTAGGGAATGAATAGTGTTATCCTCCCTGCCTTGTGTCACATACATCTGACCGGCGCTTGCGCCAAACGCGGCAGAAGCAGGTGTGTGCGCTGTGTGCTGTGTGTGTGCTGTGTTTGTGTGCTGTGTGTGTGCGTGTGTGTGTGTGCGTGTGTGTGTGTGCGTGTGCTGTGTTAGACACACAGGTGGTCAGGATGGCTGGGACAGCAGGGAGGTGTGTGATGCGTGTGAGGTGGTCAGGACAGGATAAGCCGAGGCAGACGTATGTGTGTGCTCAGGCATCACGTCATTCTCGCCACGTGCCTCCCACACACATGCACGTATGTGCGCACACTTGCGCGCACACTAGCAATCAAGCGCAAAACATCCCCTGGTACTCACCACGCCTGCCCCTTGCTGGTGTGGGTGTGCGTTATGGTCAGACCGTACGAGCGCTCCTGCGGCCTTGTGGTCCTTGCCAATATGGCGGTTCAGGCGATAGATCAGTGCCTGTGGTGCGTGCGCACACACACGGGCAGTGTGAGCGTTCTCGGTACAGGGTTTAGGGTTTAGGGTGCCGCCTAACCCGGTACACAAGTAGCAAGTAGCACACAACTCAATCACATGCTTGATGGTGCTGCTTGCGTTGCGTGTGCCCATGAAAGGCATTGTGCCCATCAAACACACATTATTTTACACAAACACTCATTCAAACACAGATGCGCGCTACCCCTCATTTGCCACCTAAACCGCAGCAGCGAATTTATGCGCATGTACCTCTGTACGCACACACACATGCACAAGTACACAAACACACATGCACAAGTACATGCACAGACACATACACAAGTATACATGCATTCATGCATACGCACACTTACACAACAAATGGAATGCACTCGTACATATGCACACAAACACACATGCACATGCACACTTACTACAAAACACATGCACAAGTATGCATGCGCCCTCCTTTGAGCTGAGACCTTACCTGGTGAGCCTCGGCATCATCCGTGCGCATGCCCTTGCGGAGGGGCAGCTTTAGCGTCTTGCCACCACCGATGCTGAGAGGGTGTCGATACTGCGCATGCTCAAGTGTTAGAAGTGTAGCCTCACAGTGTGTATGACTGTGTGAGTATGTGAGTGTGTGCTTGTATTATGAATGTGTGTTTTATGTTAGCGTGTGCGTGTGCGTGTGTTTCTGTGTGTCATGTTCATGTCTGAATGTGTGCTCTTGCATACTAAGTTCCATGATCTCATGCCAAAGTTGCTCACGCAAGGTGGTTGGGAACGAGCATGCAGCAGCCCTCACACCCTCACACCCTCACACCCTTCGCCTGTACACCCTTATGCAGTGCCCTATTACTGGGCCACAGTGTTAGCTTTAAGTACCACAGCGTTTAAGTGCGCTGTGCCTTTAAGTGCGCTGTGCCACAGCGTTTTAAATGCCACAGCGTCAGCTATACGATAAGGTGTAACCTTTGACCTTGACGCATCTCTGACACTTGCCTACAATGCGTGCCGCGTTTCTTGCGTGCCTCGCTTGAATAGGCATGGGGCAGAAAGGCAGAAAGGCTCGCTTTCTCTCTACCCTCAAATGCCACACGCGCGAGCGCACACTCACACACTCTCACACACACACACACACATACACACACACTAACACACGACCAAAGCATCAGCACTCTTCCACCCTAACCACCCTGTCACCACGGTGCCCCTCTTTACTGCTCCTACAAAACACTGTCTACACCTCACTGTTAATTTCTGTCGCACCTTATTCCTTAACCAGTGTGGTGGGTGTTTTTCCAGCTGCGTACGGAGCTGTTCTTATTCTTTATTCCCCTTTTCCGCTCTCTCATCCTCACCTACTGCGCACCATCCTGAGCTCGCCTTCTCCCACCCACTCAACACTGAGCGCCGACGTACAGCACCCCCTGTTTCTTACACACCCTCAACACAGCGGTGTTCCTTCACAGCCGTGCTTGCAACATCATTTATAACCTATAGGTCAAGAAGCTAGCTCCAGCTAGTTATCCTCTTCTCCTACCTTGCATTGGTGTTCCTTCACAGCTGCGCTTGCAACATAACCTTAGGTCGTGAAGCTAGCTCCAGCCATCTCTTACCTCGATAGACACCCTGTACGTGCGCTCCACTCCACGCACGTTGTCCACTAGGTCGTTGGGGATGTACCACTTGAGGCGGTAGGTGGTGGCTTGTTGGCTGGGAAGGACAGAGGAAGTGCTGGCCTGCAGGGGTCAGGGAGTATGCGTATGTGTATGCGTATGTGTATGTGTATGTGTGTGTATGTGTATGTGTGTGTGTGTCGTTTGTTGTGTGTGTGTGTGTCTTTTGTTGTGTGTGTGTGTGTCGTTTGTCGTGTGTGTGTGTCGTTTGGTGTGTGTGTGTGTGTATGTGTGTGTCTGTGTGTGTGTGTGTTTGTGTGTGTGTGTGTGTGTCGTTTGTTGTGTGTGTGTGTGTGTGTATGCGTGAGTATGTGTGTGTATGTGTGTATGTGTGTGTGTATGTGTGTGTATATGAGTGTGTATATAAATGTGTGTATGCGTAGGTATGTTTGTGTTTAAATGTGCCAGCAAACAAATGTCATGCTGTGCAGCGCACACTATATGAACAATTGAACTAGCTAGCAACTCATCGCCCACCCCTGTGCTGCTGTGCTGCTGTACAGACAGGCAGCAGCTCAGCACAGTGTGCAGCACGCACACACTACTAATTCAACGTGCCATATAAAGCATGAACTAGCAAGCCTACCCCTGTGCTGCTGTGCTGCTTGACAAAAAGGTAGGCTAGGTGACGGTCCGTGAGCAGGACCACTCTTGAAGGGCGCGCTGCCAGCACATCTGCATTATTCATACACAGGACGGATGACAGGGCTGCTTTGATCAGAATCAGGCAATAAATGGCTGTGATTGCTTGGCCATCGTCACGTGTGTGTGCATTCTTGAGGGATACATGGCTCATGATTGGTTGGTCATTGACACAGGTGTGTGCATTCTTGATGGATAAATGGCTGTGGTTGCTTGGTCATCTTCATAGGTGTGTGCATTCTTGAGGGGGCATTTCCAGCGTACGGACCTGCACTGCACACACGACACACACACACACACACTGGCATACAAGCGCAAGAGACACACTCGAATGTACAGACACTTTGCTAGCATTCACCAAATGCAACTTCACTGTTGTGCACTCAGCAATGGCTGGCAGTGCACTCCACGAATACCACCCACCACCCACCCATCTCCATACACCCACCCACACCCACACCCACACCCGCACCCGCACCCACACCCACACCCATGCTCCTACACCAACACCCACCCACACGCATGATAGCGCGCCCGCACCCACCCACCCACCCACACCCATACACCTACCCCCCCCCCCCCACGCCCACCCACCCACACCCATACACCTACACCTACACCAACACCAACACCCACCCATACCCACACCCACCTAGCACGACGTCCTGCGCCATGCTCGGAGCAATGGCTGCCAGTGCACTCTGCCACGCAGCCATGATCTGCTCCTGCTTCACTGCATGCTCCATCTGCGCAACAAAGTCGACGCCTGAACCGATGCTGTTCTGCATGGGGGTGCCCGGCGCACGTACACGACGCAGTAGCTTGCCCTGTGTGTATGTGTGTGATTTTATGAATGTATGTGTATGTGTGTATATATGTGTGTATGTGTGTATATGTATGTATGTGATTTTATAATGTGTGTATGTGTGTGTATGTATGTATGTGTGTGTGTGTGGTGGTGTGCTATGCGCGCGTGTGACTCTGCAATCGTGCCAGGGCTGCAAAGTGCTGCAAACAAGTACAAGCAAAAACACAATGAATTCAATCCAACCAGTTGGGCCAGTGCAACTGCCAATACATGCACACGTGATGCACACACACACACACAACTGCCAATACATGCATAAACACGCACACAACTGCCCATCCATGCACGTGCATACACACGCACACAACACACAGCGGGCACACGCACCTGGATACCCTTCTTGCCTAGGCACAGCAGACCGATGCCCTGCAGCAGCTTGCTGATGAACTCCACTTCACCTGCGAGCACACACAGCAAACCAAGAGCGCTGTTACTGTTACGATCGAGTTCCATTGTTGACCCTGCTTTCGGGGTTTTGTGCCCATTTACAAACGCAGCATGTCGTTAAGTCAGCAGCTATTGTTAGGTCTGCAGCTCCAGCGTGCTACTGCTGCTGCTGCTGCTGCTGCTGCTGCTTGTTGCAGTGTTCAAACATGGTCGAGCCATTTTATAAAAACATATATATGCTCCAGCGTGCTGCTGCTGCTGCTGTGTTCTAACATGGTCGAGCCATTTTCAAAAACAAGTGTCGGAGGGGAAAGGCAGCATGGCCTGCTTTGCAGTCTCATGTTTTAGGTGTACGTCACTTCACTCAACCTGCCCTTACGCAACAAATCAGGCGATCACAGACAGAGCCCCATGTGTTTGGGGGCGCTGATAAATGGAAATACACAGGCTCACGCTCGTGCGTTATAATTGTACGGTAAGAGTGCAACACAACTGACAAGCAAGCCGTCTGGCACCAACCCACATTACTTACAAGCACACACACACGCACGCACGCACACAGACACACACACACAAAACAAGCCCGTAGACACACAGATACACAAACACACAAGTCCAGCAGCGCACCTGCTCTTGCCCTGAGCACCAGGCCCAGCAGGCCCTTGAAGAACCCAAAGGTCACGGCCAACACCGCCGGAAAGCCTGTGCACGTACGCGCTCCCTCCAGAGGATCTAGCACAACCCCTGCAGTGTGTGTGTGTGTGTGTATGTGTGTGTGTATTATGTTAGTTTGTGTGTGTGTGTGTATGCGCGTGCGTGTGCGCTTTTGTAGAGTGTGCGTATTCGTGTGTGTGTGTGTGTGTGTGTGTGTGTGTGTGTGTGTGTGTGTGTGTGTGTGCGCGTGCGAGTGTCAAGTATGTTCGGACGGCTCAAGTCTTTCCCCGCTCATAACTGACAACTCTTGGTACCGATGCCAGTGCACGCAACCAACATACACAGCACCACTTTAGTGCTGAACCATGCCCTTATAACCCAAGCAAATGCTGCCCATAACAAATGCGTGCTGCCGTAAGTTTGCCAGCTCACGCAGCCCCACATCCTCCTGACCCTGGTACCTGCCGCCCTAGACCCCCACGCTGAACTCAGCCACATGCCGAGCGCAGCGTGCATGAACAAAACTCCACACCCCCCCACCTGAAATTGATGCCAGATAGCCCAGCACCAAGTCCTTCTGACCAAGGTAGAAGCCGTCCACGATGGTGTTCGGGCGGCGTGTGAATCGACGCACTGCGTCGTTGTCACTCAGCCAGCCCTCTCGTTGGACGGGCAGAATCGACATAGAGGTGATCAGCACACGGCTCAAGGTGCCCACGATCTGTGTGTGTGCGTGTGTGTGTGTGTGTGTGTGTGTGTGTGTTGTGAGTGTGTGTGTGTGAGCGTGTATATTTGTGTGCGCGTGTGGTGCGTGCGTGTGTGTGCATGCTTATCCTGTGTGTGTGTGTGCGTGTGTAGATGATATATGTGTGTGTGTGCATGGTATTTGTGTGTGTGTGTGTGTTAAATGTGTAAATGTGTGTGTGTATGAGAGAGAGAGGTGCCCACACAGCTTGCCCAGCTATCGAGCAGTCGTTTTGCCATCCCTGCCACACGTGATGAATATAGCACACATAAACTTGCTACCCCAGCTGACGCCTTGCCCACACACCCCTAGGTCAAAAGGATGGCCGTTTGCCAAGCCACATAGTGCGTCCATTCCTGATGCGTCAGCTGTCCAATCATAAGCTGTCCAATCATAAGCTACCCCACCCACCCCACTCCACTCCACCCCTTCCCCTTCCCCTACACATCCACACCCGATAGCCCACTCGCACTCGCACACGTACACTGCACCCACACCCACACCCACTCGCACACGTACACTACACCCACACCCACACCCACACCCACTCGCACACCCACACCCACACCCACACCCACTCGCACACGTACACTACACTCACACCCACTCGCACACCCACTTGCAACGTACACTACACCCACTCGCACACCCACACCCACTCGTACACCCACACCTGTCCAGTAGCAGTGAAGCCATAGAAGCCCAGCCGCGGGAGCAGCTGCACTGGGCTGGTGCGTTTCGTGGCCACATCACGGCACAGCTCCACGACAGAGATGCCCGCCCACAGAATGGAAGCAGGGACGGCAGCGATGGCAGGGCCAGCGCCTCCCAGCACTTTGCGTGCCTCAGCCATGGCAGGCCAGGAGTAGTGGCGCCACAGGAGGTTCACCAGCCCCACCTGTGCGTGTGTGTTTGCATGTGTGCGTGTGTGTGTGTGTGTGCGTGAGCGCATGTGTGTGTGTGTGTGTGCGTGTGTGTAAGTGTGTGTGTGCGTGAGCGTGTGTGTGCGTGTGTGTGTTGTATTGTCCACAAACTCACCCTTTGTTCACCAGCAAGTCGCTCTCGATCTTGCCCCCCCCACACACCACAACCCAAAAAGGCAGGGCATTGCCCTCCCAGCCACGCCCCCCAGACACCTCACCTTGTTCACATACACACACACACACCTCACCTTGTTCACCAGCAGGTTGTTCCAGATCTTGCCCTCGAGCACGATGGGTGCGTTGGACACGTTGATCAGCTGGAAGCCAGTGGACCCAGAGAGCCGCGTCAGCACGCCCTTGAGCACAGTGCGCTGCGAATTCTCCTCGCTGTTCTCGCGCCCTCCCTGCGCACACACACACACGCAAACACACATAGAGGCGTCACACACACAAATGGGTCACCCGACCACACTCACACAAAAAGTCTCGCTTTTGTTTTAAAGGTCACTCAAACACACCAAAAAAAAAAGGCCTTGTGTGATATATGAAATATCACTGTTGAAGTATGGCATCCCCCCCCTCAAAACAAACAAACACCCACCCACCCACAATCTGAACACCCACCCTCTAAACATATGCTAGCGTGCAGTCGTTGATCTATCTGTGTGCCAACATCAAGTTCCTTTTCAACCCACATGTGCGCATACACACCCGCGCCTAACAGAGCACACCCTACTTGTGTTGTTTCTAAGTATTCAGCATCTAGAAGCCACCAAGGAGCAGTGACAAACACACACACAACAGCAGCAGCACATACACCCACACCCACGTAGCCACCACTCATACCCATCGAGGAGCGAACACCCCACGTATTTTGTTTGGAAGCTACCACAGAGCAGTGACACACACAGGCACAGCAGCAGCAGCAGCAGCAGCAGCAGCAGCACATACACCCACACCCACGTAGTCACCACTCATACCCATTGAGGGGCGAACACCCCACGTATTTTGTTTGGAAGCTACCACAGAGCAGTGACACACACACACAAACACACACAGCATCATCATCATCATCATCATCATCATCATCATCATCATCATCATCATCATCATCATCATCATCATCATCATCATCATCAT
>Ga0307945_1004214_pt1 | contig 11650 bp, 12 predicted proteins | sample OrgLakmetagen228_FD_201818 | JGI IMG/M metagenome (GOLD analysis project Ga0307945, IMG submission 201818) | Saline water microbial communities from Organic Lake, Antarctica - #228 | ecosystem: Environmental > Aquatic > Non-marine Saline and Alkaline > Saline | place: Antarctica: Organic Lake...
TACCCCGCCACCACATGACAATGCACCCCCTCCCTTTCTGAGCCCCCTTCACAACATCCTCCCGCGCACCTGAAGAAGTTTCGGCCGTACTTGTTCCAGTGTTCCATGGCCACGTCTTTCACGCCCACCAGCTTGCCCCCGTCCGGCACACTTGCGTTCTTGGACGCCAAGATGGACAGCCACGCCAGCACCTGTGACGTGTGAGTTGTGTGTGCATCTGCATGTTGGCACACTTGCGTTCTTGGACGCCAAGATGGACAGCCACGCCAGCACCTGTGACGTGTGTGTTGTGTGCATCTGCATGTTGGCACACTTGTGTTCTTGGACGCCAAGATGGACAGCCACGCCAGCGCCTGTGATGTGTGAGTTGTGTGTGTATCTGCATGTTCTCACACCCTTACACTTTAGATGGGTATAAAATCAAGGCGAGATACTTACGTGCAATTCACAGATCTTTAGCCAGAAGGAAAGGAATCAACAAGGGGCAGGCCGTGCGGGAAGTTGCCTCATTTGTAGGGTTGGCCAGAGCCATACATATATACGTATATACAATGTATACCGTCTTGCGCTTTTAGTATTGCGAGGCCTACTTTTTGCGAGGTGCCGAAATAATTAGAATAATTAATTTGCGAGCATTAAGCTTTTGCGAGGCCCCTGAAAAGTTAAGGAAATTTGCGAACTTGGGGATTTCTTGTGCTCTCCTCTCTGTATCTATTCAGTGTTGGTTTACGTCAAAGTCTGACGCTGCTGCTATTGCTGTGAAGTGCAGATGCAAGCGCACCTGATGCTCCCCCCCACTCCACCTGAGTTGCAGCTGTGCCCACACATGCCTCTCCTGGAGGGGCTTGCACCCCCAATGGTGCAAGCACCTTGGGCCTCCCCACAGGCCTCTTAACTGGGGCAGGGCGGGATGCTATGCTGGCTATCCCTGGCTGCTACTGCCTGCTGCACATCAGGCCTGAGGCGGATGATGAGCTCCCGAGTGGGACCATCGTCCTCTGTGCGCTTCCGTTCGGTGCAACCTAGGTCAAATAGTGATGTCCTTAGGGCGATGGGGTTCCATTGGGGGAACCCAAAAACTACCGCATTAAAAAGTCCAAGTGTTGCGAGGTCTGAAAAAACTTTATTTATTTTCGGCTTGACTTATTGCGAGGGGCCTCAATAATTATTTAATTACTCGCAAAACAACCAAGCGCAGTACGGTATACGGTATTTTAAGCGGAGGAATCACATACATACGGTCATATACGGTGTGCATATACGGTTCTGGCCAACCCTACTCATTTGTAAGGCACTCCTTCCCCTGGCAGGTCGTGCAGAGCGCTCAGGCCTTCCTTGCAACGCAATCTTACATCAAGTTCAAGAGCAGAATGCACATGAAAATAAATAGGGTTGGCCAGAACCGTATATGCACACCGTATATGACTGAATGTATGGTGATTTTCCTGCTTAAATTACCGTATGTACACCGTAGATATGTATATGTATGGTTCAGGTCAACCCTTAAAATAAAGGGCTACATAATGAAAGCTTGATGTCAGATCTAAGTAACAATCTTGCACCAAGTTCAAGAGCAGAATGCAAGAAAGAAAATAAAGGGCTACATAATGAAAGCTTGATGTCAGATCAAGTCTCCCCTTCTGATGCGTAGGGTGCTGCTTCAGTCATTCCAAGTCAATCACACTGCTGATTGGCTAGGAATGCTGTGCTTCCCCTTCTCCCCTTTGATAAGGCAAACAAATTAAGGGGACACACTAGACACTGATATTGCGCATGCACTCAGCTCAGGTCCTGTTTGACACACGAGCTTGCACACGGCCAACGTCATATGAAGTTATGTGCCTCTTAACCCCACATCATCAAGTGCCCCAGATCAAAGTGCAGATGACGCTCTGGCTGGTGTACGCACTAGTTTAAAGTATCCACCATTTCTTGAGGCATGCTGGGACTGATAGTTTGCAGCATAGACAGCCTCTTACAAAGGATAAGGGGGAAGATGTGGCTGTGCACAAGTCTCGTCCCATATTGTGTTGTTGGGATCCCAACTCAGAGCAGACCAGTAATATGATAGATATACTCAATCCTCTTTTTTCCCACTGATTGCACTTGTTTTGCCACTCAGGCTGTGACTCAGAGCATGGGGGTGCAGGCAATGAGCCTTGACTGCACTGACAGTCCATTAGCCTGAAAGATCTTATGCTGGGATTCTTACTTAGACCAGACCAGTTATAATTTCAATCAGAGTTACCTGGACGAAAAAAACCTCACGCAGATGAAAAAGAGTTCAATATGCCTTCCCTGTGGTTTATCTTGTGTGTGTATCAGGCAGCACGACTCTCATTCACATACACACACTCACACACACTCTCACCGCAAAGATGCCGTCCTTCTCCCGGATGTGGTCACCGCCAGTTCCGAAGGACTCCTCTCCACAGATGGAGCACTTGCCTGCATGCAGTCGTACATGGCACGTGCACGTGAGTCAGAGAGTAAACTTGTGAGTATTGACACGCATGCGTGAGTTCCTGCTGGTCAGTACGAGCACACCATGGTGCTTACAACAAAATTAAACCTCGAAACATACAAGACGCGTCGGGTAAACGGTGGGCTAGGTTCTGTTGAGAACAGCAGGTTCATGACGAGGAGTGAGCAAGATCTGTACTCTTTGGTTGGCTGGAATTTGCTGTGCACAGAAAAGTGATGAGAGCACCGTGACAAGCACTGACCGGCATTATTGCGCGCACCAGTGCAAGGCAAAACACACACAGGCACACATACAGGCACACACACACACACCACCACACACACAAACACACACACACTCCTCCGACTGCACACCTGCGTCCATGAGGTTGCAGAAGAACTTCCACCCAGTAGGGGTCTCAAAAAAGGGCAGGCCCAGGCCCTTGGCCACACGGTCCAGGGCGGCAGAAGTAGGCATGGAGCGAGCCACACCCTATGAACACACACGCGTTTAAAAGGTGCCAGCACATGAGCAGGGCGTACAGGCTTTGTAAAGCATTCCACACTTGGCCACACGGTCCAGGGCGGCAGAAGTAGGCATGGAGCGAGCCACACCCTATGAACACACACGCGTTTAAAAGGTGCCAGCACATGAGCAGGGCGTACAGGCTTTGTAAAGCATTCCACACTTGGCCAACGGGTCAAGGGCGGCAGAAGTAGGCATGGAGCGAGCCACAACCTATGAACACACACGCGTTTAAAAGGTGCCAGCACATGAGCAGGGCGTACAGGCTTTGTAAAGCATTCCACACTTGGCCACACGGTCCAGGGCGGCAGAAGTAGGCTTGGAGCGAGCCACAACCTATGAACACACACGCGTTAAAAAGGTGCCAGCACATGGGCAGGGCGTACAGGTTTTGTGAAGCATTCCACACTAAGTGATGGTAGGATATGTGAAAGCAAAGGCGTGGAGCAAGTCTGTTATGCTGCATGCGCACACACACAACACACACACACACACTTGTGGATCCCACAAACAAACGCGGGGACATTTGAAGGTTTGTGCAATAGCAGGTGGGCATTGGGCAATATCAGGTGAGCATTTATGCAATAGCAGGTGGACGTAAACACTGGAGGTAGAAAACTGAGGCAATTGACGCCTAACAGCGCTGTTTTTTTTGCGTGCATTGATGTACGTTTCTCTACCCATTCAAACTGACAGGCGTAGATGCGTGGATGCAGTCCACAGAACGGAGCAAATGGAACCTGCAGAACAGCACACCCTCTAAGCTCGAATCCTCCACAAAAGGCTGCACCCTTTCTAACCTCTCTTCCTCTTTAACACCATCCCCCTCAAGGGTACCCGTCTTAAATGCCACACCTTCTCAATTTGACATCCACGCAACATGCACCCTTTTCAAAGGTTATTGTGCAACGAAATGCATTTCCAAGTGACGGACGTAGGGAGCCGCACTCACACACACACACACACACACACACATACGCAAGGAAAGGGGGCCATGCAATGGGCTCATAGCTCACATAGCAGAAATTAAGCGCTTTCTACTCAAAGGCGCACAAGCAGATAGAGGAACTGAAATGTAGGCTATGGACACATGCTGAGGCTGATAGGTTTCAATGGGCTTTAAGTAAGAGGGACGAGCAAGCCTAGTCACACTTGAACGCAGGGGCTTAATTTAGAAGATCTTGGGAATTTCACTACATTCCCACACCTCAAATCAACGTGTACCCTCAGATCGCCCTTTATGAAATTGTCAAAAAAGCCTTTTAAACAAATGAGCAAACACGTTCTGTCAAGGGTGCAGCCCACACTTGCAAGCAAAACACACACACACACGTTTTCAGGGAACACAAAAAAACCTAATGCAAGCACGCCCACACAAATACATGCACGCATGCACGAACACGCATGCACACATCCACACACCTTCAGGCCGCTCTGGAAGTAGGGAACGCATGCATGCACACACACGCACACGCACACACATTCACACACCTTCAGGCCGCTCTTGAAGTAGGGAATGCAATCCGCGTTAGCTGCGATCATGGCCACAGAGTCCGAGGGCGTGATGAAGAAGCCACTGCCCAAGATCATGTTGCGGTCACCATCACCGTCTGACGCCGCGCCAAAGGTGGGCGCGTTCGCACCCCACATGATGTCTACGAGCTCGTGTGCGTACGTGAGGTTGGGGTCAGGGTGGCCGCCGTTGAAGTCTGGAGAGGCGATGCCGTCCTTGACGGCATCGGCGGGAGCACCCAGCTCCTGTGTGTGTATGTGTGTGGGTCATGTGAGTTGCGTGGTCACGAATTAGGGGAGAAGATGCCATCCTTGACGGCATTGGCGGGAACGCCCAGCTCCTGTGTGTGTATGTGTGTGGGTCATGTGAGCTGCGTGGTCACGAATTAGGGGAGAAGATGCCATCCTTGACGGCATTGGGGGGAGCGCCCAGCTCCTGCGTGCGTAGGTTTTGGGTCGTGTGAGTTGCGAGTTCACAGTTCTGGGGAGGCGATGCCGTTCTTGACAGCATCAGCGGGAGCGCTTAGCTCCTGCGTGCGTAGGTTTTACTTCTTCTTCTGTGAGTTGCGTGGTCACGATTCAGGGGGGAGAAGATGCCGTCTTTGACAGCATGGCAAGAGCGCCCAACTCCTGCCTGCTTGTGTGTGCAGATTGTGTAAGTTGCGTGGTCACAATCTAAGGAGGGGATGCAGGTCTTGACTGCATTGCGGGGGACACCCACCTCCTGCGTAAATGTGTGTTGTGGGGTGTTTGTGTTGTTATGCAGTTGGCATATATGAAGGTGCGTATACCAAGAAACGCTGATGCCTGTACAATTGAGCAAGTAATGAAGCACGAGGGATAGGGTCCACACAATCTATGATTCTGAGTGAGTACATACAATTGCTGCATTTCAGTCCCTGTTGCAGTACTGAGCTTCTGGTGCTTCTGGTCTCAGCAGAGCTGGCTAAGAGGGGCCAAGGGTCACGCTGGACCAATAACGAGGACAAGAAGCAATTAGGAATGCAGTCAAGGCCACACACACACACACACACATACACACACACGGGGGCGGAAGTTGTGAGGAGCGTGTCGCTCACGTGCAGCCTCGGCTTGCCTCAAGCCTGGCAGATCCACTACACAGGAATTCAGCCATAATTGTCCTGTTTGGCTCCTCGTGCACAGGCACAGAGCAGCGTGCGTGTGTTTCATAGCTGCTCTGAGCACGCGCATCATGGACTTGCAAGCCACATTGGCGCGGTTCAGGATGCGCCGCTTGCTCAAGGCCGTCATTGTGCATGGCTACGTTGTGCATGTCAGGAAGACACACACACACACACATACACACACACACAAACAAACACACCCAAAGAGACGCACAAACACACACCTGCACCAAAATGCGCTTGGCGTAGGGGCCGGTGACGGCATGCATGGCGTCAAACACCATTCTGAAGTCCTTGCGGCTCAGGAACTTCTTGAGGGCCTCAAAGTCAAACACCTGCGTGCACGCCACATATGCGTGTTGTGTTGTGTTCTCTGGCGCCAGCGTTTCTTGTGTGTGTGTGTGTGTGTGTGTGTGTGTGTGTGTGTGTGTGTGTGTGTGTGTGTGCACGTGCGTGCGCGTACAAGGCTGTGCAATATGTGTTGAGTATGGACTATGCAGCCTGCAACAACAAAGTTAGCTTCCTTCGGTGGAAGGTGTGTGATTAAGTAACAATGGTTTACGCATCCCCCATCGTCCACCTCTCTTGGTGCAAGCAAATGACTAGGGTTGGCCAAATATATACGGAGCATATACGGTACCTTTGGCTGAGAAATCACCAGATATACGGTCACATATGGTGCATAAGCACAGTTCTGGCCAACCCTACAAATGACATTGCTTCACAGGCTAAAATCGCACCCCTCACATCCTTCAATTATTAGAATGACCACAGGTGACCTTCATCCGCACCTCCTTCAGTGTGGCCATGTAGTCAGCCACGGGGTCAATAACTTCCAGCTCAAAGTCTCCAAACTTGGAGCTGCCAATCTGCATATGCCACATGTCACATGTCACATGTGTGGACGGCTTCATGCACACAGTGAAGGAAGCTAGGACTAGTGCTCCCTGAAGCTTTTAAAATAGGACTACACAGCATTTTACAAATGTGCGTGCGTGCTTGCACACACAGGCACAGACACAAACATACGCAGGCACAGACACAAACAAACGCACACATAAACACATATACATATACACACACGGGGGGTACCTTGCTAAGATCGACCTCAGGCAGGTCTGCCATCTTGAGGGCAGCCACCTTCTGGGTCTCTCCGTAAATCTTGTCCGTGATGCTCTCTGGGGCAGGCTCACCTGTATGGCCACACATACCGGGGGAAGATGTCATGTTGCCAGGCATGTAAGCATACGAGCAACCGCTGCTCACAAAACACAAGCATACACACGTACACACACATAGGCGCACACACCACACTCACATACACACACGTACACACATAGATACACACACCACACACTCATACGTACACAAACACCAAACAATTTATTGTAAGCAACACACACCTCCACTGTAGTTGAACTTGATACCGAAATCGTTCTCTGGGCCTCCAGGGTTGTGACTGGCACTCATGATGATGCCGCCTGTGTTTGTATATGCATGTGTGTGTGCGTGTGTGTGTATGTTTGTCTCTCTGCGTGTGTGTGTGTGTGTGTGTGTGTGTTCAAGCATGCACACACTCTGCACAATGAGCACGTTACAGTGAAGGCACACAGTAGACACACATACATGTTTAAGGGGTAACAACTTGCACAAAGAGTGTACCCCTCACCGTAGAACTTGCGCCTGCGAATGAGGGCGGACATGGCGGGGGTGGCCATGATGGCATCCTGACCCACCACCACCTTGCTGAAGCCGTTGCCTGCTGCCAGCTTGATGATGATCTGGGAGGCTTCCTTGCCGAAGTAGCGGCCATCACCTCCCAAGCACAGGGTCTTGCCCTGCGCCTCGGCGCCTAGGGCGTTGAAGAGGGACTGCACCCAGTTGGCTAGGTAGTTGGGGCTCATGAACTCCTGTTTTGTAGTATAATGTGTGTGAAGGTACATGAGTTTGGGTTTGCGGCTGAGTGTGGAGAGCAAAAAGATTGTGTTGTAAGAGGGGTGATGAGGAAAACACAGGGTGATCTCTCTTCTCTGCTACCAACCTTGGTTTTCTTGCGCAGGCCGCTGGTGCCAGTCTTCTGGCCCTCAATGGGCTTGGTGGGAACATCCTTGACCTGTTTGGAGTTGATATTGGTGGGAGAGTGAGTCCCTGCGAATTTCGCACGGGGGGTTTGTCCCCGTCCCTCAGGTTACTCACAGTGGCCATGGTGATTGGGGATGTTCTGCTGCCAGTACTAGGTGCAACGTGCTTGGGGAGGAGAGGAGATCCGCGTGGCTTGCTAGTCAAGCTGGTCTTGGTGGTAGCAGAGTTCCTGTGTGAATGTGTGGGGTAAGGCGATATTTTTTTGCACTCTAGTCTCGCAACACTTCAAGAATGTTCCCGCAGGATGCATTCGAACACGAAGGGGCGCGAAGGGGCGCGAAGAACGGGAAAGGGATAGAAAGGGAGCTTCTTCAGAACCCACCTGTTGATGGAACCTAGCTGCTTAGACGTGGAGTGCAGCATGATAAATATCTAATTTAAAGTGCTTGCATGTTTGGCTCTTTCCTCTGGGTTGAAGTTGAGCCAGATTCATTTATATTGCACTTAAGGGTGATACTTACAATGCAGCTCCTGCACTCTACCGCAGCTCACCCAACGATCCTGAAGTGCCCACGGCAAAAGGTGTGTGGGATAAGGAACAGGTTCTTCCATTGAAAACACATTGCATCCCTGAATCTCCTTCATTGTTATTTCAGGTGGCAGGAATTCAATCCCCAGGTGTGTGTGGGTGTGTGTGTATGAGTGTGTGCGTGCGTTGCACCTGCGCGTACAATACGTGCCTATTACACACAACAGCTGCATACATACATTATATGTCACACTGCGCTGCAAATGTTAGTGTCATATTTCCGCTCTGCTGCACACTTGAAAGTCACTTAGTCACGAGAGTGGAGCCAGTCCACGAATATAATCCAAGCTAGTGCTGCACACCTCTTGTAGGTAAAGCTCCTATATAAAGCTCTACGATGCCTGAATCAAACCCGACTCGCGCAAACATAGGTGTTACCGTCTGCCAAAGGCGACAGCATCAATGGCGCTCAAGAGTGTCCCTCGCTGCAGCTACGGATGATGAGATGACCTCTGCAGACGTTAAGGAGCTTGCAAACTTCATATCTGCTCAGCCCATGGAAGAAGAACGTGAGCCCTGAGTGTATTTGTGCTTGATATTGTGCTACGTAACCAGGGATGCTGAATAGGCCTATTTCAGTGATGAAAGCCATCTGTGGGCTCGTTGTCAAAAAGTGTTTGGTCGGGGCCCAGAGCCAACTTACTTGGCAATCTAGTAATTTAGGCTGGGAAAGCATGCTCGATATGGTGTGCATCTGATTCGCTCGTAACCAAACAAACAGCCTTTTTGAGTGGATGCACGCTTCTCCACTGCATTACAAATTTGCTAATTTACAATCTGGGGGACTTGCACGCCTCTCTTCGCTCACTGTTTCTTCACCACGCGCGCAGAGAGGGCGTCTTTCAGCGGCCTCGCCAACGTGTTGCAAGTACCCCTGTCCACCATTAAGAACATGGCGTATAAGAAGAAGGCATTTGCCAACATCACGCCGAGTGAGCTTGAGGACAAGATTAAGATAATTGCCCGTGTTGTGGAGGTGGGTTTGGAGCATTACATAGTGTGATGATTTTTGGGTATTGCATGTCGCTTAGGAACACTGGCTCAGTTTGGTTCCCAGACACGTGCATGTCTTATGATCCAAGCTCGCTCTTAAATGAGATGTTTAAATAGTTTGATGCGACTTGAGCAATTATCTTGTTGCTACTTGCAAGCGACAAATATTTAATGTGTCGTGTTATGCAGCTTCAAGCTGTTTGCATTATGCACAATAAATTGTTATAGCTGTTTACAGGAATAAACTGATACCGGCAAGGGAAAGTACCTTGTCATGCACACTGCACAAGTGCCCCAAGCGATTGTTTTGCTGTCGCTTGCCTCCAACTCCTTTGTGCAAACTGCAGGTCACTGAGGATAAGGCCCGGCAGATGGTCATCATCCAGCCGGCTCTGTGTTTTGACACCGATAAGCAGGCAGAAACACTTAAGTTTGGCATTCAAACCATATGCTGGGAACTGGAGGCCAGCAAGGAAGAGGTGAGCCCGTGCTGCCGGGGAAATTACGTGGGGGGAGGAACAGTTGCGGAGCTTCAGTCATTGCATGCAGAAGATAAACGTTGGTCAAAGGCGTAATGAAGCTCCACCGTAGCAAGGTTGTAATGCAAATAAGTTAGATGGGAGAAAATACGGCAGAATGTACCGATGATGGGTCATCAATGTAAGCTCGCCACCAAAGTAAGCAGTGTGTACAGGCTCTTAAGTTCGCTCACGAAAAATTCCTTAACACGATTGTTAGTATTTTATCTTTTACACGCTAGGTAAATGGCTCTTTCACTTGCACTCGTAAAATTTCACTGCGGTGAGAGCGTCTCCCCACAGCTTGTATCTAGCCATATTGGATCCTTACAAGATGGCGGGTAAGGGCTTTTCATAAAGATGGCTAGGACCATACCATACATGATACGTATCCACAGTTTATGACCGTTACTCTTTGAGGTCCCCCCTTCAGAGACTTTTACGTGTACCGTATGTGCTCACCTCTATATTTATACCTGTGTGAATAGTAGCAGTGGAAACCCTTCTCTTGCTCATTTTGCGCCAACCTACGAAGAGTAAAAGTAAAAGTTTACACTAGAAGTCACCAGCGTGCATTAAGGAAAGGCTCCCAAATTGTGCTCGCACTAGCCGAAGCCCCACCGAAAGACGAAAAAGATAAACAACAGAGACTAATGAGGATCCGGCGGGTTGTCAGCCATGCAATCCGGCCTGCGCCTAGCCCTCCTGAAGCCAGCCGCTCTACCAGTAACCCCCCTTCCAGAACCCCCATTATCACTAATGCTGTTGTTAAAGTGTTTTTTGTGTCTTGTTTTTGTAGTCTTGTTTAAGCTTTTTATTGCATGGCAGTGTAGTTTAGTGCTGCACTTTGTGCGTGGGGACGCTTTAAGTTTATTAGAGGAATTATGGTGTACTGATTGTAGATTGTGCCCCCGACTCCAAGAAGTATAACATGAAGTGTGACTGATGCATGTTTTTTGCTTTGCAGGTGGTGGACCTCATACTAGAGAACCAGAGCGTGTTGCACGGCCGCAAGCTGCATTTATCTGTTGCTGACATTGCCTCGCTAGCCATGATGAGGGAGCCAAAGGGCCGTGTAGTTTAAGGTTAAATGTGCTTCATTTCCCGCCCCCGAGGGAAGAACAGGGGCTGTTCTTGTCTGACTTTATGTGTAGCTTGTAATTGTACCAAGAATTTCCTGTTATTTTTGTGCAAATAATCCAAACTGTTTAAAATCCGCCTAACCTCTTTATTCAGATTCAGAGGAGCAGCTTGTATTGTAATATTGCTCCATGCCAATGTACAGGCCAATTTGGTGACGCTGAGCTGTGGCATACAATGTGCAAACAAACAAGCGGTGCACTAGTTTAAGACAAGTCACTGATACTTGGATTTTTTCAACAGTATAAAATCAGCACGTCAGCTAATGACCCATTGTTGGTTTGATCAAATAAGGGATAGTATATAATGATATAAGCCGTGTCACGCCCAATCGTTGGCAGCGACGAATCGTGTGACGGAGCAGTTAAATTGGTTGACAATTGAGAGTTTCTATACGTCTTGTTCAATAAGCTGGATGGCCAGTCTAATTGATAACCTTTATCTTCTGGGTTTGATAGTTTTGGTAATCAATTGACAACATGTGAACTCTAAGGGGTACCATTAGAGGGGATCCTCAAGAGACCCTGTACCGTGCAAGGTCTCCGATTCTATTTGTTCGTTCGTTTAGCGATGTTAATATGTATAACCACATTGAGGCCGAGAGGTCCGTCTGAGTCATGGGTCCCAGCTCCGGGAAGGAGCAGCAGTGTGGCAGCCACGCAAAGCTGAGTAGACACAGATA
>Ga0307945_1004215_pt1:5000-11648 | contig 11648 bp, 9 predicted proteins | sample OrgLakmetagen228_FD_201818 | JGI IMG/M metagenome (GOLD analysis project Ga0307945, IMG submission 201818) | Saline water microbial communities from Organic Lake, Antarctica - #228 | ecosystem: Environmental > Aquatic > Non-marine Saline and Alkaline > Saline | place: Antarctica...
ATTAGGAATCGTTTGATGACGCTGATGCTGAAACCCGGGTTTGGTGGAACTTGATTTTCCACCCTTTTTGGCACCCCTTTTTATAAAGGAAATGGGCCAAAATGAGGTACCTGGCCAACTACTGTCTCGTTTTGCCCCATTTTTGTTGTAGTGATATTGTTTACCAAAGTGTAGACTATTCATATAAAAATGACACATATCGGGTCAGTTGGTGAAGAGATATGACAGATTGGTGGTGAAAAGTGGGGGTCACACCGCAGGCAATTAGGCTTATTATCCCTACTGGCCTTTTTCAAACTCAGGTGTTATCAGCATCTGGGTGCTAAGCTTAGAAGTTGCCAGCTGGGGCACCCATACTTTGGGAACATTTTAACAGTACCCCTTTTTCAGGCCTCCGTCGACCACCTCTGCGATTTTAAAACACGTTTTACTTACGCAGCCTAGCAGTCGCACGTTTGAACTGATGGCTTTATCTGTAAATTTACCTGTACTGTACATCCTGAATGCCCGAAATCCTAGATGACCCATTCGTGGGCCAGCATTAATGCTCATTATAGAGTTACAAAGTTTACAGAGTAAGCCAGCTTTTGACTAGTCTACGTATGTAAAACGTAAAAATCGCGATAATTGTCGTAGCACCTACAAAAAAACTTGGAAAGAGGAAAAAGGCACAACATTGCAGCACTGAATTAAATCAGTAACAATCAAGCATCTGCCTTCATCAATTGATATAAATTTAACAAGGCATGCTGCAGCAGAGAGTAATCACCCAGAACCATCGACTTTCTTCACTCCCCCCAGCAGCGTTTGCAAGGCATCTACTGCCCCCCACCCACTTACGACCTGCTCTGCTTTCAGCGGTAGTGCCCTCGATGCGCGTCAGGAAGAATTCGAACGGGGCTGACCCAGAAGCGCCCTTTTTTCTCAGCACCAAGGCCTCCGGCCCAACAGGCTCCGTCTCCCAGTCCTCTGATGAACCACAGCTGAAGAGGGTGTTGCTGGCTGTAGCTGTGGCTGTTTGTGGTGCTTTTGCATTTGGTGCGCTCCTTTTGAGAACAATCTGGCATCTGCAGTACCTTTTTCTGCTCTTTCTCTCTCTGCTGACCGTGTTCATTTGTTCTGATTCACACAGGTTACCACTTGGGAGTGGTGAGTTTCAGAGATCTAAATTTAGATGCTTGCAACGCATATAAACACGCTCGTACACATTCACACATACACACGCACATACACACACATACACACGCACATACACACACACGCACGCACGCACATACACACACACCATACACACACACATACATGCACACACACACCACATACACACACTCACACACATTCGCACACATGCACTCACACATATACACACAAGCACACCACGAACATGGACACACATGCACGCAAAAACACGTATACACTCGCACATAAACACACACACACACACGCACATACACACCCTTACAAACGCACAACACAGACAATGCACGCAGATATCCGCATGCAATAGAAATGCACAACAGCTTACAATTTTACTCCTACACTCACACAAGTGACGCCGGCAATCATACAAAACTGCAAGCACGCACATAGAAAGCACTCTACACTTTTCTGCAAGCAAACGGCTTGTTGAACAGTTGTAACAAGATCCCATGGTTAATCCCTGTGTTGTACAATTTTGTGCAATTCCTGCTTTCAATGCAGGTAAACGGCCCCCTTGAGCAGATTGCTGGTGATTTGGGGTTTGCTGGAGACAAAGCTCGCGAAGGATTGGTGAGTGTGCTGCACGTGATATTTACCTTCCGCTGTTGCCGGCTGTTAACGCACACGCACACATACACACACACACACGCACACACACACACACTTCACACACACAACTCTCACTGTGTTAAGCTATTGTAATTTTAACAGGGGATGGATCTTCAAATGTACAGCAGTACCGCCAGAACAAACAGCGCATAATAAAACACCATTATGGCCAACCCTATATTGATGCCAACGTGGTCAGGGCATGCAAATGCATAACAGCATGCCCTCCTTAACAATGTCACAAAACAGGTTGTGAGTAGTACCCTAGCTGGTGCTGCATTGGGGAGCTTGTCTGGCGGTAACCTGGCTGACGCTCTTGGCAGGTGTGTGAGTGTGTGTACAATGTACATTACAATTTGGGCTTTTCTTGTAAGCGAGAAGAGCAGGGAAAGCGAGCAGGCATTTAGATCTGCGACAAGCTTGCTATTTATAGTTCTGCAGCATAAAGGATGCATGGCATGTTCTATGGCACTCCTCTTTATTACATTGATCATGTTGAGCGTGCTGTCCAATTGCAAGAGTGAAAAAAATTGGTAACCTGATTTTCCCATTCACAGACAAGAATCCTCAAGGTTTTAGGGTTTAAGCTGAGGAAGTGTAAACATGTCTCATAAATGATGCACTTTCTGGCACCTCAAATTTAATCCACACCCTCTCTTTCAACCTCAATCACTGTCACCAATTATACTGCTTTTGCGCATCTTGCACAGACCGTCCTGCTTGCCACGTAAATAATGTTCCTTGATGCGATTAAGGTCAAAATTCACAATTACATGCTCGCGCAGGCATAAATTGCTGCGTATTTGGTGCATGATGCTTGCAGGCGCGTAGCCTTCTTACTCTGCTGTGTTCCCCTCCTGGCTAGCCCCCTGATGTGTGCATGGTCTGCCAATTTTGCTCATCTGGCTGCAGGGCGGCTCGTGACGGTGTGCAGGGGAAATTGCTAGTTAGGATTATTGCACGTCTCAACTTTTCAATGTTAAAGCGCCGTCTGAGGTTGAAATAGCGGAGGTTGAAATATGATCTCAGCTTGTACTATATGTAGGGAACAAGTTACGGCTAGGAAAGAGAAATCAATCCACTGGGTGTGAGACTTCCCTTTACACACACACACACCTCAAATGATCTATTCACTATGACGCAAGTTGTACACTTCCATCCTGGGCTTCCAGGGAATCGCAATTGGACTGTCCTCAGCTTTGGTGTCCACCTACATCTCAGAAGTGGCCCCCACCAAGCTGCGCGGCACCCTAGGCACCATCAACCAGCTGGTCATCTGTCTAGGCATCTTGGGTGTGCTGTGCATTAACGTTGCCCTTCCAGTGGAGAGCTGGCGCTCTTTCTTCCTCCTGGGAGCAGTGCCTGCGGTTCTGCTTGCCCTGGGTGAGTGCTTATGGTCTCTACGTGCGAGCATTTTTACAACGCGGATTTCTTACGCATTGAACCAGCACATGTTTGTTTGTCACTTTCAAATGTGTTGTTTCAGCGCAGCGCAGGTTAACTTGTTTTTCCTGACTCCTGCTGTCGACAACCCCCTGCTCAGTTCCAAGCAGTTTTCATCATGCTTGACACATAGCATGACTCCACTTCATTCTTCCCATGCAGGCATGCTGTTTGTGTGCCCTGAGAGCCCACGCTGGTTGGCATCAAAAGGCAGAACAGCAGAAGCTGAGGCAGCGGCTCGCACGTAAGCTTGCTGATGTCAGAGATGACAGCTTATATCATTTAGCACGCCCCATTTGTGTATATGTGTGGCTCAGATACTCTGCATCAAGGGTGTCGTGCTGATGCACACTCGTGCCTGCTTTTGTCTTGCGACCATGCAAGGCTCTAGCTTTAAACACTGCGCCCTCATTTAATGCAGGCTGTGGGGTCCAAATGGAGTAGCTGAGCTGTCTGGCGGCGTCGCCCCCTCTTCTGGTATGGGAGCACGATCAGCAGCATCATGCTTGCAGCATGGAAAGCAGGCAATATGCTTTACCTAGCCTTTTTGGCCATGACTTGCGCCTCATCCATTTATCATCGCCGTTGCCGGCGTGTATTTTTTGTACCAATCTAATTCATTCACCTTGTGCTAATTGCCACTCACAGATTGCTCTTCTTGAAAATTCGCTTCCCCTGCCTTTCTCCCTGCTGCTAACTTAATGTTTCCCTCTGCGTGCAGGTGACGAGAAGGCAAAGGAAGGGGAAGCTAGCATGTTTGCACCCCGATACCGCAAAGGAGTTATGATTGGTGTCATCCTATTTGCCATTCAACAAGTGAGTGCTGCTGTGCCTTCCTACCTGGCTTCTATGTTGGGAGCTAGTTAGCCAAAACACAGTATGATGTATGGTGCCTGGTTGCGGGGTTACTGCCATACAGCACTTAATCCAGAATATCTGCAGTACAGTCTTATGCAGCCGTTCTATGCAATCACCCCTCTTTCCCTTTGTGGTCTCACGTGTGTTTCTCCCCGACATCCTTGCAGTTTGCTGGCATCAACGCTCTGGTTTACTTTTCCACCTCAGTGTTCAGACAGGTAATTCCATGACAACAAGCATGAATGAGCCAGTCTACCCCCACGCTTTTTCTTCTTATTATTATGCATACATTGCAGTTTTGCCTGTGCGTGATCTCCAGCGGTAGCTGGCATCTTGAGTTATTTGAAAAGGGTAGGGTCAGCCAGGTTTCCTTAAAATTCATTTGAGGTGCCCAGGAAAGCGTCCTCCTTGTCTTTTGCAGGCTGGTGTCGCCTCAGATACGCTTGCCAGTGCAGCAGTGGGCGTCACCAATGGTATGGCGCGCTCTGCCACACTTAACGGTTAAAACAAGTTTTATCCGTTTTGGGCTTGTGACAAGTAAAAAATACTGACAGCCTCCTGATGCGGTGTCGCTCACTTAATTTACAAGTTCATAAGCCACAACCAAACATGAAACAAATTGGACATGACCCGACATGTTGGCTTCCCTCTCGAGATTTTGTTAAGGACAGGTGTGCCTGCTTTTTGGTACCTATATGAAGGTATCTGGCCAGCTCTTAATCTTCCATCTCTGCATGAGTTTTCCTGTGTGTCAGCCTTTTCTTTTTTTGAATTGTTGCACATGCAGTGCTGGGCACTGTGGTAGCCGCCACTATCATTGAGAAGGCTGGAAGGAAGCAGCTGCTGGTGAACAGCTACCTCGGGCAGGCAGCTGCCATGCTCCTAATGGCAGCAGGTTTTGTCAGCCCAGCCTTATCCGGATACAGTGGGGCTATAGCGGTAAGAACATGCCACTTAGAAGCTAATATCACACACATACCAGAGGGGGCCAACGAAGGTCCAGAAAGGGCATGCTCTTCAAATGCTCTTAGGTTATATGCCTCCAACTGTCATCATCAAGTCCGTACTAATATGTGGCAGTCAAAATCAGCTGAGAAAGAAGTACTCGGGGGTTACGTGCTGAATTGACTGCCGCGCGACCCTATTTTTGATGCCATGTCTTCATGACAGCCCACCCACAGCCCACCCACAGCAGCAAATTCCGTGTGTTGTCTGTAATGGAGTCCCATTATAAACAGAAATCGCTGCGGTAAAATGTAATGAAAACCTTGTGGTTAGGGAGGTTTGCAAATCGCTTTTTTTGCGTGGAAACCAATGTACCAGGGTTTAGGGCCCAGTGTGTATGGTATTTTACCAATCTGTCCATCTGCACCAGTGTGATCTGCATGAAACTGAGCGCATGCTCTGGCAGCTTACTGCTTGCCAATTGCCACCTACATATCTTTTTCAGTTGTGCAAAATGGCTGCCCTTGATGTAAAAAAGGAGTGAGTTGACTTTTGCTCAGCCGCCCCCCGTATACACACATGCGCAAGTTGTGAACAGCCTAAGTGTTAAAGGAAACAGAGACCTCGCTGTCAGGCAGCCAAGTACTGTACTCACGTTACCGGAGGCAAATTTGAACACTGGACCTTATACATCTGGTCTGACCACGCAGCGCTAGGTTCTCTGGGCAGCCACTTATAAAACACTTGAAGTTGAGACTGGAGCTTGTGACAGGCTGTAACAAGCTTCCTGCTTTAAACCCTTGGACTTCACGTGATTTCCCAGAAATCGCTAGAGAGGCCCGCTTGCTACTTGACAGCTTACCTTCGCCACTGTTCTCCAGGTCGTAGGCACTTTACTCTACATCGTCATGTTTGCATTGGGCGCTGGGCCTGTCACTGGCCTCCTTGTGCCTGAGCTGTGCGCAGCAAGTATTCGAGGCCGTGCTGTAGCTGCCGCTATGACAGCACATTGGGTTTGCAACGTGGCTGTGGGGCAGACGTTCATGGCAGCAGTGACGCAGTGAGTAACAGTTTATTACATGGACATAATTTGTAGTTAGGATTTAAATCTCTCCTTGGCTGATCAGGGAATTTCAGACCGCAAAATTAAACGGGGTTTGAAGCTTTGTATATGCTGATCACGAAAAGCAGAGTTGCTGTCTTGTATGTACATCACTCGCGTTTGTTTTGCAGAACGCTGCACAAACCCCGGTGGCTTCTTGCTTGCAAACATGCAGGTTTGGACTAGCAGGATGTTATGCCGCTTTCGGAGTCGTGGCTCTCCTAGGGGCTTTCTTTGTGCGCTCCCAGGTGCGCGTGCACAGTTTCTTCTTTTGCCTTGCTGCGTGAATTGATAACTAGGGTGCTAGGCGACCCCATCTTATTATAATCGGACCCCGCATAATATGATATCTTCAGTTTTTTTTAGGGATGGGTCATACGGACTTCTGAGACGTCCCATACGGTATAATACGCTATTAATACGCAATACGCGTATAATACGAAAACGTATTTATGCTATTTTGGGGGGTACCCTGGGCTTGCACCAACCAC
>Ga0307945_1004217_pt1 | contig 11645 bp, 15 predicted proteins | sample OrgLakmetagen228_FD_201818 | JGI IMG/M metagenome (GOLD analysis project Ga0307945, IMG submission 201818) | Saline water microbial communities from Organic Lake, Antarctica - #228 | ecosystem: Environmental > Aquatic > Non-marine Saline and Alkaline > Saline | place: Antarctica: Organic Lake...
TGTATGTATGTATGTATGTATGTATGTATGTATGTATGTATGTATGTATGTATGCATGCATGTATGTATGCATGAATGTATGTATGTATGTATGTATGTATGCATGCATGCATTTGTGTACGCATGTGTGTGTTGTGTGTGTGTGCATACAACCTAGGCCCTACCAGCCTTGCAGATCAACGCCCTCTCAGCACTAGGCACTAGGCATTAGAGACGTGAGCCTCTGAATATGATGCTAGACTAAGAGAAATAGCAGGAGCTATAAATTACAAACTCAAGACGTGGAGCTTCTAAGATTAGCAGAGGCACCAGACACTGGTCATTAGACTAGAACGCCACACTAAGAGTGCCAAGGCAATCTATGCACGGAGAGTGACAAGGGACTTCACACTAAGAGTGCCAAGGCAGTTGACACATTCAAATGCTCATCATATGACTGTCAGCATGTGACTGTAGACAGTTGACTGTAGGCATATGACTGTAGACACTTAACTGTCGGCATATGACTGTAGACACTTAACTGTAGCATATGACTGTAGACACTTAACTGTAGGCATATGACTGTAGACAGTTAACTGTAGGCATGTGACTGTAGACAGTTGACACATTCAAATGCTCATCATATGACTGTAGACAGTTAACTGTAGGCATATGACTGTAGGCAGTTGACTGTAGGCATGTGACTGTAGGCAGTTGACACATTCAAATGCTCATCATATGACTGTAGGCATATGACTGTAGACACTTAACTGTAGCATATGACTGTAGACAGTTTTCTGCAGGCATATGACTGTAGGCAGTTGACACATTCAAAGGCTCATCATATGACTGTAGACAGTTAACTGTAGGCATAAGACTGTAGACAGTTGACACATTCAAATGCTCATCATATGACTGTAGGCGCCCAAGCAGCTCACCACTCATCTCAAGGCACCCGCATCGCTTATCACACTGTCCTTACCCTCTTCTCACTCATCAGCACTCAGCACACATTGCTAATCACACTGTCCCCTGTCCTTACTCTCTTCTTACCCATCAGCACACCGTACTTATCACACGGTCCTTACCCTCTCCTCATCCATCAGCACACATTCATCATCACACTGTCCACTATCCTCACCCTCCTCTCACTCATCAGCATACTGCACTCATCACACTGTCCTTGCCATCTTCCCACTAACTCAGCACACACTGCTTGTCACACGGTCCGTACCCTCCTCTCACTCATTGCCAGACACTCTTGCCACTAGGCAGTTACAGCATAAGACTGCAGCGTTACAGCATAACAGCATACACGGTCCGTACCCTCCTCTCACTCATTGCCAGACACTCCTGCCACTAGGCAGTCACAGCATAAGCCTGGAGCGTTACAGCATAACAGCATACACGGTCCGTACCCTCCTCTCACTCATTGCCAGACACTCTTGCCACTAGGCAATTACAGCATAAGACTGCGTAAACGCTAATTGGTCGCACTAAAACACCACTCCGCATGAGGAAGGGCACTCACACATGCCAGCGCCTCAAAAAAGGAGAATCCTTCTCATAAGAGGGCACCTTTCCACCCTTAGCAGAATGATGCTCCTTGGCGCAGGCTGTTTCGCCCTGCTTCTTTAAAGCATTTCTGCACGCTCTTACGAGCTTGCAAAACCAGCTTGGCAACCCAAAATAGCCGGGAAGCCTGTAAGGAAAACGCTGAATCCGCTGTCCCCTGCTGTTGGCACAAACACACACATGCAATTACAAACAGTCATCACCAACAGCCACGCACCCTCGTCCGGCTGGTTTCCCGACGTCAGGTGCTCAATTGAAGTGACCAGAGGCCGCAAGTCTTCTAGCTCGCCTTGCACGGATTGTGAGATAAGGGCAGGCACCTCAGCACGCAGAGACTTGACGCATGCTGCCCGTTCTTGGACCTGAGGTCCATATCGCGTGTGTGTGTATGTGTGTATGTGTATGTATGTGTGTGCGCGTGTGTACGTGTATGTGTATGTGTATTATTGTGTGTGTTTGTGTGTTTGCCTGTTGTTTGTGTATGTGTGTGCTGTGTGCTGTGTGTGTGTTACGTCTTTGTGTGTGTGTGTGAGTGTGTGTGTGTGTGCGTTGGAATCACGGTGTAAATGCTCACCCGTCTATGAAGGTCAAGGACTTGTGTGTCCATTACAGCTGGTGTATGACCTTGTTGGTCCTCTTGAGTAGATTCAGGTAGTGATTCCAGTTGGTCTTTGCTTGGGCTGCAGGCAACAAGTAGTTAAGGTAAGGCTGCCATGTAGCTATTGCTTTGGATGTGATCGACAGTGCATTATTTGAGCAGACAAGCACTCAGAGACACTCACACACACACTCACATGCGTACACACGTTCACACACACACCTACACACCTACACCTACACCTACACACACATACACACACACACTCACACACACTCACACTCACTCACACACACAAACACACACACACACACACACACACACACACACACACACACACACACACACACACACACACCTGTTGTCAGACGCTTCTCTTGCCGAGGGCGGGCTGCTCAGTGCTTTAAGAACAGACATGGTATATTCCTGCAGGTGCGGGCTTTTGCGTGGTCAGAGCCTTCAGGATATGGATTTGTCCATTGATTCAGCAGAATGTTGACCAACCCTCAAAGTCAAAGCGTCGCTCGTTGAGTCGTCTCCCAGGTGCTCTGCACTTTGCGTGAGAAGCGTTTCAATCATTTGCAGGTCAGCAGCCTTCAGCTCAAGCGGTACGCTCATAGCGTTTGAATACTTGGTAGGGTAACCTTGCTTTGTACAAATAAACAATTATATTTTCACTTATAATCAGGGGCCAGGTTCATGCCTTATTAATGTTACCCTTCTATATAAGGCTCGATGGGACAGGTGCGTGGGCACATGCCTAACATTGTGTCCACCATGTCAAGTCTGTCGACTTTCACTTTACCTTCTATAAGGTTGTCAAATCATGTGCATGCTGTAATGTGCAGGCAAGCATGTTCGTCGCGGAAACCTGTATGTGTGCGGACAACACTGGGAGGTCTGCTGCGGGACCTAAAAACTTAATAAGAGACTAGGTGGATCTTGAGAAGCAACCTTCCCAGCAGGCTGCCATGATTGATGACTGGAACAGCCGCTTCGAAGTGGCGTTTGCAGATATGGTGGCGAAAGGACAGCAACCTCCCGGAGGGAAAACAGGCAAAGTGCGTCCTCACTGGGTTGCTATATTCACAAGTCTATTCAGTGCACACCGTTCCGTGCACAGGCGTTCTGTACGCATGTGCACGCGCTTGAAGTGAATGACTCTGTCTCCACCGCTTTCGCAGTTCGTCTGGGGAGCGCCATCCGGGTCCGTGCCTCAGCTACCCAGCTTAGCTGCTACTAGGTCCCACAGCCATGCCTCACCCCCTCCCCACAGTTGGGGCCGAGGGGCTGCCCTGCACGGTTGGACCAAGAATGCCCCGCACAATCACCTCACTGCCCCTCCCTCAGTGAGAGAGAGCGTGGCTCCCCCCTTTACGGTCGTGCTTCCTGGGAACAGGGTGCATGCAAATGGCCACAAAGTTGCATCCCTGCAGGTGAGTCTCCGCTGCACGCTTGGCAAAGGCCTCGGCAGGGTTGGGTTTGAAACCTTTGCCAAAACTCTGTGGGTTCTCCTCTATCACTTGGCCATCATTGAAGTAATTCCTTGACTCCAGTTTGCCAGGTTTGAGACAACTGTACATATAGGAATGCGTACGATGGCCAATGAAATGATGGTCTGAAAGTGTAAGCGCGCAATGAATGTGTCTTAGACAGGCTGTGTCTGCTTATAACATGGGAAAACTTCTTGATCTGTTCCCACAATTACTATATTTCAGTCCAGCTGTGGTGTGTGACCATGATCTTCTTAGAGCCAAAGAAGGTCAAAAGTAGGGTTGGCCATACCTTATGTTAGGTATATACGGTGTACATACGGTATTGTAAGCAAGCAAATCACCACACATTCATTATATACGGTGTATATACGGTATTTTTAGCAAGCAAATCACCACACATTCATTATATACGGTGTATATACGGTTTTTTATAGCAAGGAAATCACCACACATTCTTTATATACGGTGTACATGTATGGCTCTGGCCAACCCTAGTCAAGAGCCATTCCATCTCCCCCCCATTCTGCTGGCAAATTCTGTTTTACACCCGCACTGCATATCACACTTGGTGACTCCAGCACTGCCTTACTTGCTGGAGCCGTGTGTGAATTGTCGCTCTTGTGTAGCCCCTTTGGCATTGTAATGCGTCAACATTCCAGCATTGGACGAGCCGTGGCTGCTGCCATACACCATTGTCAACTTTGGAGGTCACTCCACCAACTGCAGGAGCGCCTGGCTCAGCAGCGGGCAGCAGCGTGGGATGCTGCACCAGCAGGCCCGGGTTTGAATTCATATGGTAAAGAGCAGCAACCTCAAACATGGCACAGCGTGCACGAGGGAGGAGCAAGCAGAGGGTAGGTTTTTGTTCCTCGTGTTGAAATCCTGCAGTAAAGAGCAGCAACTTTACATGCTGCACAGCGTATACGAGGGAGGAGCAAGCAGAGGGTAGTTTTATGTGATCCTCGTGTCGAAATCCTGCAGTAAAGAGCAGCAACTTTACATGCTGCACAGCGTATACGAGGGAGGAGCAAGCAGAGGGTAGTTTTATGTGATCCTCGTGTCGAAATCCTGCAGTAAAGAGCAGCAACTTTGCATGCTGCACAGCGTATACGAGGGAGGAGCAAGCAGAGGGTAGGTTTATGTGATCCTCGTGTCGAAATCCTGCAGTAAAGAGCAGCAACTTTACATGCTGCACAGCGTACACAGCGTGCACGAGGGAGGAGCAAGCAGAGGATAGGTTTATGTGATCCATGTGAAGAAATCCGCACCTTCATGCGTGTTGGGTCATACCCAAGACTTTAGTGATCATCCAAGGGTTCAAGTAGGCACAAAATTGAGACCCACAACTCACGTGTTTCGTCATGCGCTTCTGTGCGATGCTGCAGCCACGCAAGTCAGAGTGCCGCTAAGGCAGGTGCGCACCGTCAACACCACCGTGCGGCCACACATCCCATCACCCCTCAAGACTTCATTCCTGTGCATTCCAGCAAGGCAAAGTCACGGGGACCGCAGCTGGAAGTGCACGGGGTGAGTTGCTTTTACACTCTTTCCCAGGTGTGATGCATACGTCTGCAATTGACAGATCGGTGTCCCTTGTGGATTGAACTCCACGACACTTTCGCTTGTTACTAATCAGCTTTCATCCGTGCAGCTAGAGCACAACTTGCTGTGTAAATTGTTATTTGGCAGCCTTTGGTGGTACAAGACAGTGGCCAAGCGCACGCAGGTTCCAGGTGAGTCTACCACTCTGCTTGTTCGTTCCACACATAGTTGTTCATGCAACAAGATACCCGTTTCCCTGTGCATGTGCTCAGATACCTTGTGCATGTGCTCAGATGCTCTGTGCATGTGCTCATGTGACCTGTGCAAGTGCTCAAATGCAGCAGCGCAGTTGCTCATGTGACCTGTGCATGTGCTCAAATGCAGCAGCGCATGTGCTCATATGACCTGTGCATGTGCTCAAATGCAGCAGCGCATGTGCTCATATGAACTGTGCATGTGCTCAAATGCAGCAGCGCATGTGCTCATATGACCTGTGCATGTGCTCAGATGCCCTGTGCATGTGCTCAAATGCAGCAGCGCATGTGCTCATATGACCTGTGCATGTGCTCAAATGCCTGTTATTGTGGTCTGTGCCACCGCAGGTAGAAATTGCGGGCTTTGCGCCAGCTAGCCATGCGCAGCCAGAGGGTGTGCCAGGTAAGGAACAGAGTGGCACTTTGTGTCAAAAGGTAAAAGTAAAAGGAACAGATGAAGGGCAGCTCACAAGTGTAGCTGCGTATGGTGGTGTGGCTAAGGAAATGAGAGGCATTAGCATGCTAGCGAACGGTGGCATGAACAGCAAAACGGTGTCAGCATTAAACACGTGAGAAGGCTTAGGCATTTCAGCAGGTGCCAAGTGAAGCTAGCAGAGGTATAGCGTTTACAAATACACATAGCAGATGAAAGGTAGGAGAACTGAAATTGTGTAATCTGAAGGTTACGCGATAAATGGTTGCTATGTGGTCTAAGGGGTGGCAAGAAATGAATGGGGAGTAGCTTGCAAGGGTGGGAGGAAAATTATAATGAGCTTGTTACTTGGTAAGGTGCATCATATTAGGCGTGAGAAGCTCCGTGTATATGTATGCATGCTTAACAAAAAGAAGCATCAATCTGGATGTGAGGAGCTTCACGTTTGGTGGAAGCAGCAAAATGCTAGCTTCATGCTTCATGCTGGAGATAATTAGCGTCATGCTTGATGTAAGGAGTACAAGAAGAAAGGGTAGGAGAAGCTTGCAGGGGCTTTTTCACACAAGATAGCATGTGTCCCAAATGAAGCACTGCGGATTTAACAATATGGAGATATGTAGACACTAAGCGTGAAGAGCTTTAGCATTCAAGGTCCTTTTTTGCCTTTTGCCTGTGTGGACGACAACGGCGGCGCTGTCTCGGTTACAGAAAGCTTTTACATGCTACGGAACTTCGTGTCACGACAACTGCATCACAATGCTACAGAATGTCGTGTCATGTTGTACATGCTACGGAACGTCGTGTCACGTTGCACATGCTACGGAACGTCGTGTCAGGACAACTGCAGCACAATGCTACGGAACGTCGTGTCACATTGTGCAACATTTTACGCGCTTCACTGTGGCAGGGGCGTCACCGCTAGGCTTGGCGTACTGTACGGCACACGGCTCCCCCAGAGCCCATTTGCCCTCACGTGGTCACCATGCCCCCTTTGTTCCAGCATACGAGCTTGATCTCCGCCTGCCTGTGGACCAGCAGCGGCTGTTCAAGTCAGCAGAGCAAGCAGATGGCAGCAGCAGCTTTGCAGGGATGCAGAGGGAGGCCGGCCATGCGCTGCCAACTTTGTCACTGCTGGAGTGCATGCAGGTTAGAGGGGGGAGGGGACGCATTAGTGTCTGCAAGTGTTTGTGTGTGTGTGCGTGCGCACCTTTATACGATTTGGTCAGTCTGCGCGTGCTGCAAACAGACCCGCAAGACTACATCTTGATGCAGCTCTTTATGGCTGTATGGCAGCTGCTAAACTGTAATCAAAAATAGGATGGACAACAGATGTGGATGCCTCCCCCCATTCAGCATTGACGCCCTGTTCTGTTTTTGCCACGTATCAACAAACACACCTTTGACAGGAAAACCCCTATACGACATTACCTACATGCACAGGGCCAAGCATCTGTCCTCCCGGCCTCGCCTGCCGATAAGGACCTGGGGCTGACCTCTCACTCCTCTGCTTGGGGAGTAGCAGGAGGGAGAGGGAAACCTAGGAGGCCTCCAGAACAGGACAGACTGTACCAAAGTGGACCCCAGCTAAACACCAGGTGCCGTATCCCTCTCTTCCTCATGCCAATTCTACGTACTTCTACCTTGCGTTTCTTTTCTGACGCGGCCACACGTTGCGCCTTGTTGCGTCTGTTGAGTCCTTATTGGATATAATGGCGGTGGTGGTTGGATTGGAGATGTGAGGTTCAAATTCAAAAGCGTTTTCTAGCGCTTCAAATGCAAGAGAACTTGCACAAAGTCCCGAGTTAATGCACAACAAAGAGAGTGGTGACATAACTGGAAATTTGAGCATTACAATTAGAGGATTATACATTAGGCTGTAGCCTGGCATCAAAATATCCAGCTGGCCTCTCCTACATTGCTACATGGAAAATCAGCAGGGCTGGTTATAACTTTGTGCATGCAACGTGTGCTTGGTGATTCGCTGCTAAAAATACTGCATATACACCGCATATGCGTATATATGTATGGCTAAGGCCAATCCTACGAATGCACCACATCGCAGGCACTCCGTTGGGACTAGCAATCTTCCCTCGTATCTAATGGATGGCGGGCGAGCCACCACCAAGCCGCACACCGCTGGGGTTGCCTCCAACAGCCATTCCCCTTTAAGCCACGTCCTGCTCAGTCACCAACAAGAGACCCAAGCCCAGCAAGAGCAGCAGCAGCGCCACTTCCAGTACCAGTTCCACTACATGCAGCATCCCCAACACCATAGACAGGTAGGTACCAGTTCCACTACATGCAGCATCCCCAACCCCATAGACAGGTACAAGAGCACGCTCACACGCACAAGCTCATTGCACACACCCACATGCACACACTTACGCACACATGCACACACGCACACATGCACATACACACACAACAAGCTAACACACACATACACACTCACTCGTACATGCAGAATTCTCCCCATGCCCAGGCCACCCACCTCCAATCCCCCCTCCACCAATACAACAGTGCAAGCCCTCAACCACGTTTCAACCTGGTGCGCTATCCCCCCTTTGTTCAGCCATACGCACAGCCCCTGGCTCAGCCATTGCCAGCGCCCCGTAGCCCCGTGCTCAAAGACCAGCAAGCTGCTCATGGCCGGGCGGATGAACCAAGTCAACAAATGCAAGGCGCCACACAGGGTTTGCATGCAAACCAGGGGTTGCGCTTGCAGGGACATGGGAGTATGACGGATCATGGCGCAAGCCAAGACGGTGCAGTGCAAACAGGGGGAAATGTAGCCGGACAAGAGGGTGGAGCTCAGCAGGCGTCCTTGCATGGGGCATCACAGCAGCAACAACAACAACAGCCGCAACAGCAGCGGCAACAGGAGCAGCAACAGCAACAGGAGCAACAGCGACAGGAGCAGCAGCAGCAGCAGCAGCAGCAGCAGCGGCAACAGGAGCAGCAACAGCAACAGGAGCAACAGCGACAGGAGCAGCAGCAACAGCCGCGGCAACAGGAGCAGCAGCAGCAGCAGAGGGAAGGGGAGCTGAGTGTGGGTGCAACGGATGAGCAGCAGCAGCAGGAGGTGAAGGGAGGATTTGATGACAAAGAGCAGCCAGAGGGCCGGCAGGAGGAGCATGAAACTGAGGAAATCACAGGTGCACAACAAAGGCAACTGCAGGAGAAGCAGCTAGAAGATGGGCAACAAAGCGAGGGCTTAGGTTCACCTCCACCAGCTTCTCAGCCATCTGCTGTAGATGAGACTGCCCCTTTACCCAAAAGCCTTGACGCCCAAGAAGCAGGGTGTGTAGACTTGCTTCTGCCACCCTCTCAAGAAGCCTTATCACCACACACTGCTCCACAAAACGAACGCACTGTCAGCACCGCACAGCTCCCAGCTGTCGCTGACAGCTCACCTCCAACAGCTGACACCAGTGCCCACGACGGCAGAGGCGATGCTTCTCCTGTGGAAGAGCTGCCCCTCTCTCCCGCTTACACCCAGTCTCAGAAACAGCAGCACACACAGCACGCACTGTCTCCACAATGGGAGGAGCAGCAGCAAAAAGATCAGCAGCGGCCACCACAGCAACGACAGCAGCAACAGCTGAAGCAACAGCAGCAGTGTGCTACACCTTCCTCGACGCTCTTACAAACCTACGTGCCTTCCAAAATCCTGGCGCAGAAATTCATGCCTTCTCGGCCCTCAATAGCTCACAGCAAGGAGGCATTCAACTTGCACAGCACAAGGGATAGTGACAGCAAGCCGACTAGCAAAAAGGAGAGCAGCAGACTCAACGGCAGCCGTGCAATCCCTCTTGGGTCTCAGCAGAAAAGTTGGGAGAGCAGTCCTTGGTCAAAGGGGCCTTTGTCAGGGAGTACAGCCGATGAGTCAACCAAAGCAGCGAGGGACGCTTACCAGGTGTGTGTCTGTATGCACGTGTGCATGTGTGTGCGTGTGTTGGTATGCATGTCTGTATGTGTGTGCGTGTAAGTGTGTGTGCGTATGTAGGTGTATACGGAAGTGTTTGTGCATGTACTTGTCAAACAAAACAGGCTCTGCACACACAAACACACTCACACACACGTATCAGCTTGTTCTTAGTTTTACACGTACCTTTTCCACATCACAGGACTGGCCTGCTTTTCGGCAGTGGTCTCCTGCAAGTGCCATTGCTACTGTGACCTCTGTTCAGCCTGAGCCTGAGCCAGGTGTGTGTTGTGTCTGTGTGTGTGTGTGTGTGTGTGTGTGTGTGTGTGTGTGTGTGTGTGTGTGTGTGTTGTGTTTGTTTTGTCCTATGTGCGCTTACACATGTAAGTGAGCTTGTGCGTGTGCAGTGTGCACGTGTTTGTTTGTGCGTGTCTTGCAGTCACAATCTCTCCTTACAAAAGTAGGCACTTCCAGATCGTACACACATTATTTACGCCCTAGCAAAAAATTGTCTACTGCGTGTACCTTGTTGCCTTTCACACCCATGTTTAGCAGTCATTTGCTTTGATTGATTGAAATTAAGACCATACAGACCATTGGCTTGTCTCAGAAAGCAAGACCGCAAATGTGCAGTGCTTTTGCACCATTTTTGTGTCCCTATGTTTGTGTCTGCACCCAGGAAGAATCAGCAAAACGGTTTTAGTGACGCACAGCCTGACCTGCAATTAGTTGTTGTGCTGAGTCTTATACCTTGCAGTGACGGTGATTTGCTACGACAGATTCGACATACATTTTGATCCGACACATTTTAATCCGACACACATTTTGATTTGCAGTCACCTGCATTTCCTTTGAGCTACACAACATGGTGGACAGGATCAAAGGAGACATGCAAGCCTCAAAACAATACCAGGGGCTACCATTGGTATGTGCAGCAGCACCACACGCATGACATCTTTGCAAGCTAAATCTTGCAGCAGCACACTCATGCCTTGCACCAACACCAGCGTTTCATGATTCATGATGTCATTGCATACTAGAGTCAATCTGCAATTAGTACGTTTTGTTATTGCTATTAAGCTACTAATACCAAGCTTGTCACTGACAAGAAAGCGCCAGTCTTGAGCGCAGCACCACATGCTCCTCTTAGAAATATGCAGGACAGATTGTAGATGTCTCTTCAGCATCTGTCATTTCCATGTAGAGTTTCCTGAAGCGGTGGACGGCTGCATCTTTGAATTGCCTGGCCTTTGATGCATCTTGATGCAAAAAACATTTCGCGCGCCAATCGTAGAGCAAGCTCATAATTAAGCAGGGGTTGCAAGAAAGCATTTTGCGGTTCATTCGTAGAGTAAGCTCGTGACTGAGCAGGGGTTGCAATAATATGTTACGCGTCTCAATTGTAGAGCAAGCTCGTGAATGAGCAGGGGATGCAATAATATGTTACGCGTTTTATCATAGAGCAAGCTCAGTGACTAGGCAAGGGATTTCAACTTTAGAAGACTCCAAACAGCGCCATGTGAATCGATCACCTATTGAGCAAGACATTGTTGCAAAGGCTTGCAGCTGTGATCATGATGAAATCACAATTTGTCTTAACGCTCCCACGGTGCTATTTCTTATTATGACTCTCTCTCTTTCTCTCTCTCTCTCTTCTCTCTCTCTCTCTTCTCTCTCTCTCTCTCTTTCTCTCTCTCTCTCTCTCTCTCTCTCTCTCTCTCTCTCTCTCTCCCTCTCCCTCTCTCCCTCTCTCTCTCTCTCTCTCTCTCTCTCTCTCTCTCTCTCTCTCTCTCTCTCTCTCTCTCTCTCTCTCTCTCTCTCTCTGTAACAGTGCAGTGATGAC
>Ga0307945_1004218_pt1 | contig 11645 bp, 14 predicted proteins | sample OrgLakmetagen228_FD_201818 | JGI IMG/M metagenome (GOLD analysis project Ga0307945, IMG submission 201818) | Saline water microbial communities from Organic Lake, Antarctica - #228 | ecosystem: Environmental > Aquatic > Non-marine Saline and Alkaline > Saline | place: Antarctica: Organic Lake...
GGCAGTGACCAAGGCTTGTGTGGATGCAGCTGTTGCACAATTCATCTACGCATGCACCACCTTCTGGCTTGTGGTAGCAATAAGCAAGTGATCATGCTACGTTCTGAGGGGCTGGGAGTTCCTCTGGTGGACTCTAGAGGGCCTGGGAGTGCTTCTGGGGGGTTCTGGGGAGCTTGTGGCTGCAAAATTTGTTAAGTGCCAAAAATTGTATTATACGGAGCAATTTGTATAATACGGTTAAATACGTGATGAATACGATACGACGTATAATACGCCTACGCCGTATGACCCATCCCTGTTCACAAGTGACACGTGACACGCAGAACGTTCACAAGTGACACGTGACACGTGAGACCCAGTAAGTTCACAAGTGACACGTGACACGAGAGACCCAGAACGCTCACAAGTGTCACGTGACACGTGAGACCCAGAACGTTCACACGTGACACGTGAGACGTGACACGCAGAACGTTCACAAGTGACAAGTGACACGTGACACGTGAGACCCAGAACGTTCACAAGTGACACGTGACACGTGAGACCCAGGACGTTCACAAGTGTCACGTGACACGTGAGACCCAGGACGTTCACACGTGACACGTGAGACGTGACACACAGAACGTTCACAAGTGACACGTGACACGTGAGACCCAGAACGTTCAAAGGTGACACGTGACACATGACACGCAGTATAGCCGAACGTTCACAAGTGTCACGTCACATATCCACACACACACACACACACACACACACAAACACACACACACACAAATACACCTGCACGCGCGCACACACACACAAACACACACACAACACAACACACACACCAGCTTTCCTCCGCTTCCTCTCCCAGCCCGTCCAGCATGTCCACCACAGCGGTGATGGCCTGCACCTCAGGAGGCATGCCCTCGAGCACTTCGTCCGCCTCATCGTCAGATGAACTAGCGTCCTCTAGCAAGCTACTCCTGTGAGTGTGTATGTGTGTGTATGTGAGTGTATGTCCGTGTGGGCGTTTGTCCGTGTGTGCGTATGTGTGTTTGTTTGTGTGCATGTGTGTGTGTGCGCGTGTGTGTGTGTGCGTATGTGTGTGTGCGCGTGTGTGCATATGTGTGTGTGCGTTTGTGTGCGTGTGTGCGCGTGTGCATATGTGTGTGTTGTGTGTGTGTGTGTGTGAGTGTGTGTGTGTGTGTGTTTTCAGCAGATGACCATCCCCAGCTGCATCGCAGTCCACGGCTTTGCGTTCAAAATCGCAAGCAAACACACATAGACTTATTACAGAAAAAAGTTTCTGGATTCAAAATTTGAAGGATACTACCTATGGACATTGCAACTTTCACTATGCAGATACTTGCAGGCATCTGCTTGTACGCACCACACCCACGCGGATACACACACATCCTCACACACACACACACACACACACACATCCTTACACACACACACACGCACACGCGCATACACATCTGCACCTTGAGCTTGGCGCATTTCCCCCCCGTCCCAAATAGCTGCTCCTGAGCTCCCCCTCCTCCCCAATTCCGTCCGCCAGCGCTTCCGGCACGATGCTCACAATCTCGCCCTTCGAGGTAAGGCCTTCAATGCGCCAGATGCTGGGGCTGGGTGCTCGATAGCCCTGGGAAGTTAATACGCACAAACAGAGGGGGAGATTCAAATGACTACGTGTCGCTTAAGCCTGATTATGACCTAGATGCTGGGGCTGGGTGCTTGATAGCCCTGGAGAATCTTTCTATGGATACGGACAGTGGAAGAGAGGTCAAACGATGAATTGCTTGAGGATCTGAGCAGGCAGATGCTGCTGGGGCTGGGTATGCAATAGCCCTATTAGCTCCCCCCACCTCATAACCTACGGGCTGCTCCACCCACACCTCCTCCCCCAGCTCACCGTTTAGAAAAGCAGTGGTGAAGAGTTATGCATACATATAGTGGAAGAGACTTGAATGGTGCGTTGCTCGAGCCTTTGGAAGAGCGAGGATACAAAATGCTTAGGGTTGACCAGAACCATATATATACGGTGTATATACGGTATTTTTGGCAGGGAAATCACCAAATATACGGTCATATACGGTGTATATATACGGTTCTGGCCAACCCTAAAAATGCTCGACCCTTCAAAGCCTGAGGCACACTCCCAATGAGTCAGATGCTGGGGCTGGTGCTCGGTGAGCTTAAGAGCTCATAGTATAGAATCACAAATCAGTGCAAGAGTGGGCAACTTCCGGGGGTGGACGCGGGGTAGGTTGCCTTCAATATCAACACTCCCTAGCCATAACACCCACACCCATAACCACACCCACACCCACACCCATACCCACACCCACACCCACACCCACACCCACACCCACACCCACACTCACACTCACACCCACACCCACACCCACACCCACATCCACACTCACACACTGGTGTGTACGCTCAACATGGAAGTGATGGTGTGTACGCTCACACACTGGTGTGTACACTCAACATGGAATTGATGGTGCATACGCTCACACACTGGTGTGTACGCTCACCATGGAAGTGATGGTGCGTACGCTCACACACTGGTGTGTACCCTCAACATGGAATTGGTGCATACGCTCACACACTGGTGTGTACCCTCAACATGGAAGTGACGGTGTGTACGCTCACAAACTGGTGTGTACGCTCACCATGGAAGTGATGGTGCGTACGTTCACACACTGGTGTGTACACTCAACATGGAAGTGGTGGTGCGTACGCTCACACACTGGTGTGTACGCTCACCATGGAAGTGAAGGTGCGTACGCTCACACACTGGTGTGTACTCTCAACATGGAGGTGATGGTGTGTACGCTCACACACTGGTGTGTACGCTCACACACTGGTGTGTACGCTCACCATGGAAGTGATGGTATCCAGGACAACCTCGCCATGCAACGCCAGCAGCACCGCTCCGTACATGAAGACGCCTCCCTGTGTGCGTGCGTGCAAACACATGGCATGACATATACAAATTACATTTACACGTTTGAACATAACGCACACGAAGACGCCTCCCTGTGTGTGCGTGCATACACATGCATTACACATACACATTTAAATATGAAGTGACAGGTGAATTCTCCCTGTGTGTTAACGTAAACATACCTACACACCTACACCCAAACCCAAAACACCCACACACCCATCCACCCACACCCACACCCACACCACACCACACCCACACCCACACCCACACCCATACCCACACCCATACCCACACCCACACCCGCACCCGCACCCGCAGCCACACCCGCACCCGCACCCACACCCACACCCACACCCACACCCACACCCGCACCCGCACCCGCACCCGCACCCGCACCCGCACCCGCACCCACACCCACACCCACACCCACACCCACATACTCACCCCACACCCACAGGCACACACACATAAGCACACACTCATGCACATTTACATCCACACACTTGTGTGACGTGCGATCCAGGGAATCAAATTGCATTCCTGCATTCACAAGCACACATACGACCTACGTCATGTGTTGCTGTAGCCGTCCAAGTGATGAGAAGATGTAAATAAACATAAGCCACGAACCCAACAAGTGCACACGCATGTGTTTCTGTGTTTCACGGTGGGTGCACACTCCATCCCAACCCCTGGCCATTATACATAATTTTGACCAACTTACATATACACGCATTCACACACGTACACACATATCCGCCTGCACTTCAACTACACCTACACCAGCACCCACCCACCCCCACCCACACACAGACACCCACCCACACATAGGCACCCACACACACACATATACCCCTCCCCCCACCCCCACCCCTTGCCCCACCCCTTCCCCCACCTTCACCCCACCCGCACCCACACACCGACACATCCACAGACACACACGCACCCACACACAGACACGCACACACAGACACACACGCACCTGACTCCCGTCCTCTGCAATGTCATCATCTATAAGCCCAGCTCCACCACGCGCAGCAAGGCCTGCAAAAACAGACGCACACACACACACACACATGCGTGAGATACACACAAATGCGTGAGATACAAACACACATGCGTGAGATACACACACACAAGCGTGAAATACACACACACACACATGCGTGAGATACACACACACACACACACACACACATGCGTGAGATACACACACATGCGTGAGATACACACACACATGCGTGAGATACACACACACACAAGCGTGAGATACACACACATGCGTGAGATACACATCTTTTAAGGTACATGTGCAGCACTTCCCTCCAACACAAGCTTTCTTCTGTGCAGATTTCCCTCCAACACAAGCTCTGACCTGTGCAAATTTCCCTCCAACATAAACTCTCTCCTGTGCAAACTTCCCTCCAACACAAACTCTCTCCTGTGCAAACTTCCCTCCGACACAAACTCTCTCCAACAAAAGCTTTCTCCTGTGCAATCTCCCTCCAACACAAGCTCTCTCCTGTGCAAACTTCCCTCCAACACAAACTCTCTCCTGTGCAAACTTCCCTCCGACACAAACTCTCTCCAACACAAACTCTCTCCTGTGCAAGCTCCCTCCAACACAAACTCTCTCCTGTGCAAACTCCCTCCAACACAAACTCTCTCCTGTGCAAGCTCCCTTCAACACAAACTCTCTCCTGTGCAAATCTCCCTCCAACACAAGCTCTCTCCTGTGCAAATCTCCCTCCAACACAAGCTCTCTCCTGAGCAAATCTCCCTCCAACACAAACTCTCTCCTGTGCAAGCTCCCTCCAACACAAACTCTATCATGTGCACTCTATCCTGTGCAAAATCCCTCCTGTGCAATAATGAGGTACACAAACTGTGCAAGCTCCTTTACGTGTAAGCACACACGCACACACACATTCACATGCGCACACACTCATGCACATACGCAAGCATGCACGTACACAAAAACACACACACACGCATGCACATGCACAAGCATCCATTTGCTCACTTCCCAACACAAAAAGTCCAATCAATGCACTAGATCATGCATACAAATCGCAAAGGTGACAAAACAGTTTTTTGTTGTGCCCTCCACGCAGTACACATAGTGCACGTGGTAATCATACCATACAACACGTGGTACTCATGCCATACACATACCGTACACATAGTGCACGTGGTACTCATGCCGTACAACACATAGTACTCATACCGTACAACACATACCGTACACATAGTACACGTGGTACTCATACTGTACAACACATAGTACACGTGGTACTCATACTGTACAACACATAGTGCACGTGGTACTCATAAACATAGTACACATAGTACACGTGGTATTCATGCCGTACAACACATAGTACACGTGGTACTCATACCGCACACATACCGTACACAGTACACGTGGTACTCACACCGTACTCATACCATACAACACGTGGTACTCATACCATACACATACCGTACACATAGTATACGTGGTACTCATACCGTACAATACATAGTACTCATACCGTACAACACATAGTGCACGTGGTACTCATAAACATAGTACACATAGTACACGTGGTATTCATGCCGTACAACACATAGTACACGTGGTACTCATACCGTACAACACATAGTACTCATACCGTACACATAGTACACCTAGTACTCATACCATACAACACGTGGTACTCATACCGTACAACACATAGTGCACATAGTACACGTGGTACTCATACTGTACAACACAGTATTTATACCGTACATCACATAGTGCACGTGGTACTCATAAACATAGTACACATAGTTAGGGTTGGCCCAAACCGTATATGGGATTTCCGTCTACGTATATATACGCCGTATAAACCGTATATATACATATTTTCCGTATAAACTGTATAAATTCCGTATATTTTAAATTTCGACCTTCTCAGAATTTAATTTTAGGGGGGTCATTTTGTAGCTCTTGAAGAGCTGTATAAACGTATCCAATTTAGTTGTGCCAAAAATACAAAGGTTGGGAAGCTATGCTTGCCCAAAGTGGCCAAAACACACAGGCAACCTCAGTCAGACCCCTCTTCTTCCCCCCGCCCCATCAAATTACCCTGTTTGTGTATGCACACACGTGTGTGTGTGTGTGTGTGTGTGTGTGTGTGTGTGTGTGTGTGTGTGTGTGTGTGTGTGTGTGTGTGTGTTTAAAGAGGTACATGCATGCATGCGTGTTGTTGTGCGTGCATTTGCACGTGTGCATGCACGCGTGTGCGTGCGCATGCTTCCGTGTGCGTGTGCGTGTGCATGCTTCCGTGTGTGTGTGCGTGTGCATGCTTACATGTGCACAAATATGCGTGTATGTGTACTTGCTTATGGTTGTATGCATGCGCGCGTGCATGCACACGTGTTCGTGCGCATGCTTATGTGTGCATGTGTGTGTGTGTGCATGGTTACATGTGTGTGTGTGTGCTTGCTTACGTGTGCGCGAATATGTGTGTGTGCGTGCTTGCTTATGGTTGTACGTATGCGTGGGTGCGTGCATGTGCGTATACATTTGCGTGCGTGCTGAGTTGTGTACATGCATGCGTGTATGTGTGCGTGCGTGCCCGTACATGTGTAAATGCGCGTGCATGTACCTTTTCGCACGTACGTGTGTTTTTGTGTGTGCATCTGTGCACACAGGTTTGAGTGCATGTATGTGTGCGCATGCAGGGGTGCGTGAATGCAGATGTGCGCGCATGCGGGGGTGGGTGCATGCACATATGCGTGAAGAGTGTGCGTGTGTCGTTTCTGGTCCTGCGTCATCTCCGCCCTGGAAACCTTCAGTGGGGTTGGCTTGCATGCACTGCTAATTCTCAAACTCTGGTGCTCCTGGTGCTGTTGCTTCTGAACCCCTTGCTGTTGAACCACTGGCTGCTGTTGGACCATCACGGATTCCCTTCCACAGGGACACGGCTGTTCAATACCACAAAAACAATTGTTAAATATTGCCCGGATACAATGCTTTGGATTTTTGTGGTCTCGAAGGCCAGTGGAAGGTCACTTTTCGACCACTCATTCAGACCGTATATATACGTATTTATACGGAAAAACCGTATATATACGTATTATACGGCGTATGTATAAGCCGGCTAAAATTTATATACGGTGTATACGAATACGGGTACGGAGAAAATTTATTTAAACATACGTATATATACGGTACGTATATATACGGCGTAAATATACATATACGGTTTGGGCCAACCCTACACATAGTACACGTGGTATTCATGCCGTACAACACATAGTACAAGTGGTACTCATACCGTACACATACCGTACACAGTACACGTGGTACTCATACCGTACAACACATAGTACTCATACCGTACAACATAGTACACCTGGTACTCACACCGTACACATACCGTACACATAGTACACATAGTACACATACCATACAACACATAGTACTCATAAAGTACAACACATAGTACACGTGCTACTCATACCGTAAACATACCACATACCGTACACAAAGTATACGTGGTACTCACACCGTACACATAGTACTCATACCGTACAACAAGTAGTGCACATGGTACTCATGCCGTAAAACACATAGTACTCATACCGTACAACACATAGTACACGTAGTACACGTGGTACTCATACCGTGCAACATATAGTACATATAGTACACGTGGTACTCATGCTGTACAACACATAGTACTCATACCGTACACATACCGTACACATAGTACACCTCGCTACAATCCCGCAAATCCGCCTGTCTGCCTGTTCGCCATTAACAGTCAGCCTGTACAGCGTTTCAACACACCTGTCTGTCCCAAGCAATTGCAGACGACATACGATTTGGCTAGCAGCATATCGCCACAATTTAGCTAGCAGCATCTTGCTACAATCCCGCAAATCCGCCTGTCTGCCTGTCTTCCACTAGCAGTCAGCCTGTACAGCGCTTCAGCACACCTGTCTGTCCCCCGCCCAAAGAGGCAGGCCTGCGCTTGAAAAAATTCTTAAAGGTAGACACCATGCGATCTGAAGACAAGCTGGATGTCCCGCCACCTCCACTGCTGCCCTCATCGTCGTCGTTGCTTGCCTTCATGCTGCTGCTGCTGCTGCTGCTGTTGCTGCTGCTGTTTGAGACCATACCCACGCCCGCTTGGTCACGTTCAGAGGGGTCGGGCTGAAAGGAAGTGGGTACAGAATTGCTAGTGCCAGTCTGGACAGTCCTGCTGCTCTCGTTCTCAGCATCATCCACATCTGCAGGTATGCTGCTGCTGCTGCTGCTGCTGCTCCTTCCATTGCCAGTGTTGTCTTGCTGCTGCTGCTGTTGCAAGGGAGCAGTGGGAAAAGAGATCGTTAGATTTGTTTTTTATGGCAACGAGGAGGTGGTCCCAAGGCCTCCATCAGAACGTCATTCGATTATTTTTGATTGTCGGTGCGTATATGCAATACTAAGGCCTCCGTCAGAAATGCCATTCAAGTATGCTCCAACTGTTGGTGTGCACATGCAATCCTACACTGCGTCAATTACGCTCCAACTGCTGGTGTGCACATGCAATCCTACACTGCGTCAATTATGTTCCATCTGTTGGTGTGCACATGCAACCCTACACTGAGTCAATTGCTTGCCTCCACACACACAACTGCGAATTGTGCTGCTGCTCTTTTGTCCTGTGATTTATAACTGCATGGCTCTAGCACGCTCACCTACGACATTGCCTCAATAACTGTAAATTGTGATGCTGCTCCTCTGTCCTGTGCGTCATAACTGCATGGCTCTAGCACGCTCACCTACGACATTGCCTCCATAACTGCAAACTGTGATGCTGCTCCTCTGTCCTGTGATTTATAACTGCATGGCACTAACACCTGCTACTGCTGCTGCTTTGTCGACGTGCAAACACACACACACACACACACACACACACACGCAAACACACGCTTACCTGCAACGCTTGCTGCTGCTGCTGCTGCTGCTGCTGTTCCTGCTGCTGATGCAACATTCGCTGCTCAGCTTTGGTGATGCACACACACACTCACCTGCACCACTTGTTGATGTTGCTGCTGCTGCTGCTGCTGCTGCTGCTGCTGCTGCTGCTTTGCTTTGGTGATGCACACACACACTCACCTGCGAAACTTGTTGTTGCTGCTGCTGCTGCTGCTGCTGTTCCTGCTGCTAATGCAACATTCGCTGCTCAGCTTTGGTGATGCACACACACACTCACCTGCATCGCTTGTTGTTGTTGCTGCTGCTGCTGCTGCTGCTGCTCTGCTTTGGTGGTGCACACACACACACGCTCACCTGCGAAACTTGTTGTTGCTGCTGCTGCTGCTGCTGCTGCTGTTCCTGCTGCTAATGCAACATTCGCTGCTCAGCTTTGGTGATGCACACACACACACACTCACCTGCATCACTTGTTGTTGTTGCTGCTGCTGCTGCTGCTTGTGCAACATTCGCTGCTCAGCTTTGTTAATGCACACACACACACAAACACTCACCTGCAACGTTTGCTGCTGCTGCTGCTGCTGCTGCTGCTTTGCTTTGGTGATGCACACACACACACACACACACACGCTCACCTGCAACACTTGTTGTTGCTGCTGCTGCTGCTGCTGCTGCTGCTGCTGCTGCTGTTCCTGCAGCTTATGCAACATTCGCTGCTCAGCTTTGGTGATGCACACACACATACTCACCTGCAACACTTGTTGTTGCTGCTGCTGCTGCTGCTGTTCCTGCTGCTTGTGCAACATTCGCTGCTCAGCTTTGTTGATGCACACACACACACACACACACATCCACCTGCAACGTTTGCTGTTGCTGCTTAGCTTTGTTGAACGCTCACCTTTACCGTCTGTCGTTGCTTTTATTGCTTTGTTCGATGCGCTAACAAACACGCTCACCTGCTCCTGCTGCTCCTGCTGCTGCTCCTCCTGATGCTGCTGCTGCTGCTGCTTCTTAGCTCTATTGAATGCATCCCCAAAGGGTGCGGTGATCCGGCTGAACAAATCCCCTAGCATTCCGGCCCCCCCTCTTCGCTCAATTGCCCCTCCCTTGGTCCTGCTGCTGCTGCTGCTGCTGCTGCTTGAGCTTGTGCTTGGGCTTGTGCCTTTACCACTGCTGCTGCTGCTGCTGCGCTCTGCGCTGCGCCCGAAACCATTTCCATCTACCTCGCCATACCCGCTGCCGGTAGCCGTACTACTACCACCACCACCATTCACGCTGTTGCTACTGCCTTTACTCGCACTACCACCTAAGCCATTCTGGCCTGCAACGCCACCACTGGCGTCCTTTTTACCGCTACTCCCTGCTTCTTGATTCACTCTCTGTGCTTGCGGCTGCCCTTCTTCTGGAAGTTGTTGCTGTTGCCCCTCTTGCTGCACCGGTCCTTGCAGCAGCTCCTCGCCTCCCGGCTGCTGCAGCTGTGCTTCTTGCGGCTGCTGTGCCTCCAACTGCTGCTGCTGTCGTGGCTGTGGCTGTAGCTGTGCTTCTTGCTGCTGCAGCTGTGCTTCTTGCTGCTGCTGTGCCTCCAACTGCTGCTGCTGTTGTGGCTGTGGCTGCTGCTGTGCTTCTTGCTGCTGCTGTTGGGCTGATGCGGTGGCGCTGGCAGGCGATGATGGCAGTGTGGAGGGTGGGATGGAGCTTCCATTACCCTCCGGCCTCACAGTTACTGCAGCATCCTCTGACACCGTACTTCCAGGGACAGAACCTGCAGTCGTGCGTGTGTGTGTGTGTGTGTGTGTGTCACAGATTACAGAACTATAGTTTCGTTTGTCATCTTTTTCCATCAGGTGGTAGATCTATTTAGATCGACACTGTGCACAGGACTAAAAAGGAGACACAGATTACAGAAATAGTCGTTTTGTTTGTCATCTTTTTCCATCAGAGGTAGATCTACTTAAGATTGACACTGTGCACAGGACTAAAAAGGAGACACTCTGTGCTGAGCACGCATCCAAACAAACCAGTCACACAATCACACAGGATGCTGAATTGCAACATCTCGTTGCTCTTAGTCGTGGTTGCATGCATAGGCCGCTGACAACTCACCCCCACCCAACAAATATTTACTCTAAACGCTGCTGTCGCACACGCAAGCCGCAAACCACAACAACCCCCTGAGCATCTGTTAACTCTAAACGCTGCTGTCACATGCACAAACCACCACACCTTCCCTCTACACACTCTTGCACCCACACACCCACACACCCACACCCACACCCACACCCACACACCCACACCCACACCCACACCCACACCCACACCCACACCCACACCCACACCCACACACACATTTACGCAATCCTGTACCCACACTCACACATACACCAACACTCACACTCACACTCACACTCACACTTACACACCCAAACACCCACACATGCACATACCCGCATGCACGCATCCCCTCCCCAAAAAAAACACAAACAAACACAAACGCGCACTAGTGCACACACAGCTCACCTCCAGCAGCACCCACGCCACTGTCGCTGCTGCTCCTGCCGACCCCATTGCTGCTGCTCCCATGCCCGCTGCTGGCCACTCCACTACCGCCCTTTCCCCTGCCGCCCTCAACACCACCACCCTCAGCACCACTACCCTTTGTACTGCTGCTACTGCCATCTGCCTCACTCTTACTTGCAGGACCACCCTCGGCAGAACCCCCCTCTACACCACCCCCCTGCTCCCTATCCC
>Ga0307945_1004223_pt1 | contig 11632 bp, 10 predicted proteins | sample OrgLakmetagen228_FD_201818 | JGI IMG/M metagenome (GOLD analysis project Ga0307945, IMG submission 201818) | Saline water microbial communities from Organic Lake, Antarctica - #228 | ecosystem: Environmental > Aquatic > Non-marine Saline and Alkaline > Saline | place: Antarctica: Organic Lake...
GCGGCAAGGACGGACACACATCTGACTGTTAGGCCTTCTAAGCTGCGCGTGAAATGTATGGCCCACAGATTCGAAAAAGCTCCTGCATGATGGGGCGCCCACATACCCTGCGGCAAGGACGGACACATATCTGACTGTTAGGCCTTCTAAGCTGCGCGTGAAATGTATGGCCCACAGATTCGAAAAAGCTCCTGCATGATGGGGCGCCCACATACCCTGCGGCAAGGACGGACAAACATCTGGCTTTTTTACTAGCTCATATCAACCTGCATGCTCATTGTGTTGCCCACAAGATTCAAAAAAGCTCCTGCATGACTGGGCGCCTGCATACCCTGCGGCAAGGACGGACACATATTTGACTGTTAGGCCTTCTAAGCTGCGCGTGAAATGTATGGCCCACAGATTCGAATAAGCTCCTGCATGATGGGGCGCCCACATACCCTGCGGCAAGGACGGACACATATCTGACTGTTAGGCCTTCTAAGCTGCGCCTTAAATGTGTGGCCCATAAATCTGAGACTTCCTCTCACACAACTGGGCGCCCACATATCCTGCACAGGCCAGAAGCAATTATCCCACCATTTGAAACCACACCAGACGTGTTTTTTTGATGTATTGCTCAGAGATCTAAGAGGTTTTCTGCACCTCTGGGCACCCACACGCACCCTGTGAGGACCAGAAGCATTTGTTGTACTGTTCGTATCCATATGCATTTGACATTCGTGTCGTGTACTGCTCAAAGGTCTGAGAAGTCTTCATGCAACTCTGGGTACGCTCACACACACACACACATACACACACACACACCCTGTGAGGACCAGAGGCACCTTTCCAGCACAACCACACACACACACACACACACAGCATACCTGTGAACTCTTTGAGTGGATATGTTGACACCCCGAAGCCGCACACGGCACACACACAGCCCCCCGTGCAGCAGCTGCTGTTCTCGTTCGTTGGGTTTGTGACGCTTGGCTTGCGGCTCCTCAATTTTGTCCTGCGCACTTGGGTCTTCTACTATACCCTCATTTGTATTATCATTTGCTGCTGCTGCTGCTGCTGCTGCTGCTGCTGCTGGTGGTGGAAGTGGTGGTGCTGCTGGTGCTGCTGGTGGTGTAAGTGGTGGTGGTGCTGGTGGTGCTGGTGGTGTAAGTGGTGGTGGTGCTGCTGGTGCTGCTGGTGGTGTAAGTGGTGGTGGTGCTGCTGGTTGTGGTGGTGTAAGTGGTGGTGGTGGTGGTGCTGCTGGTGGAATGGATGTACAGCGGTAGGCCAGCTCATCAAATGTCACCTGCAAGGCACGTTGACATCTTTGTGGAATGTGTTGAGGGTTGGCCATAACCATATATAAACGTGCATATGCGGTATTATTGGCAGGGAAACCACCAAATATACGTTTTTTTTATGGCTCTGGCCAGCCCTAATTGTTTTCATACATCTGGAGGCTTGTGTTTGTGTGTGTTCCTGGCTTTGTAGGTTGGTTTGCGAGGAGGGGGTTGCAGCGTATCAGCACTGACAGCCACTTAACGAGCCACTGAGCTTTTTAAACACGCTCAGAAAGAGGTCAGCGAGCTGTTTCTCAAACCTGTTTTAAGCAGGCATTTGCACGATATGACGATATGTCTGTGTGATTTTCCAAAACAGAAGCACAGACAAGTGTAAGATTTAAAAGCTGCGCAGGCAGCAAAATAGCATCTCAAATGAAACCGAGGAGCAATAGGCAAATGATACTTGGCACCATGCACAGTTCCATAAACACCATCAAAATGCAAAAGCTGCACAGGCAACTAAACAGCTTCTCATATAAGTCAAGGAAAAGCAGGCAACTGAAACCTGGCACCATATACACTTTTCCATCACGAGAAATTGATAACTACTAGGACAGCGGCAAGCTGGGAAAGTTGCGAGCTATTCAATCCTGCTGTTGAAATGCAAGGACTCGCACCTACAAATTTCTATTGAACTAAAATCACCGTAATACACCGTCATCAATACTGGAAAGGGAGGTATTTTGTGGACTAAAATGCCAGAACCTTTCCCAGCGAACAGGAGCATCAACCTGTCTCCCTATCCTTATCCAGATCCAGCCGGCCACCCATTTCAAATACGCACCGCAAGCTTCACAGGTGTCATTTTTTGGTGGGGCTATGGGGAGCGTGAGCAGACCGCAAGCTTTACAGCAGGGATGGGTCATACGGCGTATTCGTGCAATACGCCGTATGGTATTTAACGCGTAATTTACCGTATCAAACAAATTGGGCCGTATTATACAATTGGAAACTTTGCCGGATTTTGCCATTTTTTGGCCTTTTTAGACAATTTTCGCATGACCTATCCCTGCTTAACAGGTGTCATTTTTTTGGCGGGGCTATGGGGAGTGTGAGCAAGACCGCAAGCTATACAGGTGTCGTTTTTTGGTGGGGCTATGGGAAGTGTGAGCACGACCGCCAGCTTCACAGGTGTCATTATTTGGCAGGGCTATGGGGAGTGTGAGCACGACCGCAAGCTTCACAGGTGTCATTATTTGGCAGGGCTATGGGGAGTGTGAGCACAACCGCAAGCTTTACAGGTGTCATTTTTTGGCGGGGCTGTGGGGAGTGTGAGCACAACCGCAAGGTTTACAGGTGTCGTTTTTTGGTGGGGCTATGGGGAGTGTGAGCAAGACCGCAAGCTTCACAGGTGTCAATTTTTGGCGGGGCTATGGGGAGTGTGAGCACGACCGCAAGCTTTACAGGTGTCGTTTTTTGGTGGGGCTATGGGGAGTGTGAGCAAGACCGCAAGCTTCACAGGTGTCAATTTTTGGCGGGGCTGTGGGGAGTGTGAGCACAACCGCCAGCTTCACAGGTGTCATTTTTTGGCGGGGCTATGGGGAGTGTGAGCACGAGTTGAGAGTGTCCCCTTCCCAAAAAGAGACACGCTGCTCTTCTTCATTGCAGATTTCGCTTTCACTGTAGCAGGGGTCGTGCAAACAAGTCTGTAGAAGAGTTTCCACGCTTTATCACACAGACGTGAGCATTATGACCCTGAGCACTTGTGCAAGTCAAGTACTGACAGCACAGCCATGTTCTGCACTTTCTAATTACTCCAACTTATAACTACTTGAATTTAAGAAGCATATTAGGCATCCCTTTCACGTACCTTGAGGGTCTGTGCAAGCAAGGCGTGGTCAGTAGTGCTGGCAGCACAGCATTGCTGTCTGGCTGAGAACTATCGAGGCCTGAGAAACAGATCTGACATTCTTTGCACGTACTTTGAAGGTCCTTGCAAGCAGGGCGTGGCCAGTAGTGCTGGCAGCACACATCCGTTCACTGCATTTGATCACTATTCCAAGTTTAGAACTAGATCTGACATTCTTTGCACGTACCTTGAGGGGCTCGTACAGGCAGGGGGTGGTCAGTAGTGCTGGAAGCACACATCCAAACTCTGCATTTGATCACTATTCCAAGTTTAGAACTAGATCTGACATTCTTTGCACGTACCTTGAGGGGCTCGTACAGGCAGGGGGTGGTCAGTAGTGCTGGAAGCACACATCCAAACTCTGCATTTGATCACTATCCCAAGTTTAGAACTAGATCTGACATTCTTTGCACGTACCTTGAGGGGCTCGTACAGGCAGGGGGTGGTCAGTAGTGCTGGAAGCACACATCCAAACTCTGCATTTGATCACTATTCCAATTTAGAACTAGATCTGACATTCTTTGCAAGTACCTTGAGGGGCTTGTACAGGCAGGGGGTGGTCAGTAGTGCTGGCAGCACACATCCAAACTCTGCATTTGATCACTATTCCAAGTTTAGAACTAGATCTGACATTCTTTGCACGTACCTTGAGGGGCTCGTACAGGCAGGGGGTGGTCAGTAGTGCTGGCAGCACACATCCAAACTCTGCATTTGATCACTATTCCAAGTTTAGAACTAGATCTGACATTCTTTGCACGTACCTTGAGGGGCTTGTACAGGCAGGGGGTGGTCAGTAGTGCTGGCAGCACACATCCAAACTCTGCATTTGATCACTATTCCAAGTTTAGAACCAGATCTGACATTATTTGCACGTACCTTGAGGGGCTCGTACAGGCAGGGTGTGGTCAGCAGTGCTGGCAGCACAGCCAAGCTCTGCAGCTGGGCGCCCTCACATTTCTCATCCCAGAGCACACATTCACTCTGTTGATGCGGCGGCTGCTGCTGCTGCTTACCCATTAGCAGTAAAAGGTCGTAGCCCTCATGCAGCTGGTGACGCACAACCTGTGTCATAAGAGCGTGTGTTTGTAATTGGTTAAGCAGGAGGTCGTTGCATACATGTGCAGCTAGTAATGTACCACCTGTGATGAATGAAAGCAGCAGCAATGACGATGACATTTTTAGAGGCTCAAGCAAAGCACTGCAGCCCACACGCAGCGAGGCACGCACCACCTGTGTTGAAAGACGTGACCTGTGTTGAAAGACGTGACCTGTGTTGAAAGACGTGACCTGTGACGATGGTATTTTTAAGGGCTCAAGCAGAGGTAGAAACGAGGTAGCTACATGTCAGTAGAAGTAGTGAGTTGAATTTATGCAGAACATGGTGAGGCAGTGAGTAGGCCATTGCGGAGTCAAAAAGTAGACGGTACACACGGCGACCTGCATAAGAAACACACTTCTCTCGCCAAAATGGCATTTTTATTTTTCCGTCTCGCCAAAATGGCGTGACAATGCGTCAATGATCTGAGGAAGTTCGCCAGGATCCAGATCCAGGCCGCGCTTGCTTCGTTCCTGATTTTCATCACACATCTTCTTCACTGTTATATGAAGATGTGTTGCGATGCTCAATGTCAAGGTGGCTCCTTAAACAGCCTAAGGAGTTGTGCTACCTGCATTGATTTTTGGGCATCTGCTGCTTAATGTAGCAGTGATCTGACGTCTGAAAAAGCAACTCAATGCTCTGATAATGTTGTTTACAATTTCTCAGTGATCTGAGGTCTAACAAAGTGACGCAAAGGAAGCAGATTACCAATTTGCTAAAAAGAGGCCTTTGCAGCCGCTGTTGCATTGAAGCTGGTGTCCAGCAAAGGCTACCAGCCTACAGGGAAGGCCTTTCTTAGGTGGAGGCACACACACATACACACACACGCACGCACACACACACACACAAACACAAACACACACACAGACCTCCCACAACAGTACAAAGATGCACGCTGTAGGTCTTGCCAAGTAAACTGGGAAAGAACAAACCAATACATCACGCACCTTCACGCTGCTTTCTCCCAGCACCAACTTAATCCTGACCTCACAGCCCCCCTCCTCCGCACTTTTTTCAGCTGGACCACCCTCTGTCCCTTCCTGCACACAACGCTGCTGCTGTTGCTGCTGCTGCTGCTGGTAGTTCTGCTGTTGCTGCTGCTGCTGCTGCTGCTGCTGCTGCTGCTGTTGCTGCTGCTGTTGCTGGTGGTTCTGCTGCTGCTGCTGCTGCTGCTGCTGTTGCTGCTGCTGTTGCTGGTGGTTCTGCTGCTGCTGCTGGTGCTGGTGCAGCTGCTGTTGCTGGTGGTTCTGCAGGTGCTGCTGCTGGTGCTGCTGCTGCTGCTGCTGCTGCTGCTGGTGGTTCTGCTGGTGGTGGTGCTGCTGCTGCTGCTGCTGCTGCTGCTGGAGCTGAGGCGGCTGTAACTGCAGCTGCACCAGCACGCTCCACATCCTGCTCAGCGGATCAAACTTGCAAGGCCCCACGCCCACCAACCGCCCTGACAAAACACCACGAGACAACATGGCTAGCAGGACAGCAGACGGTACAGCAGGCGGCACCGGACCCAGGGAAGCATCAAGGCAACCTTGCAGATGCTGCCCTTGCTGTTGTTGCTGCTGCTGCTTTTGCTGTCCTTGATAATGCTGCTGCTGCTGCTGCTGTTGCTGCTGCTGCTGCTGTTGCTGTCCTTGACAAAGCTGCTGCTGCTGTTGTTGTTGTTGCTGCTGCTGCTGCTGCTGCTGTTGTTGCTGCTGCTGTTGCTGACCTTGCTGCTGTTGTTGTTGCTGCTGCTGTTGCTGCAATGATTCCTGTGCCCTCACCACCACCAACGGCTCATCCCCTGGGCCAATACACACCACCTCCCATCCCATACCAGCAGATAAAGAACCGCACCCGCTGCCCCCGCCAGTACAGGCTAACTGAACGGCGGGGCGGTACAGGGCTATCCGCTCTCCCACACATAGCAGACGAGCAAGCTGTGCCTATACGCAAGTTGTGGTAGTACGTCTGACTGTGTGTGCGTGTGTTTGTGAGTATGTGTGTGTACTTCTGTGTGTGTGTTTGTGTATTTGTGGCTACCTGCACTGTGTGTTGGATAGGGAATGGACAAATTTCTCTCCCACACACAGCAGACGAGCAAGCTGTGCCTACGCAAGTTATTGTAGTACGTCTGACTGTGTGTGCGTGTGTTTGTGAGTATGTGTGTGTGTACTTCTGTGTGTGTGTTTGTGTATCAGTGGCTACCTGCACTGTGTGTTGGATAGGGAATGGAGGGTTTCCTCTCCCACACACAGCAGACGAGCAAGCTGTGCATACGCAAGTTATTGTAGTATGTTTGACTGTGTGTGCGTGTGTTTGTGAGTATGTGTGTACTTTTGTGTGTGTTTTTGTGTATTCGTGGCTACCTGCACTGTGTGTTGGACAGGGAATGGACAAATTTCTCTCCCACACACAGCAGACGAGCAAGCTGTGCCTACGCAAGTTATGGTAGTACGTTTGACTGTGTGTGTGCGTTTGTTTGTGTGCATGTGTGTGTACTTGTGTGTGTATGTGCGTGTGTGTGTATCAGTGGCAACCTGCACTGTGTGTTGGACAGGGAATGGACAAATTTCTCTCCCACACACAGCAGACGAGCAAGCTGTGCCTACGCAAGTTATGGTAGTACGTTTGACTGTGTGTGTGTGTGCGTGTGTTTGTGTGCATGTGTGTGTACTTGTGTGTGTGTGTTCTTTTGTGTATTAGTGGCAACCTGCACTGTGTTGGACAGGAATAACAGAACAGGAACAGACAAGCAAGCTATGCCTAAACAAGCGCTGGTGGCATGCATGTGTGTGAACTGCTGCTGTAATGGGCAAATGTGTGAGTGTGATAGGTGAACGTGTGTGTGTGTGATGGGTGAACGTGTGTGATCTGAGTAATGGGTGAGCGTGTGTGTACGTGTGTGAAAGCTGTAATGAGTGAAAGTGTGAGATGGATTAATGTGTGTGTGTGATGGGTGCACATATGTTATCTATGTAATGGGTGAGCGTGTGTGTACGTGTGTGAACGCTGTAATGAGTGAGCCCTCCTGCATGGATGTAAGTTATTGCATCTGTGCTGGGCGCAGGTGTCCACTGCCTGCAACCACGCATGATCATATGGTGGAGTCGTCTTAAGCGCAAGCAGCAGCAGCAGCAGCACGCCAACGCTCCTTGCCTGCTCTTCTTGCGAAACCAAGGGCGGTGTGGTGTTCTGAGTGATAGAGCATGCACCACTTCTCCAAGCAAGCAGCACACCAACACTCCTTGCCTGCTCTCCTTGTAACAACAAAGGCGGTGTGGTGATTTGAGTGATAGAGCATGCACCACTTCATCAAGCAAGCAGCACACCAACACTCCTTGCCTGCTCTCCTTGCAAAACCAAGGGCGGTGTGGTGTTCTGAGTGATAGAGCATGCGTTATTCTCCAAGCAAGCAGCACACCAACACTCCTTGCCTGCTCTCCTTGCAAAACCAAGGGCGGGGTGGTGTTTTGAGTGATAGAGCATGCACCACTTTTTCAAGCAAGTAGCACACCAACACTCCTTGCCTGCTCTCCTTGCAAAACCAAGGGCGGGGTGGTGTTTTGAGTGATAGAGCATGCGCCAGTTCTTCAAGCAAGCAGCACACCAACGCTCCATGCCTGCTCTTCTTGCAAACTCTTCTTGCAAAACCAAAGGCGGTGTGGTGTTATGAGTGATAGAACATGCACCAGTTCTTTACCTGCTCTCCTTGCAAAACCAAGGGCAAGGTGGTATTCAGGGTGCCATCGTCGGGGCTGCGTGCGTCGACGCTCCCCCTTAGCTTGAACACCACGGAGCTGCTGGCGTCTAAAAGGGTGGGCGTCTGAGTTTGAGTGGAGGCTTGGGACGTGCCTATAGGGATGTAAAGGTGATGAGATACACACATCCGAAATGTCAGGCATTGGAAGGCTTGGGTCACTCAGAAGAAGTCCTTCCAAGCATGCCTAGGGATTTGAAGGTGATGAGATAGACGTTACAGTGTATACCTCACACTTACGCACTTACGGCATTGCTGTGGGCATCTATGATGGGTGCCCGGGTGTGAGTGGGATTCCCCCTGCTGCGGACCACCCCGCACATTGCACACTGATGTGTGCACTTATTGACACAAGTGCACAAATATAAACGCACACACACACATGTAGACCACCCCACATTTTGCACACTGGCGTGTGCATTTATTGACACAAGTACACAAACATAAACACATACACACACATACACACACACATACGCACACACACACACACGCGTGGACCACCCCACAATTTGCACGCTTAGGCATTCATTTACACATGCACGTGCACACACATGCACGCACACACACATATATTCATGACTGCTGACATGAGTACATCCACTGACACAAGTCCACACACACACACACACACACACACACACACACTCACACACACACACAGTGTATGTTTCACGACCAGGTTGGAGTGTCATGTGTTGAAGCGTTAAAGCGTGCTTTGCGAGCAGGGCGGCGGGGGCGATGAGTCCATCATTCTGCTGGTTGCTGACATACGCACCCAACCTGGACATCAATAGCAGCTTCCCTCATTCACCCATATTCATGGAGAAAACAGTGACAGAACACCCACCCATCACTATGCTGGCAGCAGGCAGTCCCTCAATGTCCACAATCCAAGCCTCCACCCAGCCTGGTGTGTGAGCATGCGCACGTGCAAGGAACTGTGTAAAACATCTTGGGTAATTGTTTAAGGGTGTGTTCTACACCCCCACCCAGCCTGGTGTGCATGCATGAGCTGCATCTGCAAGGTGCAGTGTAAAACATCTTTGAAAATTGACCAAGCGCACAATCCACGCCCCCACCCAATCTGGTGTGTGAGCATGTGCACGTGCAAGGAGTTGTGTAAAACATCTTGGGTCATTGTTCAAAGGTGTGATCTACAGCCCCGCCCAATTTGGTGTGCATGCATGAGCTGCATCTGCAAGGAACTGTGTAAACCATCTTGGAACATTGATCAAGCGTACAATCCAGATTCCTGGTCTCATCTATCTGTGTGCATGCACGCACATGCATGGGCTTAATGCTTTTTGTAAGAAAGAAAGTGCGCTACAAGCAAAACCGCTATAGCTAGGGTTGGCCAGAACCGAACATACACACCTTATACGCTCGTGAATTTAGTGATTTCCCTGCCAAACATACCGTATATACACCGTATATATATGGTTCTGGCCAACCCTAGGTACATACAATGTCCTGGCCTACCCTAGCTAAAACCCGTTTACATGCTATAGACGAATTACATGCTATAGACGATTTACATGATATACACGGTCTACAAACCTGTTAGTGCCAAGAATATTCATGAAGCTTATGTTGTGAGCGTAGGACGGAATTTGCTGAGAGTATAAACACTGTGCATTATTTAAACAAGCGGTAGGTAAAAGCCAAAGGGAAAAAGCGGATACAGTTTAGGCCAGGGTCACACACACACACAAACACACACACACACACACATACACACACGCACGCACGCACGCATGCACGCACGCACGCACGCGCGCACACACAAACACACACACACACGCGCACACACACACGTGTTACGACAGCACATCCCTGAGCAGTGCAAGGGCCTGGAAATGTCAGACCTTATAGTTGCGTACTGAGAGATTCGTATACGCGCATATCAACACAAAAAACCAGCACATGCGTTCAACATACAACAAATGCGTTCAACGTCCCCAAATTGCAATCAACGTACAACAAATGCATTCAACGTACAACAAAATTGCGTTCTACGTACACAAATTGCAATCAACGTACAACAAAATGCGTTCTACGTACACAAAATGCAATCAACGTACAACAAAACGCGCTCAATGTACAACAAAAATCAGCACATGCGTTCAACGTACAACACAAAACAAGTCAAGCCAACTACCTGGCACGATAGCGCACCCCTGGGTTCCCTGGCCGCTGGTTAGAGCAGCACCTAAGTGTGCCCCCATGACGCCACCAAGCTGCACGTAGGATGTGTGTGTGTGTGTGCGTGTGTGTGTGTGTGTGTGTGTGTGTGTGCGCGAATGTGCACATGTATGGTTAGAGCAGCACCTAAGTGTGCCCCCATGACGCCACCAAGCTGCAGGTAGGATGTGTGTGTATGTGATTGTGCATATGTATGTATGCATATATATGTGTACATGTGCATGTATATATGTATACGTATGTGATGATCTGTGTGTATGTGTTTGAACATGAGTGTGTGGCTGTGCGTGCGTGTGTGCTTGTCCTTTTGCCTGTGTGTTTAATTAGCAGCGAAGGGTGCTCAACAGAGCAGGCAGAAAGAAAGTAGTGAGGAGTGCTCAAGGAAGCAGGCAGGGAAAAGCAGTGACAAATGCTCAAGGAAGCAGGCAGGGATAAAGCAGTGAAGGCAGCCTCCTTTTCCTTGGTCAATGTGGGTAACGGTTGTTCACTGTTGTTAATTGTTAATTGTTAATTGTGTTGTTCACTTTTGTTAAATGTGTTGTTCACTGTTGTTAATTGTGTTGTTCACTGTTGTTAATTATTCACTGCCTCCGTTTTCTTTTTCTTTGCTCAAGTAAGCAGGCAGGGGAAAAGCAGTAAAGAGTGCTTTGGGAAACAAGCAGGCAGAAAGAAAGGAGTGCTGCTTGTGGCTGATTTAACCACAAGGTTTGATCAGAGGTCCTCGGCACTTAAGTGCCAAGTGGAGTGCATGCAAGCTCCAACAAAAGTAAAAGCCTACACTCACAACACATACATAACATGAAAATCACAAATAAAAAACATGTAGATCATTTTTACACGCACCTGCAAACAACACACTTTCGTGTTCAGTGAGCACCCTTACAGAAATACAAATATGCAAACACACACACACATATCACGACCACGCACGCATGCCCATGTACACACGTGCAACCACACACACAAAACAAAATCCCCGAGTATATAGGCGCACCTGATCCAGCTCGCAGACACCTTTGTCATCCGCTTGCAGTGGCAACCTACGCTGTTGCTGCACAACAGCAGCAGCAGCAGCAGCAGCAGGAGCAGACGCAGACGCAGACGCAGACGCAGACGCAGACGCAGCAGCAGACGCATCAGGGGACACAGGAGCATCACACGCTCCAACACCCTTATCCCCTCCCTCTTTCCCACCCTCCTCCTCTGCCAGCCCCCCTCCCCTACATTCTCCCCCAACCCCCCCCCTCCCTGGCACAGGCCAGGCTCTGACATCAGATGTCTTTTCCATGGCCACAACCTGAGCTCCCCTTCCTACTGCCAGATCACCGGCCTCCTCCACACTTTCATCTGCAGCCACAACCTCAGCTCCCTTTCCCGCTGCTAAATCACCGACCTCCTCAACACCGCCATCAGCAGCT
>Ga0307945_1004227_pt1 | contig 11627 bp, 11 predicted proteins | sample OrgLakmetagen228_FD_201818 | JGI IMG/M metagenome (GOLD analysis project Ga0307945, IMG submission 201818) | Saline water microbial communities from Organic Lake, Antarctica - #228 | ecosystem: Environmental > Aquatic > Non-marine Saline and Alkaline > Saline | place: Antarctica: Organic Lake...
ATCTGCATCCTGCTTTTTATCACGTCCAAGTAGTAGATGCTCGTCCACGCAAAGGTCCTGGCATTCACATACATACAAGTGGGATTTACGCAAGAACACATAAGCATCATCAAACTTGGACACAGAACCTGGATCTTTGTCTTGGCCGCTGTGAGGGGCAGCATCACTGCCTGCATCATAATTCCTGCCACCCTTATGTTCATCCAAGTAATGCTTTTTGACCCTCTGGTCTAATTTAAAAAAACGTTGCTAAAAAGGGTTATCCGATAGATGAGAAATCATGTACTCCGTGCCATACATGCATCCAAGTGACAATGGACCTCTGGCTATAGATTTGGTAACCACCCGTTATTTCGACTTTTGCTCTTCCTTATCTCCTTATCAATCTACTCAAAGCGCAAAAAAGAAGACGATAACATGAAAATTTGCAGATACCAGGTCGCGCCAATCTGTCAACATCAATTGTGGAAAGGGTCCTCTTAAAGTTAAGCGCAATCGAATGTCTGTAAATTGGGAGTGAAGGTAGCAAAAAGACACAGAAGAAAGGGGGGAGTGTGCCAATACCCAGATCAATAATAGTACAACACAAGGACTGCAGAATATCACCGCAACAAGGATCACTAGTGAGCGTCACTTTCTGTTAGTTTGATTGAATAAGTAAGCCGTTTGGAGGGCCCTCTATCTGCTGAGCAGGATTTTTTATGCCTTTAAAGTTGGACAACGAGTGTTTGTTTGTACAGAGCTCGAATTCAATCCATCACCAGTCTGAAGTTTGAACTTGGGGAAGAGCACACGATGCTTTGTAAAGTACATTAAGCTGTGGAGGCATCAAAACAAAGGAGACCTAACAGTGCATTACAATTAACATTGTGATGTGAGGTAGACACATGCTAGGTTGGAAAAAGTGCATGATCTGATCGTGGTGATCGGCTGCAATGCAGCCAGCCGTCTTCGCTCAAAGCAACGATTACGCGAACCCCCCATCCGTAAAGTATTTGCTGGTTTCAACCTACCGGTAGACAGGAAACTTGTTGGATTAACATAAAATTTATGAGAAGATAGCAACATAATATATTTCAAAACCCGAGGAGCGGCGAATTTGAGCCCAACAGCAAATTTTGAATACACTGTTGCGCCAGATATAGGTGGATTATTTATAAAATGGCTTTTGTGCAAAACAGCTTCGATCTACTGGAAGCTGCTGGCAAGGCAGGCAAAAACAAGAAGCCAGAGCAGCACCAGCAACAGCAGAAGCAGCAGCAACACGAGAAGCAGCAGTCTGGAGCTAGGAATGGAGGGGGGAACTCTCACACAGGCACATTGCAGGACGCACCATTCCAGGAGTGGGAGCGTGCAGCACGCGAGAGCAAGACCGCGGACAGCTTGTGCAGATTGTGGAAGCAGTGGCTGGCCAACGTGTGTTAATCTCAGTGTGCAAGTTGTTCGCTTGTGTGCTCTTTTGTACTTCCAACTTGACATGACAAGGATGTCTGATTGACCCTGGGGACTTTTCTCCCACTGCTCAAAGCTTCTTTACATCATACAACACACAGGCTGGTCAGGAGAGCAGAGCCATGTACAAGGGAGGCAACGGCCAGGCTGTGGACTTCAAAACTGTGAGTGACAAAGCTGTGAGAGTTGGTTTTCCCTCCTGCTTTTGCTGTGCTCCCTCGGATGGTCTGCAATGACACGCGTGGGCTTACACTACAAACTGCAGGCACTGCTGGACTGCCGGGCGCTGGAGCTCTCGGTCGAGGTCGCCTGTTCGACGCCCCATTTCCTCGCTTCTCCGAGCGGCGAGGGCCTACTGACGCAACTCTTGGCTATGTTCCTGACCTTCGGAGACTCGAGCGGGCCGATGAACCTCGCAGACACGCTGGTGAGGGAGAGGGAAGGCTAACTATGATCGGGTGCAAGCACGCGCCTGGGTCGTGCTCCAGCTGGGAAGCCTGTAACCTTACACACACACACACACACACACACACACTCACAAACACACATAAACAAGCGCACATACACACAAACACACACACACACACACACACACACACACACACACACACACACACACACACACACACACACGCACACAAGCACACGCACACGCACACGCACACACACATATATACACACACACATTCACACACACACTCTCGTACACACAAGCGCAAAAATACATACACACGCGCACACAAACACGCACACACATGCACACACGTGCACACACCTACACATACACACGCTCACTCTCTCACACATACATACACACACACACACACACACAGACACACACACACCCCTCATCCGCACAACGTACAGGCACGCCTTTCAGCCCTGCTGGCTCAAGAGACTCCAGATACACGAGGAGCAGCAAGCCGGGCTGTGCAAGGGGTCATCGCAACCCTCAAAGCCTCTGCTAAGAAAGCCGACACCTCCAGCAGTGGCAACAGTGGAAGCTCAGCCGCTGTCCATGCTTGGCTCAGTCGCGTATCTTCCTTGGACAAGCAAATAGAGCAGCAGCAGGGTTCACTGCAGCGGATGGCCTCGCTTGGCAGTGGTGCTGTGACAAAGTGAGTGCTGTGTGTGTATGTGTGTGTATGTGTGTGTGCGTGTGATATGAAGCAAGTGTTGGGTGCTGGTATCTGTTTCTAATTGCATGCCATTAAAGGCTGGTTGAGGCAAGTACATCATAAAAAACAGAAGCAAGTGCAGCTTCCTGTACAACAACAGGACACACCAACAAGTGTGATATTACGTTGTGAGTGTGTTATTACATTGCCCCTCACCGTCACACACACATACACACACACACACACGCAAACACACACACAGAGACCAGGTTGCTTCCGCCAAGTCTATCTTCAAACTCATGGAGGAGAAGTTCACGCTGCTGCAACCTGCCAGCTTACCTTCTGCTTCCGCTGCCAAGCCTGCAAACCCGGCCATGAAACAGGCGGTGACCTACCTGGCAGAGTTTGAGAGCGTTGTGAACAGCCACCTCAGGGTATGTGTGTTTGGGGGGTTGCAGTCGTGTGTGGTTGTGTGAAAAAAGTGTTGGCCGTGAGAGAATCAGGCGATGTGGTGGCCAGTCTGGCTGGGGGGTACAGAGCAACTTGAGCAGCCACCTCTGGGCATGTAGTACCTGTCTGTCTGAGGGGCTGCTGTTGTGTGAATTAAGTGTCACCCAAGAAAGATGTAGGAAGTGTGGCGGCCAGCCTAGCTGCAATTTAGAAAGCAACTTGAACATCCACCTCTGGGCATGTAGTACCTGTCTGTCTGAGGAGCTGCTGTTGTGTGAATTAAGTGTCGCCCAAGAAAGATGTAGGTGATGTGGCGGCCAGCCTAGCTGAAATTGTGAGCATCATAAAATGCAGCCCTAGTGCATATGGTGACAGTCATAATGCCTGCTAATTAAGCCAATCAAGCTAATAGTGCTGGTAACTTTCTACCAGCACCACTATGTCTGCACCACTTTCCCTCTACCACTGCCAGTGGAATGAGGAAGCAGGCACAATCAAGAAGCCAACCCTAGGCGCCCCTTCCTGGGTTTAATTAAAACAGGCTTAGTTCAGTTTGGATTGCACTGGCTAAGGCGTTCAACCTGGGATGGTTGCCTGACCGGTGAGAGTGAGGAAAGCCTCAAAATAAGCCAAGTAAAGAAGAAATGAAAATTTTGTTCTTAACAGCAAGCAGGAGCGTGTACGAAATGTGGCACAGCAGGTTCCTCATTTATTTGGTGTGTGTGTGTATGTGTGTGTGTGTGTGTGTGTGTGTGAACAGGCCAGCCTCTTGACTCACTCAGACCCACTCAGCTGGGTCCGTTGGTAAACAGGAAGGTTTTTCTTGATTCGTAGTTATCATGTTAAAGACCTTCCTCATTCCTGTATTGCGCTACAAAGTTATTCAGCCTAAGACTTCAGCCCTTGGCCCAGATTATTTTGTGCCCATTGGTGAAGGACTCCAGCGAAAACCTAGAAGTCCAACATTTCAGCTTCTAACATAAAAAATGAAAATGACTGAGCGTCAACGGAGTGACGCCACGACTCGAATTTCCACTTGCATGCCACTTGCATGATCCAGGCCATCTCACCGCTTGTGTACAATGTCGTCTCTCTCTCTCTCTCTCTCTCTCTCTCTCTCTCTCTCTCTCTCTCTCTCTCTCTCTCTCTCTCACACACACACACACACACACACACACACACACAAATACACACACAGGATGCCACCAGCAGCCGAGGGGGTCAAGGAGGCAAAGGCAACTCCCACCCGTCACAGGTATGCAAATTCTGCTTGTGCTCATGCATGTGTCATAGGTATCACAGGTATCTCAGGTATCACAGGTATGCAAATCCTCGTGCTCCTGCATGTGTCACAGGTATGCAAATCTTCGTGCTCAGGTGTGCAAGACAGGTATCCCAGGTATCACAGGCATTCAAATCCTCGTGCTCAGGTGAGCAAGTCAGGTATCGCAGGTATCACAGGCATGCAAACCTTTGTGCTCAGGTGTGCAAGACAAGTATCACAGGTATCTCAGGTGTCACAGGCATGCAAATCCTGCTCGTGCTCATGCATGTGTGTGTGTGTGTGTGTGTGTGTGTGTGTGTGTGTTTCGCCCATGCATGAATGTGTGCTCCACTTTGTTACGGTCTTGTTTCGCATACATATCTACTTTGTTACGTTTTTGTGTTGCGTGTCCACATGTCCACGCTACTTTGTCACGGTCTTGTGCTGCACATCCACTCTGTTATGCTCTTGTGTTGCATGCCCGCGCTACGCACTCTAATAGTGTCAAGCTTCTATTTGTACTGCTGTCAACTTGTGCGCTGCCCCTCATATTTCCAATCCTGTCCCTTTGCCCACGGCTGACACACACACACACACACACACACACATACACACACAATTATGTCCCTTTGCCCACGGCTGACACACACACATACACACACACAATCATGTCCCTTTGCCCACGGCTGACACACACACAATTATGTTCCTTTGCCCACGGCTGACACACACACATTTATGTCCCTTAGCCCACGGCTGAATACCTTTTATCAGATCGGTGCAATCTATAAATTGCAGGTAAGCATCGGAGCAGGAGGAGTGCCACCTTCTGCGTATGCACAAAAACATGCACAGAAACACACACACACACACACACACGCAAACTCACAAACACAAACATAAAAACTCACACAAGCTCACGAACACACACACAAACTTACACAAAAACACACTTCTGTACTACCCAGAGTGGCTACAAGCGTGAGGAGACGCTCCTGGCACAGCAGACAGAGCAAGTGGCGAGCCAGATACGCACGCTGGAGGCGCAGCTAAGGTGTGCGAGTGTGGGTGTGGGTTTGGATATGGATGTAAACGTGGGTGTGAGTTTGAGTGTGGGTGTGGGTGTGGGTTTAGTTTTGGTTAGGTTGCTTGGGTATTGCACCCAATATAAATAGACCCGCATCACTGTAGACACCCTAGCTGTGTACCGCATCCTAGCCGTGCACTAATACGTCGCTCAAAGGTTGCCGAGACGACCACAATTGATGAGGTCACGAAGGCCTACCTGTTGTGCGTGTTGATGTGTGCTGCTGGCATATATATGGTTCTGGCCAACTCTACAGCTTGTATAAGAAATGCACAGTGAGTGTAGTCGGGACAAGATCTGGTGTTGTGAGTCAGAATGAGTTAAGACTGAAGATCTTTCCTACTTGCTGAGAATGTGGAGGTACTCACCATCAATGGAGCATCACACGACTCCCTTCTTTTGCACCAAGGCAGGTACGTGTGCACAGGCACACGAAGTTGCGCACGCATACACACATACACAGACACACACAACACACACATGTGTGCACACACACACGCATGCACACACACAAATATACGCACACAACACACATGCATATATGCACACACATACACACACAACACACATGCACATGCACACACACATGTGCACACACAACACACACACGTGCACACACACAACACACACACACACATGTGCACACACGCTCGGTACGATCACACACGCGCCACAACTGGCTCGCCTCACAGGTCCCTCTACTCCCAGCAAGCGGAGCTTGCAGACAAGAGTGATCAGCTGCGGCAGCAGCAAGCCAACACCTTTGACACTGTGGGCGGCAAGAGCAAGGGCAACAAGAACCAGGTGTGTGTATGTGTGTGTGTGTTTTCCCTGCACAGCGGACCCTCAGGCTGCACCCTTTCAGCTACGAGTCTGCAAAGCCACGCAACCCAGCTTGTTCATATCCCTCCATCACTTCAACTGTCTAGGCTGTGTGTATCCATCACAAATAATTGACGCTGTGTGTGTGTCCATCACTGAAACAATTCACGCTGTGTGTTTGTGTGTGTGCGCCTCACAGCAGGGCGCGCCCTCAAGCCTGGGGCCTGCACACTTTCAGGACGAGCTACAGGCCATCAAGGCCTTGAGCGCGTGGGCCAGTCCCGCCTTGGTGCAAGGTTCTAGCTCAGAACAGGTATGTGTGTGCGTTGTGCGTGTGTGTCTGTGTGTCTGTGTGTGTGTGTGTGTGTGTGTCCGTGCGGCAGTCCAGCCTTGGTGCAAGGCTCTAGCTCAAAACAGGTATATGTGTGTGCGTGGGTGTGGGTGTGCGTGGGTCAGTCCAGCCTTGGTGCAAGGTTCTAGCTCAGAAAAATGTGTGTGTGTGTGTGTGTGCTCCTGTCCTCTAGGCCGTAATTTTTAAGAAAGGAAAGCTACTGACAAAGGGTTATGGCAAAGCAGGCTAATGTGCCTTTCAACATCTCGTGCACACGTTTGTTTTGGAAGCTTGGCTTTGCTTATCATGCTAGGCCGCATCAGCTCTTGCAGTCAGCTATGAATGCCTGAAGGCTGACTGGCTGACACAGAGAAGGGCTGCAACCACACACACACACACACACACACACACACACACACATACGCGCACACACACGTGTACACAGGTACGGGCTGCAACCACACACACGCACACACACGCACAGGCACACAGGTGTACACGTACTCAATACACGTATGCACACACACACACATACACACACACACGCAGGTGGCTGCCGTGCAGGCCTCCTCAGCAGGTGCCCCCCTAGAGTATATGGCATCAGGGCATCGCTTCCTGGGCACCGCCCTAGCTGCGCTCGCAGACATGCCCCACAAAGTCACCTTTTGCCGGCAGCGCCTGTCTCACGCAGAGAAGCTGATAAAGCTTGGAGCAAAGGTGTGTGGGTTCACGTACGTTTGTATGTCCTTGCGATCGCTACTGAGGCGTGTTTCTTACAGTGTGAGGTGTGAGCCCCTTAACAGCCACCTTTGTTTAAGTGTGTGTCCCATTAGCTTTGTTTGAGTGTGTGCCCCAATAAAAGCCACCAACTTTAGGTGTGAGCCCCTTACAAGCCACCTTGCACCAGGAGGCGCGCATTGCGTGTGCAAAGAACCCACGCCTTCAAGAGTCGGCATGTATAGTCTGTGCGCCTGCATGTGTTTGTGTGTGCGAATTTGTGCAAGTTTGTATGTGCGCTGTGCAAGTGTGCAATTGTGCCTGTTTGTGCAAGTTTGTGCAAGTTTGTCCGTGCGCTGTGCTCGTGCCGTGCCGGGTTAAGAGAACCTCTTCACGGAATGCTTTTTGAGAGAAGACTGTCTTTGTGCAGAGTGGCTTGTCGCCCTTCTTTTTCAATCCGCGTGTCAAATGAAGCACAAGCTCGTGCCGTGCAGAAGCAGGGGAAGACAGAATGGGCAACAGAGGGAAACGCTCGTGCAGAGCGGCTTGTCGCACTTATTCGCACCTGCGTATTTAATGGATTATACGCTCGTGCTGTGCAGAAGCAGGGGAAGACAGAATGGGCAACAGAGGAAAACGCTTGTGCAGAGCGGCTTGTCGCACTTTTTTGCACCTGCGTATTGAATGGATTATACGCTTGTGCTGTGCAGGACCAGGGAAGACAGAATGGGCAACAGAGGAAAACGCTCGTGCAGAGCGGCTTGTCGCACTTTTTCGCACCTGCGTGTTAAATGGATTATACGCTCGTGCCGTGCAGGACCAGGGGAAGACTCAGCGGGATGCAGAGAAGCTTTTGGAGGATACATTGAAGGGTGCTGATGAGCTACTCAGGGGGAGCGTGCAGGTATACTACTGTTTGCATGAGTAATAAAGTGTATCGTCACGCCCATGTGTTTGCTTGCCAACTGAGGAGCGTCCCGCTCATACCGAAACTGTTGCTCGTCGGCAAGGTGGGGGAGCGTGCAGGTTTACCGCCAGTGCTGTTTGCAGCAGGAGTAGAGTTTACTGTTTGCTCAAGTTTTTTGCGGGAGAGTAGACGAGCCATAACCCCTAGATGGTGCGTGCGTGCACACAGCTAATCTGCGTGCTGGTGAAGGAAAGGTGTGGTGTGCGGACTGTAGTCGGTGGCCTCCGTGGCCTCCGTCACTGATTCTGGTCCAGGGTCGGTGAATCTGGTCCTGAGTCAGTGGTTCTGAGTCACTGGTCCAGAGTCGGTGATCGTGAGTCAGTGGTTTAAGAGTCAGTGCTTCTGAGTCAGTGGTTCTGAGTCACTGGTCCTGAGTCAGTGAATCTGAGTCAGTGAATCTGAGTCAGTGATTTTGAGTCACTGGTCCAGAGTCAGTGATTCTGAGTCAGTAATTCTGAGTCAGCGACCCTGAGTCAGTAATTCTGAGTCAGTGAACCTGAGTCACTGATTCTGAGAAACTGAATCTGGGTCACTGAATCTGAGTCAGTGATTCTGAGTCACTGGTCCAGAGTCAGTGATTCTGAGTCAGTAAATCTGAGTCACTGGTTCAGAGTCAGTGATCGTGAGTCAGTAATTCAAGAGTCAGTGATCTTGAGTCAGTGATTCTGAGTCAGTGAATCTGAGTCAGTGGTCCTGAGTCAGTGATCTTGAGTCAGTGATCGTGAGTCAGAGATCCTGAGTCTGTTCCATCTGTCGTCAACTGGTAAGAGCAATGAACGAAGATTCGTTAAGAGCCAACAATCAAACACGCTTCCATGCTTTGTCGCTGCAAACCGTGGCAAGGTCACGACAACAAACCGCACACATGGATGTGTCGCCTCTGCATGCTTTCCCACTCAGGATCATTGATCCTACTGCTCTCGGCCACACAGACAATGGAAACGTAGTTAGATGTCCCCATGTTCCTGATGGTTCATCCCTGTTGTTCCCATTACGTTCCCATTACGTTTCTGTTGTTTCGTGAGTGGTACCGGGCAGCAGAAGCGGTGCCGCTGAATGAGGAATCATGGGTAGGCAGCGTGCAGTTGCCGGCATAGCGTATTTGTAGGATTGGCTAGAACCATATATATAATATATGTATATACGGTGTATACATGGTATTCTTGGCAGGGAAATCACCAGATATACGGTCATGTACGGTGTATATATACGGTTCTGGCCAACCCTACGTACTTGCACAATGACGTGCCCTTGCTACTGTGTTTGTTTCCTTGTAAACTAAAAACCACCGCCATCCACAATGCAAACGTAATGGAACAGGAGCAGCTTTTTTTGCTCGCATGCAAGCACAAACCTAGAATTTTTGCGCAATGACTTGCCCTTGCTACTTCGGGTGCAGCTTTGCTCGCTCGCATGTAAGCACAAAAATAGGGTTGGCCAGAACCATATATTTATATTTATGGTGTATATGTGCAGTTCTGGCCAGCCCTACATGTGTGTAAAGCACTCAATACCTGACACCCGTGTGTTTTGCTCAGCCGTCACGTAGACGCTGGGTTGAATCAACACCATACGCATGTGTACACAGACATGCAGCGTGCTGAACAGAATTCACACATACACGCATGCAGGCGTGCTGGACTTTTCACGCACACACACACGCACACACACACACGCACACGCACACACACACACATACACACACATACACACATACACACACGTGCAGGTGTTGGCAGAGATGAACCAGCACTTTGAGGTAGTCGTCAACTACGCACCTGAGCATGCAAGCACTGTCAGCACAGTGCTGCAAAGCGCAGAGGCATTGGTGGCAGACATCCGCACACACCATGCGCAGGCGCGTGCGTGTGAAAGTGTGTGTGTGTGTGTGAGCAATCATCACTGGTGACATTGCAGATGGTTGAGAGCAGGCACCTGCACACACCATGTGCAGGTGCGTGCGTGTAAGCATGTACGTACGTGTGTGTGTGATTCTGTGCATGTGTGAGCAATCATTACTGGTGACAGCGCAGACGTGTTGAGAGCAGGTATCCGCCGCACACACAGTGGTGTGCGTGCACACACGTGCTGTGCGTCTGGGCAAGTGCGTGGCCAAAAGTGTGTTTCCGTGCACTGCTGCGTTGTGTGTCTGTGGTGCGCATCTAGCCATGAGGCCGCTGTGTGACGGAGTGTGTGTGAATTCACGACACATCACCCTACACAACTCTGCTTCCGACCCACAGGTGCAGCTTGGACAAGCAGCCCAACCTCCGCAGCACCAGCACCAGGACCAACAGCACCAGGACTTAGGCCAACCGCAGCCTCAGGCGCAAGGCCAACAACAACAGAGGCCGGGAGGGCAGGGCCGTGGTGGGGGTGGGGGTAGAGGTAGTCGGAACCAGCAGCAGCAGCAGCAGCAGCCTGCAGGAGAGCCACAGCAGCAGCAACAGCCACCAGGTGTGTGTGTGTGTTCGTGTTTGTAGGTGTGTATTGTTTTATTGGGCTGGGGGGCGTAGGTGCTAGTGAGCATGTGCGTGTTTATATATATGTGTGTGTGTGTGTGTGTGTGCAATAGTGGGCTGGAGGTGCGTTGAGGGATTATCTGCAGCTCTGCAGCTCTGACTGCTCACGTACCATGCGCATGGGCATGCATGTAAGATCACACACACACACAACACACACTACACACACACAACACACACACACAAACACACAAACACGTGCGCAGTGACATCATCCCCACGCACCCCTGCTGCCCCCCCTCGTCAGCACCAGCCCGGAGGGGGGTCCTACTCTGCTGCTACAGGAGCCAACAGCAGCAGCAACACCACCACCCCGCCCACCCAATCGCAGCTGCAAGGTGAGGAGGGCGTGTTCTCTGCGCGTCTTATCATGTACGTGCGTGTGTGCCTGTGTTGTTTGCACTCAATGTGTGTATGTGCAAGGTGAGTTTTGGGAAATTGCTAGGGTTGGCCAGGACTAAACAAGTACGGTGTATATACGGTATGTTTGGCAGGGAAATCACCAAATTTATGGTCATATACGGCGTATATATACGGTTCCGGCCAATCTAAAAGTATGCCAAGGTCTTGATCCAAAGCTTGCAAAGTACATGCCAGGTAATCACACAAACACACACATACACGCACGCAAACACACGCACACACATGCACACACACACAAACATTCACACACACAAACATACACACATTCGCACACAAACATGCACACAAACATACACACACAATCACACACACGCGCGCACACAAACACACACAGGCCCCGCCCCTGTTACTCCTGCCCCCGTGGTTCCTCATGTACACATGCACACACAAACTTGCACACACACACACGCGCACACACACACATGAACACACACAGGGCCCGCCCCTGTCACCCCCGCCCCCGTGCCTGTTGCT
>Ga0307945_1004230_pt1 | contig 11623 bp, 11 predicted proteins | sample OrgLakmetagen228_FD_201818 | JGI IMG/M metagenome (GOLD analysis project Ga0307945, IMG submission 201818) | Saline water microbial communities from Organic Lake, Antarctica - #228 | ecosystem: Environmental > Aquatic > Non-marine Saline and Alkaline > Saline | place: Antarctica: Organic Lake...
TGTTTTGCTCGTGTGTGTGTGTGGGCGTGTGTGTGTGGTTGTGTGCGTTGTGCTTGTGTGTGTGTGTGTGTGTGTGCTTGTGTGTGTGTGTGTGTCACAGCTGACATGTGACTAGAGTGTACAGGCAACCGCGCAGTGCAGCAAGGCAGCAGTTTGTGTGGAATCAGTAGAGCAGTAAAATTGGAGTGCTCAGGCAGATAGCGAGCAGGTCGAGTCTGGAGTTGACCCAAGCTTCTCAAGCTTGCTCCATTTGACGCTCTAATGACGCTCAAGAGCGTATTTCGGCTACCCATACTAGTCAGCCCTTTCGGAGGTACTTAACAGCACGCATTCATTGTAGGGCCCGATTACGGTCACATGACAAGGGACCGCCGGCCACCACGGTAAGCCGAAATCTGCATGCATTTTTTGTGACCCACCAGTATCGTCGCCTCCTCTCTCCCAAGCCTCTAGGTAATCGAGATTTTCAAATTTATTTATTATGATTTAAGTAATATCAACGCAAGAGTACATTGCGATTACGTTGCAATGCGTTGACGAATTGATCATCTTGATGTAGGTATCCATTATACATAATATTCGCCAATTAAACTCTCTTATTAAGACCTCTACGGTGGAGATGGCGACGCAAGTCACAATAAAAGTCCGAATATATTCAGTAATCAGATATAAATTGGCATCCGCTATAATAAGGATTTCGGGGTTTTCTTCTTTTATCTGAATAGCTGTACACGTCCACCGTTAAACGTGCCGGGTTCAAACCCGGAATTTCTAATTTGATGATTACCCGTTACAGAGCAAACCGGGGGCAGATTCTATAAAAATTCTGAGTAAAACTTTAGCAGGTTGACCAGCACTAATCCCTGGTCAAACCCAATCAAGGCCGGCCGCATATATTCCCTAACCAGGAGAATATTTACCAGTGTCAGGAGCAAGGCCCTGGCGTCTGTCCTCCAATAGGTATACCGTTCGTTCACGATCAGTTCGTGACCACACTTTCAAATAATTAATTTTCGTTTTCAGTTCATGAGGGAGTCTGGGGATTATTTTTGAGTTCGAGGGCACTTCGGGAGGGCCCCGTCGGGAATTAGTTTAAGAGTTCGAGAGCCCCCCTGTGAATGCTGCCTGTGCACTGCTACTGCTGTTAGTTACGGCTGAAGCTGTGGCTGAGGCTTCAAGAATCCGGCCAGGGGGTTCACACTGGCGCGCTTGGAGCTCATTTCGATTTTCACCCTCAAAACCACTATAAATAATTAATTTATCACTTCAAAGTCAGTTCGGAGAGGCCTCCAAGAATTAATAAAAAATTTCGTTTTATGGCAAAAAAATTAATTAATTTCCGAAGTGATCGTAAACAAACGGTAGTAAAAAATACAAAGGATCATGCTGAGCTTGGAAAACCACATAAATCTTGAAGGACAAGGAGCTGCTTTGTCCTTAAAGCTACAGTTATGTACCATAGGTAGGGTATGTACCATAAAACTACTCCGCGAGTAAAGATGTTGCAGGCTCGGCCTAAAACTGGATCCTGCTGATGATGAGAGTCGATAATGAGGCGAGCTTGGAGGCAAATTGCTCTGCTTTTTGTAAAACCGAGACCAAGCTCCGGAGTGTGACGTTGTAGATGGTGCCGCCCACTCCCAAAAGAATGGTGTAGTGGAGGGTAGTGGAGGCGGCTCCTTCAAAAATGTTGCAGAGGTCTTAGTTCTGTTCCTGTGCGGCGCTCAGCTGGTTCTGGGGTTTTGTGTCCTCACAATACTTAATCTCAACGAGGTGGATGTCACGTTGCCGAGATTTTGCCGCGATTTTGAGGTTGGTGCTGTCTGTGGAAGGTGAGGTTGGTGCTGCCGAGATTCTGAGGTTGGTGCTGTCTGTTGAAAGGTGAAGCTGCCGTCGATGGTGGCTGGTTGGTGCTGCTGAGGTGCTCCCTGTCTCCCTCGGTTGCCCCCTCTCACTCCGAAATACCCACATCCCTTCGGTAATTTGTTGTCCCCATGCTTTTACAACGGGTAGCTTCTAGCTTCAGTTTATACCTTGGGAACCAAACCTCAGCATTGACTGGTCACCTTTTCTCACACAGATCAATCTGGTTGCTTCACACATTTACCACTTACCCATGTTATTCTGTCCATGGTCCGTGACGACTAAGTTCTGGTGATCACGAGGCAACATGTTGGCAGGGTGCTAGACAGAACTCTAGTCATCCTGCTTTGGTGTTAATTTCATGCCTGCCCTGCCTTGTCTGGCCATGGCCTAAATCCTAAATATAAGTACAAAATACGACGCCTTCTGCTGAGACATAGATAGGAATGATTCCAACCGGGCGCTCACCTTCCAATCTCAGCGCGCAATAACGGCGGAGAATTAGCAGAAAATTAGCAACTTAGATGCAATCATAGTCACTCTGACTCAGCAACCGCGCCCCAGAAAAACAACCTAACTAACAACTAGGTCTGCCACACATTACATGCAAGAAGAGTTGCCCACAATGACCTAGCAGATGGCCCTTCTCCCTGGCTATGAAGCCAAGAGAGCACGAAAAACACACACAAAAGCACCTGATAAAAATCAAGTACTGTGTAGACACTTCCCCTACCCAACAAGTAGAAAAGGCACAAGAACAACATAAGTTTTTTATGTCTTACTTACTAGGGCACCGCAAATCCTCCGCACCATTATACTGGGGAGCAACAGGTACCATTTACTTATGGGAAGCATGCAACAAATCCACAGCCTTGGGGTAAAAGGTCTGCATACATGCAACAGCATCTTACAGAGAAAGGGGAAAAACTGCGCAGGCAGCACAAAACCACATTCATACAATAAATAAGGAAAAGGAGCCACTTCGGTACCGGGTACCATCAAACTCGTACGCGCATAATCTTTAGCATTCATCGGAAATTGCAAAATATGGAAATCTTTACAAACATTGCTGTTGGTTTGGTTTGGTCCTTGTGTATTGCGCTGTGCAACTTGCAATAGATTTATGTACAGTACAAGTTCAAGTAGACGCATTGAACTTTTGGTCTATGAAAACAAGGGTGGAAGGATGAAAGTGGTATTAAAGGAAATTGGGGCGAATATGTTGCCCTGCCTGTATCTTCAGATGGTTTCATCTTGGTGGCACGTCTGTCCATGGCAGAACTTACTCAAAGGTCTCAAGCCTTGAAGGGGAGATAGCAGGATCCCTACTATGCGAGAAAATAAAGGAAAATTGAAAGAAATAGGGCAGCAAGAGAGGTTGGACGGGAAAAAGGAGGCAAGGGGGGAGGCTTCTTAGGGAAAAGGGTTCAGGCGGAAAAAGTTGGATCCAAAGAAACTATACAAAGTTGCGCGTGGAAGACTAGAGTGGCAGAGCAAAACAGAGGGTCAACTAAAAAAACCGAGGCCTGGATACTACCAAAAGAGCAACCAGACACGAAGGCAAGAGAGGCTAGGAGCCAGCCAGGATAAGAGCAAACTAAGACATAGCAATGACTGGTGCGCCGAAACAGGCTCCAACACAACTCCCCCTAACGAAGAAGGCACCCCTCTAGAGCGCAAAACCTAGGCCTAGCTAGAGAGAACATTCTCACGGGGTATCCTTGGGGGGGAAAGCACAGAGAAGGACAGCACAAAAACCTGAGGATCCTGGGAACAGAGCAGCAGTCTACGGCCTACTCTCCCCAAAGTCAAAAAGAAAAAGGGACCTCTGACCTCTATACAAACAGACGGGCAGGGAAAACAGGCAAAGGGAAGAGGGGGGAGGCTGCACCAAACCGACGTACAACAAAGAGCGTGGCTGACCAGCAAGCAAGGAAGAGGCTCCGCACAGGGAGGCAACGCTAAAAAGGCTGTAACAACACCAGGCAGAAACATCACTTTCTAGGGGAGGCAGGCATACAGAGAGGCAGGCACACGGCTACAACAACACCAGGCAGCACAACTCACACACTCGCTAGGGGGACAGGCACGCGCTTAAGACTTGGCAAACTACGTATCATTGATTTTCTAACGTGTTAACTGGCGCATTTGCTACAACAATTCCGATCAATTTGCACTTAATCCAGGCCAGGGGTAAACTAACAACAGTGCCTCATGTGTTCATCTCTGCGCGTTCAGAATGCTGCTGAGGTACCGCCGCCCGCTTTTGTTTACTCTCATTAATTTTCTTGTACTGCCCCCTCTTTGGTCATTACTATCTAGAACAGAATCTACGTATATATGTACGGTGTGCAGTTTTTCAATGAGCAGGTCTCTGCTTATTAAATGTGTAGGTATACAGTCATACACTGCACGTTTACGGTTGTAGTAAACTTAGTAATTAAAACGCATGGACCATCTCAGCACACATTTCAGGCAGCTATCTGAAGAAGCTCAAATGAGTGCGACAGGCTCACGTTGGTGTGACCAGCGTCTGGTCTGATCCAGAAAACATTTTCTTCCACCAGGACAATTTCTTGATAATACCCACTCCCCTGGAGATATAATATGGCGCATTTACAACGAATTTGTATTATATGATATCTACTTCAAAGGCGGATACAGCATTGACCCGCACATTTACAATGGAGCTCGAGTAGCGCCACTTTTGCTCACCCTGTTCTCTCTGCCTTCTTTCCGAGCAGCATATCAGGGAACTAAGAACCATTAATCATCAGGCTGCAGGAATTTGGGTGGTCAATAAACCCGAGCCCGGACTCCATTTGGCGGGAAATTCCAGGCCCTGTCTAGGGCCCTGTAGCTCAGACATTGTTTAGATTAAAGGGCGTTTCATACAGTGGTCAACGCCATTTTACGTTATTTATCCATACCATCAATCCTTGGTAGTCCTTGGTTAACGGTGCGTTTCCAATAGGGAGATAGGTGAATAATTATTATTTCAAGGATATTAATTAATAGCGTTTTGCGTTTTCAATGGTGATTAATTGCCGTGATTAATAAATCAAAAGGTGTTTAATTCTGAATAAAAATATATCAGGAGGGGGTTGATAGATTAATTCATCGTGATTAATTCAAGTTATTAATTTCAGCGGTGATGCAGTGCCTTCTCAGAGCTCTAATCGATAATGTCCCCGACTAGGTACTTCCAGCTTGCTGCAAGTCCAGGCCTCTCCCTTCCTAGCCTCCACCCGCACCTCCAGGGCTGCCAGGCTTCCCTGTTGGCAATCAAATGGTGCCCAATGAGACGATTGATGAACGCTTCCTGAGTCAAACAGCCTCGTTCCTTCCATCTGTCAGCTCTATATTGCAGCAGCAATTTCCCTTCCCACAGTCAATTTTCTCTTCCTCTGCGTGTCAGGTACAGTGCCTGGTCCAATGGGAACGCCCGGTGGGCAAATGGCAGCGCATTAATCACGATTTTTGGAACCGCAGGGTGATTAAATCAGGGGTGAATAATTCAAACGTGATTAACTCGAGTGATTAATTCAGCATTAAAGCATTAATCACCCAAGTGGAAACGCACCGTTAATTAATCAAAATTAGATTAATAAAATCAACCCGTGTTCATGATTTAGTCCAGCCATTATATAATCCACTCATTTGCGCCACCGATACCGATACCGTATAATTTAGTTATTCCTTCACATCTTTGTGTGCTTTTAAACCAGTAAAATGAGCCCTGAATTACTTGAAATGACCCCAAGCCAAAAATGAAGTTCGGCTTGGAAAGTGCAAGATAGCATTGAACTCAAGGTTCCACGACTTAATGATATTATAAGCAATTTAATGGAATAGGACCTGGGATTAGCAGGTAAAGAGCTTGAGCAACCTGAAACCTGCAACCTGTAAAACAGGTCCCAGCATTACAGTCCGCTCGCGCTCACATAATGAGGGATTCCATAGACCGCGTGGCACGCAACTGTTTTCGCGCATCACCATCATCTCGGCTGCGCATGAAGCAGCTTTCATTGCTCTCGACCTGCAACTTGCGTGCTTAAGTGTTTGGAGCCAGGGAGTAAGAAGCCTGGGGCTGGCGGCATCACGAGCTCGCTTGAATGTCAATGCCATGGTCGTGCTTTGCAGGAGGTCCTCCAGCAGTGAGGCCTGGGACTCAAGCCATACTACAGACCTGCTTTGAGGTGTGTTTGTTTCCAATAGAGTTCAAAGTGCTTGCCACGTGGCAACTGGAGATGCAGCACGGCAAGCCAACACACAATCAGCACACAATCAGCACGATCACCACGCACACATTCCGTTAAGCCTTGACTTGCATGCAACGATGGAATGTTGCAAGCAGAGAGCTTGTGCATGCACCACACTCCAATCTTCACGCCTTCAAGTGCAAACGCTCATAGAAACACTTTCATTGGCACACTCACACATGTACACACGCAAGCGAACACATGTACACACACACATACATACACACACATAAACACATACACACAAACACAGATAAATACACACACACACGCACAAAAACACACACACACACATACATACACACACATAAATAAACATACACACAAACACACACTCATTCATACACACACATAAATAAACATACACACAAACACACGCACATACGCAAGCACATGCGCACGAATGAATACATACACACACGCACGCATACACACACATGCGTGCGCAACATTTATGGTCCTTATTTTGGTTTCAACATTAAACACATAGAAACACTTGTGCACACATGCACTCACGCATACACACGTGCGTTTTCACAGGCACCATGGTGCTCACCACCGATTTGGCAGGCCTGAGTGCCCTGGGCTATGCAGCGTGGCAGGTAAAACAACAATAATAACATAGATTGGACGCACGACAATAATGTGGATTGGACGCACAACAATAACGTAGATTGGACGCACAACAATAGCGTTGATTGGACTCTCAACAATAACTTAGATTGGACACACAACAATAACGTAGATTGGACGCACAACAATAACGTAGAGATTGGACGCACAACAATAACGTAGAGATTGGACTCACAACAAAAATGTAGATTGGACGCACAGCAATAACGTAGATTGGACGCACGACATTTGACGCGGAAAATCAAGCAGCGCATTGGCTCTCCCTTCTCCCACGAGTGTAACCCCCTTTCCCAGGCATACTGTGCTGCTTCAGCATTTTTTGCTTGCACAGCTCATCAACCACCACACCAAAAATCCTACTAAAAAGTAAATGCTGCACCAAATGCGTTATGTTTGTGTGTGAACAAACACAGACAATTAAAGGAAGGGGGCTTGCACATCATTCAGTGCCATCTCACAATGCAGACAAAACATCATAAGTGTTGCTATCAGGGACGTTCCACGGATATCCGGAGGCTCCTGTGCATCTGTGTGTGTGCGTGTGTGTGTAGGTGTAGGTGTGTGTGTGTGTGGGGGGGGGGGTGTTTGCGGGTGCCGGTGTGGGTGGGTGGGTAGGTGGGTGTGGGTGCGTATGTGTGTGTGAGTGAGTAAATATGAGTGTGTATGTGCCTTGCTTCTCTTGTAGGTGTAGCCTGTCCTCCTGTACAAGGGAGTTGTAAGCTGAGTACTCAAACATATATTCATAAGCCGTAATGGAGCTCAGGAGTGAGCAAAACTCGGTGTGTGGATTGAAGGCACGCAAAGGAGCTCCTGAGTTTTGCTGTTATGACTGACACTCAAAACGCAGCGTACAACACGCCCTTGTTTATGCATGCCACCCATTTTTTCGAGTGCACAACTCTTTTTAAGACTGCAAGTTTGGTATAGGTTGGTTTAGTTTAGATCACACAGGCATTCAACCTGGGATGGCTGCTCAACCTATGAGAACAAGGTTAAACTCGAAACAAACTAAACCTTGAAGCAAACCAAACCAGACCTCGGAACCAAACGAAAACTGTTACCCTAGTGAAAATTTAAACATCAGGATTGCAAGCTGACCAAAGAGAGTGAGCGACCGAAATGAACATACAGAAGACGACGTTTAAGCCTGCTCAGCTTTAAGCTGTGCACGCACTGCTGATGCTGGACAGGTGGCGGGGGAGTTTTACAGGTTCAGGGCTAAGGCTGCCAAACGCAAGGAGCAGCTGGGTCCTTTTGACAAGCTGCACCAGGTGTGTGTGGGAGTGGTGGTGGTGTGCGCAAGTGTGTCTGTCTGTCTTCATGTATGTGTGTGTGTGCGCATGTATGCCCCTGTGTGCGTGTGTGTTTGCATGTGCGTGGGCTTGATGTGCATATGTGAATGTGTGCTTGTGTGTATGCGCCTGTGTGTGTGCCTGTGTATGTGTGTGCGTGTGCGTGTGTGTGTGCGTGTGCGTGTGCGTGTGTGTGTGTGTGTGTGTGTGGTTTCCCTACCTCTAGAAAGTGTAAGAGTGTGTATTCTTTGCGCTGCATTCTGCAGCTAAAATCGACAAGTTGGTCATTTTGTGAAGCAAAAGTTGTACGTCTTGCTTTTTTCCTTTCTACACTTCCACCAGGCAATGAGCCATTGCTAATGTAAGCCTAATGCCAACACACACACAAACATACACACACAAAACACACGCACACATTTGCATAGGAGCTGCGCAAGCAGCGGCGCACGCCCGACCACACACACACACACACACACACACACACACACACACACACACACACACACAAATACACACACACACGCACACACACACACACGCACACACACACGCAAACACACACACGCACACACACAAAACACACATACACGTACACATTTGCATAGGAGCTGCGCAAGCAGCGGCGCACGCCCGACCAGTTTGGTGCCGGTGCACAAGCGAGCGGGCAGAGCCACGTGACCGCTGGGTGGGACAAACTGAGCGCAGAGGCACGCGCGGGTCTAGTGGAGGACCTGCTGCGAGTGGCAGTGTTGACGGGGCAGCTGCGCCATGTTAAGGTGTGTGTGTGTGGGTGTGCGTGCGTGTGTATTTGTGTGTGTGCATGTTTGTGATGCGTGTAATTTTATCTGCAAAGGGCTTGCTGCGTGTGGCGGTGCTGACAGGGCAGCTGGGTTATGTACAGGTGTGTGTTCGTATATTTGTGTGTGCGTGTGTGCGTGTGTGCGTGTGTGTCTGTGTGCTGGGGGGGGGGCGGGGTTTCTACGGATGTATGTGTGTGTGCGTCTTTGTATGTGTGTGTGTGCTCAAAAAATTGTGTGATGTTTCCTGTATGGTGTGAACTGCTGCAGGGTTGATGCATTACCGCAGGGCTGCTGTGTGCAGATAGCTACTGTAGGTTGCTCTGCGCGCACACATGTCTGGCGTTGCAGGCCAATTGTGAATGTGTGTGTGTATGTGTGTGTGTGTGTGGATGGGTGGGTGTGATTTAGGAGATGCCTGGGGATCTGCAGGGCAGCTGATGGTGTCAAGTGGTTTGTATGACCGAGCGTGCACTATTTAGTTTTTTTCATACTTACGCGTATCATGCTCACTTGTGCTTATGCTTACTTATGAGTGTGCTACTCCCGCTTTCCCGCACTTGTTCAAGAGTTGCGCCCCACACATCCAGGCACGCACACGCACACGCACACACACACACAGGCTGTGAGGGAGGGGCGCACGCTGTGGACCCAACTGAGTGACCGAGAGAAGGCTGAAGTGCTGCTGGCCCTCGACAGCGTGCGCCTTGACAGCCTAGGCATGCAGGTGCGGTTTTAAGAGCGTCGTGGCAGAAGTGTCACCTTTGTATTTAGTTTGTACCGGTTTCCTACACATACAAAGTTGCAGCATTTTAGCCGTTGTGTGTATTGGGGGTAGGGGGGACTCGTGGCGCAGTATTTAATCGTGGTGCCTCTGGGCAGCCTGGGTATGTTATGCGGGAGTACATCCCAGTGCTGATGTCCTGGACTGTGCAGACTTGCAATCAAATTGGAAGCCATCCATTATGACTTGCTATGAGATTAAAAGTCGGCAATGCTAACTTGCAGTTGGATTGAAAGCCGGCCACAATAACTTACGATTGGATTGAAAGCCGGCCATGATAACTTACAATTGGATTGGAAGCCGGCCATGATACCTTGCAATCAGTTTGAAAGCCGGCCACGATAACTTGCAAGAGATTGGAAGCCGACCATAATATCTTGCAATGGGATTGAAAGCCGGCCACAATAACTTGCAATCAAATTGAAAGCCGGCCACGATAACTTGCAAGAGATTGGAAGCCGACCATGATATCTTGCAATGGGATTGAAAGCCGGCCACAATAACTTGCAATCAAATTGAAAGCCGGCCACGATAACTTGCAATTGGATTGGAAGCCGGCCACGATAACTTGCGATTAATATAATTGAAAGCCAGCCATGATGATCGCATGGTGGCGTTATTTTAAAAAAAGAGTCGCGCAGTATCTCAAGGGGACGTGCCTCTGGACAAAGTACGCAGGCGAGGTATACACCTGAATAGGGTTTCCCAGAACCGCATATTTACACTGTATAATTGGTGATTTTCCAGCCAAAAACTATGTATATAGTTACTGTATATATATGCTCTGGCCAACCCTAAACCTGAAACGTAAGCAGCTCAAAAGGTGAAGTAGCTGCTCAGCTGTGCCGTGGGTTCCAAACACCTTTTTGATGCAATTGCTGATCAAAGACTCACACACAAACACGCGTACATACACACACATGCACATACGCACAGAGACACAGAGACACGCACACCCACACACACGCATACATGCGCGTACATATACGCACATGCACATACGCACAGACATGCACACACATGCTCGTACATACACACACTTGCACATACACACAGACACACGCAGGTACACGCATGCTGATACACACACATATGAACACACACACACACACACGGACATATATGCACACACAGACACACACAAATGAACACGCAGGTCAAGGCCCAGGGCAGCAAGTTGGCCAAAAGCTGGCTGTGGCAGGTGTGTGTATGTGCGTGTGCATGTATATGTGTATGCGTGCGTGTGTTCTTCAGCCAGCACCAGCCCAATGAAAAAGGAACAAAATAGTATGATGACTGAATACACTGCACACACGTTAAGCCTGGACACACTGTATACACATTAGGCCTGGGCACACTGTATGCACATTAGGCCTCTGTTTTGTGTGCTTTATAAATGCATTACCTTTTTTGTGCATCCAATTTTCGCATCATGAGATATATTGATGTATTACAAATGGCAGTGACGACCGAAAATACTTCCATGACTCTGAACACTTATGTGACAGAAAACACACGACACACACCGAGCCTTAAATTGGTGTGCATTTCAAATTATGAACGCATTGCTTTTTTTATGCATCCAGTTCTTGCATCATGAGATATATTACAGAAGGCAGTGACGACTGAAAATACTTCCATGACTCTGAACACTTATGTGACAGAAAACACACGACACACACCGAGCCTTGAATTGGTGTGCATTTCAAATTATGAACGCATTGTTTTTTATGCATCCAGTTTTTGCATCATGAGATATATTACAGAAGGCAGTGACGACTGAAATACTTCCATGACTCTGAACACTTATGTGACAGAAAACACACGACACACACCGAGCCTTAAATCGGTGTGCATTTCAAATAACCGTAGGGACATGTACTCATTCCGCACCCCTCAAAAAAAGAGTTATTTTTACCCTGTCCGCACCAATCCGCACCCCTCTCAATATATAATTTAGTGCTTGCCGCACCAATCCGCAGGGGCAAAATG
>Ga0307945_1004236_pt1 | contig 11610 bp, 15 predicted proteins | sample OrgLakmetagen228_FD_201818 | JGI IMG/M metagenome (GOLD analysis project Ga0307945, IMG submission 201818) | Saline water microbial communities from Organic Lake, Antarctica - #228 | ecosystem: Environmental > Aquatic > Non-marine Saline and Alkaline > Saline | place: Antarctica: Organic Lake...
GGCTTGTGTGGATGCAGCTGTTGCACAATTCATCTACGCTACAGGCACCACCTTCTGGGTTGTGGTAGCAATAGGCAAGTGATCATGCTACGTTCTGAGGGGCTGGGAGTTCCTTTGGGGGGCTCTATAGGGCTTGGAAATGCCTCTGTGGGGCTCTAGAGGGCCTGGGGTGCTCTGGGGGGCTTGTGGCTGCAAAATTCGTTAAGTGCCCAAAATCGTATTTTACGGAGCAATTCGAAAAATACGGATATATACGTGATAAATACGATACGACGTATAATACGCCTACGCCGTATGACCCATCCCTGGTAACAAGGGTGTATGATTTTGCCAGTGAGGCTCGACGAGCCTTGTAGGGGGCGGGGCTCGTCGATTTAGGCCCTAGTTGGTGCATTTTGGTTGGAAAACCACTTTCTAAAATTTGCACGGTTTGAGCCGGAATTTTTTATAATAATTGTTGTAATAAGACCGTACTGAAAGAATGTAGGAAGTGTTTGTAGAATCCTACATGGTGCATTGCCTGGACAGGCATACGCATAGCGAATTGGCCGGAAATAGGTTCAATATATTTTGATAATATTAAGAAATAACGTACAAAATTGCTGCCCATTTTGGGGATCAAGGTATGAAAAATTGATACATCCCTGAACAAGACTGACACATTGTGATGAGCCATTTTCCACGTTTGCATCACAAATTACTTTTATTGTACCAAAAATGCGGTCAATTTTCCCAAATTTTATGGATTTTCAGGGAACTCCCCCTGATTACCCCCCCAAAATGGACACCCTACTTGCCGTCTAGGCTTTGACAGCAGTGACATCGAGGCTCGACCAGGCTGGCACACCCTTAATCACTAAACAACACGGCTCCATTATACCAGCCAACAAAATGGGACGTTTCGTTCCCATTCCCCATCCATTTACGCAGGATACCGCACTGCAAACTTCCATGTGCTTTTATGCCTTTGCTGGCTGCAGCAAGAATTTGAGTGGTTCTACGCATTTGCTGCAGTGAGCAATGGTGATTTGACTTATTAAGGCGCCAGAAGGATGCCATGCTGGTTCCACAGCCACGTGACAACCTTTACACCGAGACACGCTTCCACTCTGACCGACATCAAATAACAACCACCTGACCGTTTGGAGGTAAGGAAGTCGTTCAAGGAACATAAATATTCATGTGGCACTCATCAAGGCCTCAATGAGTCTTAAACACAAATAAAGAAGTCGAAAATAGGAATGGGAGAGGCAGGTTTAGTTCCTCGCATCCTTTACTTCCCTCGATTTTCATCGGGGGGGGGAGATTTAACCCTCAACTCTTAACCCACACAGGAGCTTGGGGCTTGATAACGTGTAAGCCCACCCCATTCACTAGCTCCGGAGAGGTTAGCCGCCTGGCACCTTCACACTTGCACCCCAACACCTCTCACCAGGGAGTTCAAGGCCTTGATGAGGTCATCACGCACGGTGCAGCACAGACAGCCTGCGAATTGTTTAAGGGCAAGCATGCAGCAGTGAGTCGGTCATGTAGCAAATACAGCCTGTAGGTTATTCAAGAGCAGGCATGCAGAAACAAGCCACGATCAGAGCAGGGCGAGGTAGAGGGAGAGAGAGAGAGAGAGAGAGAGAGAGAGAGAGAGAGAGAGAGAGAGAGAGAGAGAGAGGGAGAGAGAGAGAGAGAGAGAGAGAGAGAGAGAGTGAGAGAGAGAGAGAGAGAGAGAGAGAGAGAGAGAGAGGGAGAGAGGGAGAGAGGGAGAGAGAGGGAGAGAGAGGGAGAGAGGGAGAGGGGGAGAGAGAGAGAGAGAGATTGAGAGAGAGAGAGAGAGGCCTGCAAGGCGTTGCAAAACAACACGCATGTGCACGGGGGGGAAAGCGTGGACAGTGGGAGGGCAGAGGAGATGATTCATGTATGCATGTCTGTGTGTGTTTGTGTTTGTTTGTGCATGCATGTGTTTGTGTGTGTTTGTGTGTGTGTGTTTGTGTGTGTGTGTGTTTGTGTTTGTGTGTGTGTGTGTGTGTGTGTGTGTGTGAGAGATTGTGTGTGGCTTAGAACACAATAAGAGGGTTACGTATGGACGATGTGTGAGCCGGACACACACATACACACACAAGAAGGAAACATTGTACACACACACTCTCACACACGTACGCACACATTCCTTTCCTCCCCAGCAATATCTCACAGGCCCTCCCTGCCACAGTCTCCTTCCTAAACATGAAGTTCAAACACTGAACCTCCCTTACCTGCAGCAGAAGCAGTATCCTTCTTATCACCCTGCTCTGCTGCTGCTGCTGCTGCTGACGATGAAGGTTTGGAGAGTGAAAGGGACGCACCCGCTCCTTCACCATGCGAGCTCTTCTTTGCCTTCTTGGGTCGCCCCTCATCATCAGTCCCACCCTCTCCCTCGCTCTCCTCTTCGTAATCTTCCTCTTCCTCCTCCTCTTCTTCTTCCTCCTGTGATAGATGTGTGTATATCTGATACGTGTGCGCGTGCCTTTACACATCCGCAGTCCTCTCACTGACTCAAAGGTGTATGTATTTTAACTTGTGAGTGCCCGCGTCTGGTTATTGTTAGCTTCTCTGTGTGCCTGCATGTGTGTGTGTGTTTGTGTGCTTGTGTGTGTGTGCCTGCATGTGTGTGTGTGCTTGTGTGTGTGTGTCTGTGTGTCTGTGTGTGCATGCACGTCCTCTTCTTCCCCCTTGGTGACAAGAGCGGCACCGACATCACCCACGTGAGGTGAGTCAAAGGAGGCTCCGTCAGACTCTGTGCCTGTCTCAAGGTCAGGCAAGCCCTCAGAGTCCCGGTTGACTCTTGTGTTTGTGGCTGCAGCAGGGGCGCCTTCAGGCGCACCACCACTTGCAGGTTCCGTTGAGGGCCTCGTCAAGCCAGCCCACATGCCCATGACCTGCATGCAAGCACCAGCAAGCAGCTACTCAGCAAGCAGGATCCTGCCAGTCAGCAACGCGTTCAAGTTAACTGAACGTGTTGTGCCTTGCCAGCCCACCAACACGCCCATGCAACCCAAACGCGTGCACCAGCAAGCAGCTACTCAGCATGTGTGTACTAAACTGGATACCGCACAACCTTTGGTGGACTCCTCTGTGGCGCAGCTCACACACTCACAACCTGCTCAGCACACACACACACACAAACACACACGTTTCAATGTGCTGCGTTCGTGAGCAGCTTTAAAATTGCAGCTGCTGCTGCGGCGGTGGGCGATGTGAGGCCAACCGCAATGACTACAGCGGCAGACATGACGCACACGCAGCACGCATGAACACATGGTGCACAGCCGTCACATGACACATACGCAGCACACATGAACACATGGTGCACAGCCGTCACACGCGATAGTGAACAGCATGCGGTTGTAAGTAGTCAATTTCGGGTAATTCTTGCATCACTCATTTTGCCTCTCACCCAATTGCCTCTTTAAGTTACAAAGACCAGCCAACACCTTACGGAACAAAATCCACACACCTGGCGTGCCATTTCGTCAGGGCTTGCATGATCGTCCACGCCATGGAGCCCTTCCTCTATCGCCCCTTGATTTGCCATAATAAATGCCATGGTGGTGGACATCATGTTGCCCAGCACCTGCAAAGTGGATGTGTGTGTGTGTGTTTGTGTGTGTGTGTGTGTATGTGTGTGTGTGTGTGTGTGCATGTGTGTGTTTGTGCATGTGCGCGTGCGTGTGAGTACGTGACTATGTGTGTGTTTATATACGCACAGGGCAATTAGTAGAAGGGTGAGTGTGTTGATAGAGGAACAGCCTCACACCCGTAATAGATCGCGTGCTGATGACACCACAACCAGCTATCAGCCTTGACTGAGACAAAAGCAGTCTCACATTCATAAGAGCGCATCTAAACCGATTTGTTCATTCAGGTACATCTTGGCAGCGCTGCCAAGGTCCTGTGGAGGTAAGCAGTCAGCCGCCAACAACACAGCCCTACTCACCTGTCTCACAATACTGCCTTGCCAAACCTGCAGATGTTTCTGGAACGCATGCAATCTCTTGAGATTGCAGAGTGAGCAGTCAGTAAGCCGGTCCAAGGTCCCAGCCAACAACGAAGCCCCACTCACCTGTCTCACAGTACTGCCTGCCATGTCTGCAATACCGTCAGGGTAGGCATCCCCACGCGCAGCAGAGGTGGTGATGTACTGGTTCAAGCGATTGACCACAACAGACGACACGTCGTCTGACATACGGCTGACCATGGGGCCAATGAATTGCAGGGCTGCACTCATGGGGGATGTCCCTGCCTGTGTGTGTGCGTGTGTGTGTGTGTGTGTGAGTGTGTGTGCGCACGCGTGCACGTGTACGTGCATGCATGCGTGTGTGTGTGTGTGTGTGTGTGTGTGTGTGTGTGTGTGTGTGTGTGTGTGTGTGTGTGTGTGTGTGTGTGTGTGCGCGCGTGAATACGTGTGTTTGTGTGAGTATGTGTGTGTGCTGGAGGGAGAGCACATGTGGGTGGGTGTGAATGAGCTAGAGTTCATGTGTGCAATTCAGGAGAAAGAGTGTGTATGTGTGTGCGCACATTTGCACATTTGCACATAAGCACACAAAAGCCCGTGAGTGCGGGGTCAGCAGGTCCCAGGCACGTGGCGTGATTGTGCGTAAACAAGTGCCGTTTCTACGTACAAACGTCGTGAGATTTTTACGTAAGTAATGTTGTGGGATTTCTACGTGCAAACGTCGTGAACAATCAGGTTTCAGGGTCGCACTTTGCGCCTGCCCTAAAACTGTCTAAAATCCATTGCCACGAAGACCTCTGCTCGCGGACTGATCCCTGACCCCTTATGTAAGCAGACTCACTTCCCACCCCCTCCACACCTCCACCCACCTACCTTGCAGGAAATCTACAAGCTGTGTATCATACGTCTGCTGTGTGTGTATGTGTATGTCTGCTGTGTGACGTGCGTCTGCTGTGTGTGTGCCTGCTTTGTGCTTTGTCACATGAACCATGACAGACAGGATCTGCTTTTTGACCTTCATTCTTTTCACAGGAACACAAACATTCAGCTAACAAATTCCCTCCTGGATGCAGTGTACGTGCAATGCCTTCCTGCCTCATCAGGTCAACAATAAGCTGCCTGTCACACGATCCCTCTTCCCTCCACGCACACACACACACACACACACATTCTCACACGCACACACACACGCGCACACACAGCACACACATAACACACACACACACACATACACACACACACAAACACGCACGTGGCACAGCGCACGCACGCACCTCGCCAGATGAATCAGGAGCAGCGCTGCGTGCTCCGCGCCTGCCTCGAGTCCCCCTCCCAGCACCTGCTGTAGCAGCAGTAGGGCTGGGCTGACTGCCTGTTGCGCGCTGTGCTGCTCTGCTGCTGTTGTTGCTGCTGCTGCTGCCAGTGGTGTCGGTGGAGGGGGGAGGAGCGCCTGCACCTCGCCCTGTGGGTGCCCGGTGGGATTAAAGTAAGTTTGTATGCGTGCGTGTGTACGTGAAGAGTGTTTGTGCGTGTGTGTGTATGTGTGTGTGAGGTTTTCTGTGTGTACGTCAGGGTTAAATGAATGATATGTACGCACGCGTCCTGTGTGTGCATGCAAGGTGGAGGAATGAGGGGCACTTATGCGCATCGAGGTGGAAGGATGCAGCACGCAAACACGTAAACACACAGGTAACACACACAAGCACACACGCGTGCACACACACACACACACACACACACACACCTGTGCCACCTATGGCCTGTCAACCACAAAAGTAAACATGAAACAGGCGCACAGGTGCATGTACGTACACAGCACGGAGGCACACCTGCTTGTGAGGTTGGCAGGAGGAGTGAACGGGGGTGCAGATATGACACCACCCATGCATAGGCGCGCACACACACATACAAACAAGTACACACATAGCACACAAACACGTAAATACACACATACACACACACGTGAACTCATACACGCACGCACAAACACATACACACCCACACACCTTGTGAAGATGGCGCGGGAGGTGCAAATGGCATTGCCATAGCACCTCCCATGAGTTGCTGAAGCAAGGGACCTATCTGGGAAGGGTCCCCCAGCTCGACCGTCACACCTTGCGGCATGCCCCCTTCTCCTGCAGTTCAGAGCACACACACATAGGAGCACGCACATGTGGAAGCGTTGAAGTCACTGACGTCCAGCTCGACTACCACACCATGCGGCATGCCCCCTTCATCTGCAGCTACAAACACACACATTAAGAGGAGCATGCATATGTGGATTCGTTGCAGCAACTGACATTCAATTCCATTCTCACACCCCCGTGGCCTGCCCCTTTTTTCTGCAGTTACAGACACACACAAGAGCATGCAAATGAGCACTAAGGCGTTGTAGTTGTAGTCATAAGGAGAGACTGGGTTGGAGCGTGAAAGTTTATCGAGCGTGCCATTGTGCCCTGCAGGAGCAACACAGACAGAGGTGTGTGTGTGCGTGTATGACTCAGCCACAGCACATTGTGTGCACAGGAACACCTTGCGCATAAGGAAGAGCTTGACTCAAACGTCACACACACACACACACACTCACACACACACACACACACACACACACTGGGCACACCCTCATCCGCCGCCCATGGGAACACCAATTTGTATTTGGAAGAGCTTGACTCAAACGCCACACACACTGGGCATACCCTCATCCGCCGCCGCTGCAGGCACATGCCCGCACCTACACTCACACCCATACACCTACACCAACACCTATACACCTATACACCCAAACCCACACCTACACCCACTCCCACGTCCACGTCCACGCCCACACTCACACCCACACTTATCCATAACGCATTCACAAAGCCTGCTCACCTTGGCCAGGCATGCCCCCCATTTGAGTCATCATCGGCCCCAGCATCGCTTGCAGCCCCTCAGGAATGCCTGCCTGCATGTGAACCCCTCCATGCCTGCCTCCTCCCCCACCTTCTCCTGCAGGAACACACACGCACACACACGTGAACACACACACATGAGAGATTTCCAACGTCCTAGATGCATCTCACTCCTTCCTGCCTTGCTCTTTCCCTACCCTGCGAACAATCTTGAATAATGGCTTGCAACAGGACTTACCATCCGTTGAGGCCCCCCCTAATGGCCACTAGCAATCCAATAAGATGCCTTTGAAACCTAAACTAAACCAGATTAGTGCAGGACCCCCACCCACGACTACACGTACGCCACCCTATGTCTTTATTCCCTCAGTTACAAAGCTATCTCCAGTACACAAACAGCGTGTAGGGCACTTTTTTAAACATTGGGTTGATTCCTGATGCACGTACAAGCTGACAGATCAGGAATATCAGGAAGCAGAGGGAGGCTTGGAATTTATTTCTTATTATGCATGACCTGCAATGATAACACACGCCCTTGCCACCAGGGCCCATGCCCTCACTCCCCATACATTACAAGGGTTGACCAGAACGGTATATATGCACCGTATATGACGTATAATTGGTGGATTCCCTGCCAAAAATACCGTATATACACCATATAAATTGGTTCTGGCCACGGTTCTGGCCAGCCCTATACACTGCTGCTTTGGCTGGCAACAATGCCATGCGCGAACACACACACACACACACACACACACACACACACACACACACATGTGTGCCTGCTTGCACGCACGCGAGTACGTCCTGCACCATGTAACTCAAATGTGTAACATGAAATGCTTTCGTCCTTGAACACAATGACTTCGATAAAAGGCACCATAGCAATCAGAGACGTGCGCTAAAGGGTCTGTGCTTGCTCGACCGCACGTAAATGCCCTTAATGCTATCATACCCTGCACATTCTTGACAAGCATTCCACCAGCCCTTTTTGTGAATCAAGTGTCATAATTGACTGTGGGCTGCACCAACACCCAAGTACCACGCCAAATATGAAGGGCGGCCCCTCTGTCATGTCGGATCAACACTCTGACACGTCACCAAAACAATTGCACCAACACCTGCACCTAAATAACCACAAGGAGAAATGTCATCTCTAATACATAGGGTTGGCCAGAACCGTATATGACATTTCGTATACGGTATTACACAGTATATATACCGTATATATACTGTATAACCGTATACAAACCGTATACACCGTATATATATGGATATCCTCAGAATTAATTCATAGTGGGGTCATTCTGCAGCTCTTGAAGAGCTGAGCTCGCGTACCCAATAGAGATTTACCAAAAAATGAAAGGTCGGGGAGCTAGGCCTGCCTAAACTCAAAAAGAACAATAAAAGGTTTATACGCCGTATATATACGGCCCTGTGTTAAACCCATTTATACGGATACGGATACGGATACGGTGGCTCCAACATATATACGGCCGTATTATATACGCCGTATATATATCCGTATACGAATTTGGCCAACCCTAATAATACACAGCAATATAATAATCATTACATCCAAGCACCCCTGGTTCAAGGTTTCCCTGCACCAGCAACAGCACCAGCACCGAAACAACCACCAACTGAAATGTCAGCTGCCCCCTTCAAGCACCCCTAAGTCGAAAATTACCTGCACCTGCACCAGCGTCAGTACCAGTACGGGTACCAGCACCAGCCCCTGCTGGTCCTGTGGCTGCTGCTGCCGCTGGGCCCCTCTCGCGGCCACCCCCTGTTGGTGCAAGGGGAAAACAACACACACACACGCACACACTGTAAGAGCCCTTCACCAGCAGGTGCGCAAAATATGAGAGAATCAGCTATTATGCACAAATTTTTGAGAGGGCAGTGCCATGTCAATGCATGCTCTGGGATGCCAGCGCACCCAAACCCCGACTCAACCCACCCCATCCCGCACCCACGCCTGCATCCACACATTAAATCGCGGCGACGGAGATGGCGGTGGACAAGTATTCACATGCGCACACAACACTCTAACACCCCCCACCCACCCACTCACACATACTCACACACATATACACACACACACACACACACACACATACACACCAGGTCGTGACGACGGCGGCTGCGTTGCAGCGGCAGCTGCCCCAGCTGCAGCTGGCGGAGGGCCAGCACTCATACCTCCACCCATACCTCCCATCCCTGCCAAACCCATGGGCCCTAGTGGAATGCCTAAGCTGCCGAGGAGGGCCTCAATGTTCATATTCAGAGGGCCCCCTGGCATGGAGCCACCCATGATGGGGATGCCATCATCTGTGGGGTGCAGGTGAACACACGGATGGCAAAACGATTTGAATATATCTGTGTGGCCATGAGGCATGTCGGCATGGGCCATTCATGATGGGGATGCTGTCATCTGCAGGGTGCAGGCCATGAGGACAGCAAAGGCAGGAGACCCCTAGACGTGTGTGTGTGTGTGTTTGTGAGTTTGTGTGTCTGTGGGGGTTGACCCACGGGCTTGCGTGGTTGTGGAGTATCTTGACATGGACTGGGGTATGACTCATGACGGGGGTACCGTTATCTGTGGGGTGCAGGTGAGGACAGGGATGACGAGCCACAAATTCTAAAATAAAAAAAGATGCAGACATTGACAGCCACTCTGTCACTCACCGAAATACATGGACGGGGAGGCGGAAGCAGCCCGGGGAACGAGAGGAAGGAAGGAGGGGGCAGAGCCTGCGTAAGAAGGTGAGGAAGAGGGGTGCACTGTGGCATGCTCGATGAAAAAGGGAGTGGTTTTGCATTCAGACAATTGATGGAACCACAAAAAGGAAGGAGGGAGCAGAGCCTGCGTAAGAAGGTGAGGAAGAGGGGTGCACTGTGGCATGCTCAATGGAAAAGGGAGTGGTTTTGCAATCAGATACAATAGATTGGACGAGAGGAAGGAAGGAGGGGACAGAGCCTGCGGATGTGCATGACTTTGCACCCAGATATAAGATTTGGCCTACGTGATGAGAGGAAGGGAGGTAATAGTGTTAAAGCAAGAGTGCCTCCTTAAAAGGGTTTTTTGCGTCAGATGACGTGTTTACAAAGGCGACAAAAAATTAAAAGCCTAAGGCTGATCCAGCAGGCTGTGGTTGCCAGCAAGCCGTGGAGACATTGTTTGAACTCCACACAGGAGCAGCTGGCGTATTCACAAAATCCCATCACGGTTACTGCACTCTCATAAGAACTGCACTATCAGGCTGGATGATAAGAGGCCGCATGACTCGCCATGATGTTGCTTAGGCCAGCAACGACGGTGTACGGTGTACACTTGTCCTCGCACGTTTCACAATGCAACATATAACTCCAACGTATGACACACCATCAGTCTGAGTGACAGAGGCCCCGTGTTTTCGGCATTAGCGCCACGAGTTGCTGAAGTCAGCCACAAAATGTACACTTGCGCTCACAGGGATTCCAATGCAACATAACTCCAGACGACTACGCACCATCAGGCTGGATGACAGAGGCCGTGTTGTTGGCCAGTGCCATGATGTTGCCAGAGTTGGCACATGACACAGCAGAAGCGATGCGGGCTAGCTCTGTGAGGAGAGCAGCAGAGGCGTGCAGCTGCGAAGCCAGGCTGCGGATGTTGGCCTGTGAAAAGTGCAGGGGGTGCGTGTGTGGTGTGAGTGTGCGGTCTTGTGCCCAAGGATGAGTGCCCAAGGATAAACTCAGAACAATGCGTGCACGCATGTATGGTGTGAGCGTGCGGCCCTGAGCCCAGGGATGAGTTTGGAAAGAGTGTGCACGCATGTTTGTGCACTGCAGGATCACATGTTGGCAGCGAAGGTGAGAGCGTGTGCGTGTTGTATTTTGTAGTTGTTGCACATGCATGCATCTGCATATGCGTATGCATGGTATGAGCAGCACAGACAAGAGTGCGTTGTGTTGCAAATATGCAAACATGTGTTGCAAGCACATGCACTCTGTGGCAGGGTTGGTCGTGCTTCTGAATAAAGAGGCGCCTACACACATAAGTTGATGTGTGTGTGTGCTTGTGCGTCTCACAAAACGTGTCAAGCTGCACCGTCCTCTACACAGAAGAACATCAAAAGGTTTACAAACTGTGTTGAGAGTACTTCTATGTGCGTGCTTGTGTGTGTGTTTGTGTGTGTTTGTGTGTGTTTGTGTTTGTGTGTGTGCATGTGTGTGTGCGTGTGTGTGCGTGTTTGTGCGCATGCGTTGTTGCATGAGTGACTAGTGCGCACCTGCTGCGTACTCGAGCGCGTGGTTGCTGGGGTAGAGGCTAGCAGTGTGGAAGACAGCTCACGCATTTGAGGTTGTAGGTTGGCCACCAAATGTGTGTCCGCCCTGCAAGCATGTATGCACGTTTGTATGTTTCATTGAGCGCGTAGATGAATGAAAGAGAGAGGAACCAAACAGTTTTGCACGTGACACTGTAGGGTGGTCTCTGAGTTTGCACTCTCAATGAGATCAGTATCGTGTTCTACATACAAAAATAATACTTTTGAATCTTGGTCTGAAGAAGTGCCTCCTACTGCTACGACCACCTCAGAAAATACAGATGCACACCACACACACACACACACACACACATACACACATACACACACACCACACGCACATACATACTCACACACCTGCGTAGAAGCTCTGCCAAAGCAGCCACTGCCAGAGGTAAGTACCGGTACTGTATCCGGCTGC
>Ga0307945_1004240_pt1 | contig 11606 bp, 13 predicted proteins | sample OrgLakmetagen228_FD_201818 | JGI IMG/M metagenome (GOLD analysis project Ga0307945, IMG submission 201818) | Saline water microbial communities from Organic Lake, Antarctica - #228 | ecosystem: Environmental > Aquatic > Non-marine Saline and Alkaline > Saline | place: Antarctica: Organic Lake...
GGGGCGCCCCAGGTGTTACATGCCAGAGGCACACACGAGACAGCTCAGGCCAGAGATACAGGTGTCTACATCTCAAGTCCTCTCTACTCTTTACAGCCAGCAGCTAGCTAGATAAGACTCAAGTCCTTTCTACTCCTCTCCTACTCTCTACATCTCAAGTCCTTTCCACTCTTTACAGCCAGCAGCTAGCTAGAAACCAACGCACCTGAGAGCGCCAGTACATGCCCAACAGGACCACAAATGTCTTGATGCCGATGGAGAAGATGCCGAAAAAGAAAATGGCAATGATGGTTCCTGCGTATTCGCCTGCAAGTTATGATGCAGGGTGGATGCAGCTTCTTTGGGAGTACAGGAAAAGAGGAGAAAGAGGGAGCAGGCTTGCTGGTTGGGATGAAACACACACACAACTCACTCTCACTCACACACATACATAACCCAAAGCATGGGATTTTTCTGGGGCGAACTTTCCTGCACCAGAGGGTGATGTTGAGCGTGTCAAAGCTCTCCTTTTTTAAGGTTGATGTAGGATAGACGCAGCTTCTTAGGGAGTACAGGAAAAATAAGTTACTTTGATGCTGCATTGCGACTGTCTTTATATGGAGTCATATAGAGGTGAGCTTGTTGAAATTGTGTTTTGCAGCTCAAACTGCTTTGAACTGCATGAACCAAAAGCACGCTTCACATTTCACAGCTGCTTTGTGCTGATTTTACATTTTACAGCTGCTCTGTGCTGGCTGTTGCCTTCTGCTTCGGTATCATTAACTCAAAGGAGACTGGAAAACTCTTAAGTGTGTTTGTAAAGCACTGGGAGATAAATGTGGAATGTCTGAATAGTCACTGCTTCATGCTGCGCTTGTTGAGCATGAACTCCAGCTTAATATACTGCAATGCTCCTTGATTTAAATTCACCTAGAAGCAGCCACACGCTGTGTACCACGCTTCATGCATACCTTCTGTCCTAGGCACCCACTCCGGCCATAAGACAGTCTCCGCGATACGCCTGTTGATGGCATAACAGGGGAACAGAGATTTATTTTTCCGTCTCTCTCTCTTGTTTATCATAGACGCTTCCCCTTTTGTTTAGCTAGGTGTGGTTACAGGCTTTTTTCCAAGCTTCCGCTCAGATGGCCCTGAGGCGTATATAGCGATGTAACCTAACCTATAACAGGGGAGCAGCTGAGGATGCAGACACAGAATCAGCCAATTCAGCATTGTCAGGCATTCGTGAACATGCCTTTTGCTAAGACAGTTTTCACAATCGAGCTTTTGAACTTACTTGTGGAAGTACATTAGCATCGAGGGGAGCCCTGAGGATTGGCCTCCACCATTATTACAATAGAATGCCAGTTTGCCATCGTCGTGCGTCTGCGCACCCAATCAGTAGTTGTTAGGGTGAGTATATGTATGTGTGCGCGCATGCATTCCTCCACCTGCTGCACATTCTTGTCTGGGTGCTACAGGTGGCAAAGTGGGAATAGACAGGACTTAAACAAGTCTCAATCTTTCCAGAGATCCAAGCCTGGACAACTTTGCACATGCCAGCACACGACAACACAACTAATCTCATGCTAATTTAAAAGGCGCTGCTCCTGCGACTTCAGCTACACTTGCTCCAACATCGTTGCGTTGCTCTACAACCGACTGACGTGCACTAAAATCTAGTTCTGTGCAAAAAACTGCTTTGACTTGCATGGCCTTAGTTCAGGGTGCCGTGTGTGTGAGTGTGTGTGTGTTGTATGTGTGTGTGTGTGTGTGAGCGCGCGCACACGCGCTCGTGTGTGTATCATCACGAAATGTATCATTCATCATCTGGTTTGCATGGTGATGGTAAGTTGGCCTCTTTTCAGGATGTTGCACGAGCAGGGTTGGCCAGAACCGTATATATATACGTATATATACACCGTATATTTGGTGATTTTCAAGCCAAAAATACCGTATGTACGCCGTATATATATGGTTCTGGCCAGAACCATACATATATACGGTATTTTGGGCAGGAAAATCACCAAATATACGGTCATATGCAGTGTATGTACACGGTATTTTGGGCAGGAAAATCACCAAATATACGGTCATATGCGGTGTATATACACGGTTCTGGCCAACCCTATATATATACGGTGTATATACGGTATTTTTGGCAGGGAAATCACCAAATATACGGTCATATGCAGTGTATATACACGGTTCGGGCCAACCCTACGTGTGAGCGGTGTCGTGAATCATGTTTTGCATCATCTTACTTGGGTGCAACTAAGGCACATTAAACTGTAGCAGGCTTTAAACCAAGGCCACATCAAAACTGTAGCAGGCTTTACCAACAAGGTATTTAAGAAGCAGCATGTGTTGCTAGTCAAGCTCCAGTACACATTTGCCCCTGCAGCACATCCCCACCCATCTAGCACATTCCTGCCTCTTTCTAGCACATCCCCACCTGCCTAGCACATTCCTGCCTCTTTCTAGCACATCCCCACCTGCCTAGCACACTCCTGCCTCTTTCTAGCACATTCCCACCTGCCTAGCACATTCCTGCCTCTTTCTAGCACATCCCCACCTCGCACATGTCGTTGTAAATCGCGCACTGAGGCATGTCAGGCATGTCGGTACACGCCCCACTCAGCGACCCTAGAGGATCTGCACAGCTACTCTGCATGTGCGTGATCAAAAAAGAGGTTGCGTTTGGATCCTCTGTGTGGGCGTTTGAAAGAGAACATGAATGGATACTCTGCATGTGCATGCAAGAAGGGAATCCACGCGGAAACTCTGGGAGCACATGTGAAGAAATAGAGGATCTTGACAGTCACGTTGTTTGCGCATACAACAGAACGATCTGGACGGTCCCTCTGCTCGTGCAAGCAAAAGAAAAAATCTGGACGGTGACCGAGGCTCAATTGCACGCGTTGATGCTTAACAAGGATCAACGAGTGACAGTATATATGGCACATGGATGCGCAATCTACAATGCAGATAGACGACGTGCAGGTGTGAGGTGCATTACCAACAATGGCGGGCCAAACAAAGGTGTCAGGAGTGATGCCATGGATGTATCTATCAAATTAGAAACGCTGCCAAGACAAACTGACACAGGCACGCACGCCAGTGGTGTGCCAGTCCGCCGTATTTCCATTTTCAGACCGTATATACGGCACGGTTACAGTACGGTACGGTAATAAACCGTATTTTACGATCGAAGGAAAAATATGGTCCAAATCGTACAAATACGGTCGACCGTATTTCGCCTTTTAGCAGGGAAAAAGGAGGTCCTGGGTTCCCGGTCAGAGCTGTGTCTTTTGTTTTTTCACCCCAATTTTTTGTGTGTGCTTTTCCTCTTAGAAAATGCATCTTAGTTTTACATTGGAGATATGTAAGTCACAACATTTGTATTCTGGAAAAATGAGCCAAAATGACCCTTACTGCGAAAAGTAGGCAATTTCCAGCCTTTAGAGTGGTTCACGCACGCCTCCCTCCCCCCTCCCCCCTCCCCCCTGCTTCCCTTCCCAAACCCCACGAAATCACACGCGTGCACACACACACACACACACACACACACACACACACACACACACACACACACAGACACACACACACACACACACACACGCGCGTACCTCTGTGCACGAATCACACTGCGTCATTGGGTGGTCATCACACATGCCAAATACTGCATCCTTGGCCTCTTTTCGACTAGGGATCCTGTGTGTCGCAAGTAAGGTACGAGTTGCATAGGTCACACTGGCTGTCAAAGCATATTACGATTCGCATTGCATGTAGCGATGGACTCGTTAGTTGTGCAGGCGCAATTGCACAAGAGCAGTTTTATTTAAGATAATAATTGCTGATTGCACGGTCTTGTACAGGAGCGTCTTTCAACGGACGAATCTCCTATGCAGTAAAATCACACTGGATGCAATCGTGTACAGGATATGTACACAGGCGTCCGCACATGCAGGAGTGCATGCCGTCAAAATCACACCGGATGCAATCGCGTACAGGTTGCACAGGAACATGTACACAGGCATGTGCACATGCAGGAGTGCATGCTTGTACGTGCAGCACAACACAGGAGTACGGCGAGGGTCGGGCAGACTCATGAATTCTGACTAGACACATCATTATTGAACTCTTAATGTACACATAATTATGGCTGACCAGGCCCGTGAAAAAATAAAAAAGATGAAAGAAAAGAAAAACCAAGCCACTCCCGTGACCTGAACACACCCGTTGATGGACATGACATGTTGGAGCACTCATTTGGAGGACTCTGGGTTCCCTTCTTTGGTCCCGACACTATTGTTCAAATTCCTTGACCAAAACAACAGTAAGCCTCTCCATTTTTCTTGACTTCGTTGTTTTTAGATAGGCCTTGACTGAAGGCCGTTTTTCACTGTGATCCTTGTAACATTTGTGTATAACTAAAGTCAGTGCAATAATTCCTGCCACCTGTATAACACCGAAACATACATATCAGAAGGGGGCTGGCCAAAGGAACATTCATACACTCAAGAGCTTGTGCCATATGCAGCACAACACAGGAGCACCCAACACACGGGAGTGGGACGTATCAAGAGGGGGCTGGCCCAAATATGTCACATTGACGCACGTACAAGAGCGCACGGCATAACACAGACATCCATACACTCAGAAACTTGCGCCATATGCAGCACAACACAGGAGCGTTCGACACACACACAGGAAAGCTTGCACACGGGAGCACGTACTTCTTTAGGGCAGCATGCGTGCTGCACTGCTCGATGGTCGAGTCATCCCCGCACATGACGTTGTAGGTGCTGCACCCTCCCATCTTTGACATGGATCCACTGCAGATCGTGGCCAGCACAGTCACCTTGTGGCAAACTTGGCTGTCTGTCAGGTCTCCATTCTGCACATGCGAAGGCACCGGGGATGGTAGAAATGCCTTATTTCTGCAGACACAAAGTTACGCCATGATGGTACAAGTGCTAGATGTTGGCCAGACATATGGATGTGACGCTTACCAGGGACACCCTGTGGTTCACTCCTAATGGATGATTGAAGCGAGAAATAAAGGCACAACTACGCTCTAACAGTAACCCCTGACTTCCAATCTGCATGGACGCACCTCGCATGCGTTGTCAATACCACAGCCGGGCATGTCGGGCATGTTGGAACACAGCATTCTAAGATCCATAGCGGCTTTATCTTCTGGGTACTCGTAACTTGAGCATGCAGCTCTGGTAGGATCCTCCGGGCAATCATCTGGCGCCGCTGCACAAACGAACAAAAAATCAGAGCATGCGTGTAGTTTGACACTAGTCACCAGGCCCATGAATGGATAGAACAGACAGTGTGCGCACATGTCTTGATCCTACACAAGCACATGCACACACACAATCGCGCTCGCACGCACGCGCACATGCACACGCGAACGCGAACGCACACACTCAGGCAGGAAGGCATGCAAGCACGCATGTGCAAAGGCCCATTGTCAGCTATACAGCAGTAAATTACTATTCAGGTTTGTCCTTGAACGGAACACTAGCAGGGGTCCATTGCTAATGTTCCAATTTGGGACCTGCACTGTTGCCAGTCTGCTGTGCTGTGCCTAGCGCACCTTGCACAAGCCTGCGTCGGTAATTCTTCTGATGCAACCTCAGGGCTCTTGGTTGACTGCAATTACACACGGCAGTTCAAATAGGGTTAAACGTTGCGCTTGGCCGTCGCCAAAAAGGCAGTGTCGAGTCAGAGCGGTAAATCATACATTAACCAAATGTGCGCACTTTCGGAGCAGCACGGTGGAAAAATGCAGTGGTGTTTCACTAAAGCTAAACGCCGGAAAGCTCGGGGCTATTTGTGCTGGCGCGTGTAACGCATGCAAGCATCGATTTGCATACTTTTCTCCTTCCTATCCCCACATCATAGCAAAGAGCATACATGCAGGAGGAGGAGAAAGAGGAACAGGAATCAACGGCAAGTTTGAAGGCCGTCATCCCGCTGTGTCACACTGGGCAAAGTTATAAAGCAGTACTCCATACACAACTGAATCCTGCATATACCTTAAACACACACACACAAGCCTTTACCTGCCTATGCCTATGCCTATTACCTTGCAGCACCCAAACAGGTGTGCAGCAGGAGGAGGAGGGGCAGGAGCCAAGAGCGGTTGATGCCCGCCATCTCAAACGTCACTTGTGCAGCAAGAATGACCTTGGCAATGTATTTATATATACATGTACATATATATTATATATATGCTGCAGTGTGAATGGAACGTGCAACGTAATTAATGCTGAGGTAAATCGTATTCGAAGTAAATCATTCACTGCCATTCGAAAAGAAAGAATTGGTGAGCAAGGTGTCAGTAACACCCGCGTATCGTCCTTACAAACTTCCAATTCCGTTTGGACTCATCACCAAGAGTGTTCGGGACAAATGCTGTAAATTTGCCTTTTGGTGACTTTAACTTGGCGTAGCCGATCTTTACAAAAAGTCAGCTCAATTCACCATTGTAATATTTATTTGTTCTGGTGGGTCACGTGGCATGCGTGGGCAGACCCTGCCAGGCAAGTGCGAGGTGATCTAAAAAAAGCGTACAGCACCAATGCGTACAGCACCAAGAAATTACATTGACACCAGTGTTGACACTAAGCTAATCCTATGGTGTGCACGCAAACAACCCTACTGAAGTTGCACATGTTTGGAAAGATCTATAGTTAGCGAGCATCCAAGCAACTGGCCCACTAGCCTGGCCTGAAGGGATTAACTTCTCTTTTAAATTCTTTCTTCAGCATAAAATTAAACTTTATATTTATCATACATCCAACGCATCAGCTCGCAAGCAGACATAGTAGCCCAGGGTCGTATAATACGAGCTACAAGTACTCGTAGCATGTCGTATGCTTGCTATAGTATAGTGTAGCAAGCATACGCTACACTACACCGCTACGCTACGGCCACGAGCTATGGGGAATTTCTCAACTTCTGTAACCCCAAAACAGTCAGTTTTAAATTCACTTTGTAATATTCAAACGTACCTACTGCCTATTGCATAATAAATCATGAAGCGAAGGGACGGTCTTGGCTCTTTTGCACATGTGGCTGCTGTGGCAAGGGATAGCCAGAGGCAGTATATCACATTTCCTGCATACGACAGACCCTTGTAGCGAAGCGTATTCGTTGCATAGCGTAGCGTAGCGTAGCCGTGGCGTATTGTGCAACCCTGAGCAGCCTGGGCACTTTCTCTATGACACCCACTCAGGCTGCCGACACGCTTACCATGATGATCTGGACATCCTCAACAACCTGGCAGCAAAAATAACAATTTCAAATGCAATCTGAGCTGATTACCGTGCCAGATCTATCCAAACCTGCTCCAGACGTACACCTTATTGATCTTCAAAAACAAGGGTTCTCAGCCAACCAAGAAAGAAACTCCTACCAGCCCTATAACATCAAACTTCGGATCAAAGTCAATTTTGACATCCAGCCCACCAACCCTCAAGCAGACATTGTAGCCACTGGGCGATGCGAGTACTGGATCACTAACACTGATCTAACAATCTTTGATATAATAATCTTTGATCTAATAATCTTTCAGATGCTGTTCTGACTGCCCCCATCTCTGCAAGAACTAGAAAGCAAAAAAGTAATAAGGGAGGGGGTGGGTTCTTTGGAGTGGCAGGGGGCAACTGAGAGAGATTGGGAGTACCTCAGCTGCACCGCTAGCCATCAGCAGATTCACCCTCCCCAGATAGCACTGACCTAAACATCTTAACAGACTTCAACACGTGACATCCACCTCTTTAAGATCAAGTACTGCAAGGAAACTAGATGAGCTCAGGAATAGCTGAGCACCGCGCAGGAACAGCACAAAGATCACTGCAACATTATTCAAGGAACTTCCACTACTCTCCACACCAAACTTTTGGGAGAGGGTGGCACTATTACAGGAATTGGAAAAAGAACACAGGTTCTAGAACACTCCCGCGCTATTTAAACACTCACAAAATATAACCTCACACAAGGACTTGCTTGAGTCTTGATTCTCGTGAGGTAAATGGCTGACACGCATCCAAGAGAACGCAACAGCAAACGCTCTATTCATCATTGGTGTGCTCTTCCTACAAAACTACGAGTGACTCATGTCACTCGCTCATTCGCCTTCCATCCTTTCCAAATACATGTTTCTTAAACTGCCTCGTGATGTCATTCGCAGTACAGCTCGCTTCAGACTTCGTGTTCACACCCTACGTTTTGAGGGTGATGAAACAGCGACATGGAATCAAAGTAACTCCCCCACCTGCGACCTGTGTGATGCTGATGATATCCAAGATCAGAAAATAAGAAGAAAAAACTACGCAGGCAGTGGAAAAACCACCCGCCGCATTAATTAAGGAAAAGGAGCCACTTTGGCATCGGGTACCGTAAAACTCCTCCACCAAAAGAAAAGGAAAATATTTATGGGGATCAGGAGGGTAGCAGGCTTGACCTGAAACCGCCTCCTGATGAGAGTTGATAATAGTGCTGGAAAGAGCACGTCTGGTATGGACGAGTTTTGCAACGTAATTAATAACGTCGGTCGGAAGCAAGTTTTTTGAATCTTTGAGATTCAAGACCAAAAAGGCTCCAGTGTATAATAGTTGTAAATGGTCCACTCCCAAAAAGATGTCGTGGAGGGCAACGGAGGCTCCTTGGAGAATGGAGCAGAGGCCTTTATGTTGTTCCTGCGTGGCCCTCAGCTGGTTCTGCGGTCTAGTGTCCTCACGGTACTTGATCTTGATAAGGTGAATGTCACGTTGGAGAATGCTGAGATCTTTGGGTCGGTGCTGTCTGGAGAAGGTGGACCGCTTGCTGCTGTGTTCTCTAGGATGCGTGCCAGCATAAGGTGTCCAGTAATACCTACGCCTCTTGGGTTTACATATAATTTGTTCTTGATTTGTGTGAGGCTGATGATGATGTCCAGAATGAACAGCATGCTACTTTCCACTGCACACACACACACCCACACAGTGTCTCTTCGCAGAAGATATGAGTCCTTATTCACAGGGGCAAGAGTACAGGGTGTTTCCACATTTTTGCACCAGAACAACAGCAAACTCCATTTCTCTCTGCATGGACTGATCGTTTTTTATGAGCAGGCTGGCTTTGACTGAAGGCCTTTTCCATGTAAACTTTGAACCAGCCAGGTATGTATGGTGTGGCCTTTCTAGCGCCTTTTTGGTTTGGTTACAGGCTTTTCCAAGCTTCCGCTCAGATGCCCCCCAGGGGCATAAATAGCGATGTGACCTCACCTTACCTTTTCTGGGTCGGCATACAGGCAAACTTCAAATATTGATGCACTTGGGAGTGCACGCTTGGAGCTGCCACCAGCCAGCCAGAGATGGGCAGCTAACTATTGAAAGAAACTCGCTAGCAACGATAGCCAGCATGACTAAGGGGAGGGGCTACGCACGCAAATGCCTGCACCATTGAATCCCCCACCACGCAAACTAAGTATCAGAGGAGTCAAGAATCCTGTGTACCATTTAAACCATCGGACGCAGGTATAACCACATAACAAACAAGGTGACTGGTGCTAAAATAACCTTTTCACTTTGCACAACTCGTTTGTCTCCTTTAACTATGTGTTAGAACACATCCACAGTACCTCTCAGTTCCATTTAAAACCAATGCGCCCCCCCCCCCCTTCTTGCTTGCAACCTCACCCTCTCCCATTCACAAACCTCACCAGGCTAAAGCCTACACCTTCCCCATAGAAGCAAGGAGGGCTTTTGAGCTCCGCTTTCGATACCCTGCACTCATTTACCCCCTCCAAGGCATTTACCCCCTCCTTCATATCGACATGACCACCTGCAGCACTTGGACAGTCTCATGAAGCTCAGAAGGCGTCCCACATGAAGACATGCAGCTCACCCTCCCTGTTCCTCCACCACCATCCTCTCCTTTGCATCCCTGCCAACATCCCCTCCTTTTAATCCCTGCCAACAAACAGCTCACAAGCTCATCCTCCAGAGGTTGAGGATGCCGGGCAGGTTAGCTTCAAAGCCCGCCTTCCCCCGCCCTGCTCCCTCGTCTTCTCCCTTCATCGTCAGAAGCCTCTACAAGGCTCAACGCTGGTCCTCAAAGAGAGCAGAGAGCTCTAAAGCTCACCCTCCCCCTCCCCCGCCCCGGCATCCTCGTCTTCTTCCCCGTAATCATCCCCATCCTCGCCACCCATGCCACCGTTGCCCATCTGTGCCATCATGCTCTCTCGGTCGTACCTGCGCGCCACAGCAGCGAGCATCACACAGCTTTGAAAGCACATATGCATCAATTACGTCAGCATTGAAAGCACATATGCATCAAGTGCGTCAGCATTGCAGGCACATATATAAATTATGTCGAGGTCTGCCTGTCTGTGCAATTGTATTGTTGATGCCTGTCCAGCATTGCCTCTTTCAGGGCGTGCAGCATATACAAGCCAGCATATACAAGGCAGCATATACAAGGCCAACCAAAAATCAATACCCATTACGTACCACACTGTGTTGATACACGGTATGTTGCTAGCACAACACCAAGGATTCATCCAAATTGTTTGTGATGAATTGTTTGTGATGAAAAGGAACTTCATTTGAAACGTTGCTAAAAGGGTTAATCCGACAGATGCCATTTCTGTGCTTCGTGCGATACATATATCCACGTAACATCATTGAGCAGCACACATTACAACCTTACAACACACTGCACACACTGTTCGTTATAAAATGGAACTCCACTGAGACGCACACGTTACAATACACTGCGCACACTCCAGCATGATCTGGTAGCTGTTGGAAGGGGCCTCCGTTCCCTGGACATGCTGCGCTTCAGGAGAAACGGCCAGCCACCCCCGACACCCTCACACACTCTCTCCACGCAATCCAGCGTTAAAACTTAAAACACTTACATCTGTCCGGACAGTCCAGCCTCCTTCATGCTGCGCATCAGCTTTTTGTTGCGGGCCTCGTCCTCAGAAATGGGCTCGAAAGCAGGGCCAGGGGGACGGCTCTGCGTGCGTTCAAGAATATGAGGGGTAGAAACTTGGCGTCATGAGGCGTTGTAGGGACTTTTGTTGGGAGCGTGTTTGGTTGGGTACCTTAAGACTCGTTGCACATGCGTGATGTCGAACTGGAAAACCTCAGCGCCATCATGTAAATGTCACATTTCACATTTCCTTTTTGTCAAAAGTGTAGCTAGCTCGACCTCATCTCGCGTTCGTGATGCTCAGTATGAATTTAAACGCATACACAATCATCTTCCCCTAAGCTTAAAGCGTACCAACTACGCACACCTATCTGCATAATTCATCTTCACGCGCCCATTCTAACAGGCCCATTAACACAGACACATTACACCCACAACCACACTTCAAGCACAGGAGTAGTGGCCTTACAGCATATATGCACACCTACCCACCCCAAATAACATTCACATTCACACAGACACACATTCACACACATGCATGCAAACAGGCGTGCACACCTACCCACCCCAAATTACTTTCACATTCACCCCCACCCACCCACCCACCCACCCACCCCCAACCCCACCCCCAACCCCACACCCACCCACCCCCACCTTCCACCCCACCCCCACACACATGCATGCAA
>Ga0307945_1004241_pt1 | contig 11605 bp, 9 predicted proteins | sample OrgLakmetagen228_FD_201818 | JGI IMG/M metagenome (GOLD analysis project Ga0307945, IMG submission 201818) | Saline water microbial communities from Organic Lake, Antarctica - #228 | ecosystem: Environmental > Aquatic > Non-marine Saline and Alkaline > Saline | place: Antarctica: Organic Lake...
ATGTCGCGTCGAGTTTTGTTGAGGTCTTTAGGTTGGTACTGTCTGGGGTTGGTAGCTGTACTATAATAGGCGGTACTGCTGGGGTGCTCCTAGTCTCCCTCAATTTCCCCCTGCCACTTCGAAGAAACCAACCCCCTACATTTATTTTTTTGTTTTTGTGTTTTTGCAGCGATGGAAGTGACCAGCACGAAATCGGGGCGGCTGGAGGTAAATCTGTCTTTATCTGGGAAGCAGGATGGAAAGAGCCATTTGGGAATAATTCTATTTACTGCTGTTTCAGGAATCTGGAGATCTTGCATGGTCATCCGTTTGTTGCTGCCTATATCTATGGAGACAACGCAACATAAAGCCATCAGTCAAAACGTGCGACTGCTAGGCTGCGTATGTTAAACGTGTAGAAACTGTGATGGTTGTTGTTAAGCATCCGGCTTATGGCACCTTCAAAAAATCCTTGGAAAGAGGGGAAAAACGCTCTTATGAGGTAGTTGGTTACAACCTACTTTGCAGGGTTTACAGAGTAAGCCATCAGTCTTTCCGAGCGACTGCTCGGCTGCGTATGTAAATCATGTAAAAAATGTTTAAGCCAGCATGGCTGATGAATGAACGCCGATGCACTGCGCACTGTACCCGTGCAGGCCCGATACCGCCTCCCCAGGGCAGGCACTAGCAGGACCAAAAGCCTTGAAGGGTCTGCGTGGGCTCAGATAGGTAAAGATGTTTGGCCCCTCAAGTCACACCTTCTGTGATACATGCGTGTGATATCCTGCCTTTCCTCCTATTTCCGTCCCATATTTCCCCAACTGAAAGATTTGCAGGTTGCGGAACGAATGAGACATGTGCGTCTTACTGTGTGTGAAAGACAGACAATTTTAAGTGTGTTGTGGGTATTTTTGCTGTGCCTGTACTAAACTTTAAGCCGCTAAGAATCTTGAAGGGATAATGACGCGGCATTAATATTAAAGCACTGATTACAAAACGCTTTTATTAGCTCATTACCATGTCCACGAACTCCTTAATAGCTCTGTCCAATTCTTACATCTCGGAAGTGCCCAAAACTAATGGATGTGAAGTTTTTGGCCTGTCCAAATGATGTTTTGATTTAATTGGAATATTTGTATTGAACTTGAAACATCATCTGTCCTCATACTTTAGAAATATTCCAGACTTGTGCCATCACCCCTGTTTTTACATCATGCAACCTATTTTGAGTAACTAAAAGGTCATCCTACATAATCAAAAGCACCTTTGCCCTGCCATCATGACCGTCGCTGAACCCTCAGCTGAAGGAACATTCTGAATAAACCTCGTTGAAATTTACTTATGATTACACAACAAACCACCTGGAACAAATGGCAAAATTCACTCTTTATTCCCACGGCTTGTCAACCTTAAGTTGTATGTTTATGAGCGGATTTTGCGTACTTCACCCAAGCATGGAAGGTTGCACTCACTCTGTTGACCAGCTTTTCAGTTCTTGATTGAGCATATGCCTACTGCTGAGCAAAGCATACAGGTCATTGCCTGGTATGCACTCATAATAGCGCACGTTTAACACTGCGTATATATGTGTGTGTGTCTCTTCGTATATGTTCACAGGGATAACAAGCATGCTGTGGAAGCCTCAGCCTAAACCTTCTCTCTCCAATAAGAAGCAGCAGCAGCAGGGCTGAAGCTTCCACAGCAAAGCAAAGGGCGTACAGCATACGGATGTAAAGTACACAGATGTATGGTACACAGATGTATAGTGAGATTTAACTCATCTGGTAAGCTCATTTTGTACTATACATAACTCCAGTGTGTTCCTGTAATGTACAGTGAATTGAACATTGCAGTTTGAAGAGGCAGTGAATTGAACAGGCATTTCTAAGAGGGTGTACTAGGAGCGCAGTGATGCAGTCGTGCCCATTTTGGTTTGTCTTAGGCCTTAATATTTTTGTGTTCATTTTGCAAATAGGCGTCAGACAAACAGTTGTAGTTTTGCATACAGGCATCAGTAAAGAATTGGAATTTGTAGTTTTGCACACAGGTAGCAGTCAAGCGTAGGCATTTGTAGTAACTCAGTGTTACTAAGGCACAATCTGTTGTGGTATATATATGTCCTTATGAAAGTAAAAAAGACAGGAGGCGTGCGCCATTTGTCTATATCGTACACAGTTTAGTATTGCATCCACGTTTTTAAATTGTATTCTGCCTTAGCCGCGCAATAAAGGTACTACTTTGCTGAAGCTGAGCGTGCGTTTGTGTTTCACCTTATTTTATTGCATAGATGGCTTTTACGTAAGAACGCTCATCAAACGCTTGATGCAGAGTGAGAATAATGTCGGCCAAGAGCTTCAAGAAGAGTTCGAAAAAGGGTTCGAATCCGCCTGGTAGCGTGAGTAGTTTGCTGTCCGACAGCAACGTCTCAATTTCCTTAATCCATTGTTGTGGTACTATCAACCCTGCTTAGTTTTCCTTTCCTTTCTTAATTGCTCCTATTTTCAAGATTAAACTGTGATTGCTACCTGATTACTGACCATTTACCAGCTTGGTAATCCGAGCCTAATTTCTGCTTTGGTTTCTAGCTTGGTAATGAAAAGTCCAGTCTGCGTGATAACCAACCAATTACTTGTAAGATTTGCTTCAGTACCTGGAATAGTGATAACTTTGCATTATCTAAAAATTCAACAAATTTTGCCAGGTTAAATTGTGATTTCTACCTGATTACTGACCAATTACCACAGTGGTATTTTAAGCCTAATTTCTACTTTGATTTCTAGCTTGGTAATGAAAAAATTCAAACTGCGTGATCACCAATCAATTACTTGTAAGATTTTTTACTATACAACATCTATAAATCCAACAAACTGTACCAGCTTAAAATGTGATTGCGACCTGATTACTGACCAATTACCAAGATGGTAATTCAAGCTTGATTTCCCTTCAGATTTATGGTTTGGTAATTGAGATACCAACTACCAAGCATTTACTTGCCCGATTACCTAAAAAACAATACCACGTGATTACTGCTCAGATTACCAAATTGGTAATGCCTATAGTAATCGCAGAATTCCTCAGTGGTAATGAAATACAACATTCCGACGTTCCCTTGTATTGTTAGCAGCTTACTCTCAGCTGTGTGATTAAATGCAGTGCCTTACGCTTTTGATTATATTGTGTCAGTTCATTGCTGTGTGCGTCTAGGTGCCCCTATGCGTTTACAAGTCTTTGCGCACCAGGGTGTGTTTGACACAATCAGGAAAATTCAGCCTCCCTACCTTACTGTTTTTCAAGCTACTCTTCATAGATCTTAAGATAATGCGCCTAAGATGTTCACAAAAAATGATACTTTATTTGCTCAAGAATGTTGTCCTTATTTTGCCCCTTAGAGATGGGTTTTACAGAATAGTGCCATATCCTGCAAACTGTCAAAACTTTGTCTACCAATCATCGTTTTCTCTGCACTCAGCAAAAGCGTATTGAAGAAAAGGATACCTGGAAAGGATACATCGCCAAATGTGCCTCTGGTTATGCATGCAGAAGCTCGGTAAAAGCCTATAGTCAGACCAAAAGGTGTAGAAAGAATTCAAGGGAACAGGGCTAGGCTCTCGTCAAAGAGCAACACCATGCACATCTGTTTGGTACAAACAGGTTTTAAAACGAGTTGGGCTATCCTCATACTGAGGTGGCAAGACAAGCTGGCGGTGCTGAGTGCAAAGGCGGACAAGATGTTCATGCTTTCTTAGCGAGGTATGCTGGTTAAAAATTTTACAGAACCTGAGCACCTCAGTCCCCTCATCCTATTATGACGCATTCTTTGGGCCAGAGAGTTGTGGCAAGAAAGGCGAAGGCTAGTGAAGTGCACGGCTGAGGCTGTTGGAAATATCCGTGCGAAGGAAATAATATATATGTTTGGTCCGTAACAATCTCCAAAGGTACACCAAAAATGTGCGAGATAAGTCCTCATAAATTTACTAGACTGGCAAGTTAAATCTGATGTCCAACTGTCAAGCTCTTTCCACCCCCTTAAAGACATCCTGGTGTTTTCATAGTAGCGATGAGTCTGTTTCAGACTGATAGACTCACGAGAGCACATGGCACCCAAAACTTGCTGAGACGTTAAAGAACCATGGAGTGATAACAGAACAAGTCCCAAAAACAAAAAAACAACAGACTAGCAATGAAGTGGGGAGAATTTTTAGGAGTGACAGAGGGCATCTGAAAGATCCTGGGAGCCCTTCTAGAGCACCGCCAGCCGCCACCAACAGATCCACCTTCTCCAGACAGCACTGATTAAATAATCTCAACATTATCCAACGTGACATTCACCTCATCGAGATCAAGTACTGTGAGGACACTAGACCGCAGAACCAGCTGAGCGACGCGCAGGAACCGCATAAAGGCCTCTGCTCCATCCTTCAGAGAGCCTCCGTTACTCTCCACACCAGTGGGTGAGGGTGACACCATCTACAACACTCACACGCTGAGGCCTGTGTATTTATTTTCCAACAGCCTCCAATACCCATCAGCACTGCTTCATTTGGGATGTGTTATACCCTACACTGTTGTTTTAACACTAGAAATGTATCCCTTTACTTTAACACCGTCACTCCAAGAGGTACGTGATCACTGCCCTCCTGTAAAGAAGAGAGAAATGAGCAGGAAGATATAAATCCCGTATTATCATAGCACAAACACCCGTTGAAAATTGCTGAAGCTCAAAACGAGGGATAGAAATGAATGGAAGCAGATAACACGATTTTGACAATATGTAGGAGAGTAGTTTGGAGATTCTGAGCAAATTTATAGGGCAAAGAAGGCAGCAAAATAAGTATGTACCTACCACATCCGGGAGGATGAACGAGTCGTGTATTTTTTCTGCCAGTGCCTTGGAAGCCAGGACGTAGTCCAACCTCCATCCAATGCCCTTTTCTCGGCATTTAAACCTATACAGAAAGTAATGAACTCACAAGTAGCACGTATAGTACATGCCATGGTAAATCAAAGTAAGGTGAAGTTGATATGCAAAACCTGCCGGCAGGTGTTTTGGGGGAAGAGCATTTGTCGCTTTTACTCCTAACTCAGTTGTTTTTGTGAGGATGATACACAGAGAATTGTCCACATTACATACCCCCACCCCACCAAACCAACCACAAACAGAGCACTTGTGAAAATCAGGTCTGAAGTAGGTATCCCCCATCCGGGTAGCTGCCCTGTAAGCCTAGTGGCCCGTGGTCAGGCCAGACTCTTTGGGGTCGCAGGTTTGAATCCGCCTGGTAGCGTTGGTACTTCGCTGTCCGACAGCAACGTCTCCGTTTCCTTAATCCATGCTTGTGGTGTTATCACCCCTGCGTAGTTTTTGATTTTCTTTTCTATCCCCCACGTCGGCACAGCTCCTGTAGGTCAGTAGATTAGCTTGGTACTCTAAACAGAACCTAGCTGTTTCGGAAAGCGTAATGACCAGCAAACTAAGTAATTCACACCTGTAGGAGTAGTAGGTGTATCCAGCAATCTCCGGGTACTGCAAGAAAGAGCAGCGAAAAAAGAGAAGCAAAAATCCATGACTAAGAAGCACATGGGAAACAGCGCAAACATAAGATACGTCCAAGTCTCTGCAACACAAGAAAGAAAGCTGTAGCATGCTGAAGCAAACAAACGCGTGAAGAACGGCTTTGGCTTACTTGGGTGCGGAAAGTGTCGACTAAATCACACCCACTCGGGCTTAAGTAGCGGGCTCCAAAGGACTCACGCTCCTCCTGCACATAATAGCATATTTGAAGCAGCGGATGGCTCCTTATTTTTACCGTTTCCTTAATCATTTGTGAAAATTGGTTGATCACTGCCTGCAAGTTTCTTCTTTCTTCTTTTTTAAATACCAACCAGTGTCCTTTTTTCTATACCGACCAGTGTCCTTTCATCTGCTTGCATCTTTAGTTTGGGCACGGGCATGGGCAGGGGTGCAGCAGCACCAAGCCACAAGCAGGAAGGAGTCCGTACAATCGTAGTATGTCTACTTCAGCTTTATGTTGACGTGTGCGTTGCAGTCATTTATGTTGACGTGCGTTATAGTTGACGTGCGTTATAATTGGCGTGTGCGTTACAGTCGTTTATGTTGACATGTGCGTTACAGTCGTTTATGTTGACGTGCACTATAGTCTACTTCAGCATTATGTTGACGTGTGCGCTGGTTTGTTTGAGGTGTCATGTTGACGTGTGCGCTAATCTTTTTGGAGTGTCATGTTGACGTGTGCGTTATGTTGACGTGCGTTATAGTTGACGTGTGCGTTACAGTCTACTTTAGCACTATGTTGACGTGTGCGCTGGTTGAGGTGGTTGTGTGGGGTTGTATATTTGTTATGTGAGCAGTGCCGATGGACGTGTTGTACCACAAATTGCAGCTGAAGAGCAATTATTCTTGAAGTGTCATGTTGACGTGTGCGCTGATTTTTTTTAGAGTGTCATGTTGACGTGTGCGCTGTTTTTTTTAAGTATCAAGTGAACGTGCAGTTCCTTATTACAGTGGGCCACTTAACTTGGCCAAAGTCCCTGAATGAAAGTGGAGAAATGTTTACAGTCCTCTGCATCAAAGCATTCCTTTTTCACTGTTGCAAGGCCATTAAACTCCCACTACCCTAAATCCAACTGCCTGCATCTGATTTTGCTGCCTAATTTCCCCACTGCCTACATTTCATGCTGCATCTAAACAGACAAGAGCACGCACCTTAGTGAAGCCTGCAGTCTTTGAGTTGGTTTTGGGGTTCTTGAGGTCAATTTCTGCAGATGCAAGCAGGTAGGACAGGAGGGGTGTGTGTGTGTGTGTGTGTGTGTGTGTGTTTCTCGTGTTGCAACAAAGCAAGTGCAAAGGGAGTGAGGAATTGTCCTTGATGTCAACCCTAGTGTGCTCACCTTGGTGGGCGCAGTTCATGTCTCCTACCACCAGCACGGGTTTGCTCTGTGCGGGGGACATGATTTAGAGCGATGGTGTTTAAGTGATGGAGTTCAAGTGTCTAAGAGTGTTAGATGTGCAGATTGTAGTATGGGTTTAAATTACGGCAGATGTCCCCAATTAGGTGGGTTCAAACTGCAGGTCAGATAGTGCAGGGTGCTGTTCCAGTGTGGGTGTCAGTGTTGGAGCGGTGTGCGGGGGGAATTATGACAAGATGCAGCGCCGGGGTAGTATGCCCTGATTAGGATAAGTGCCAAGCCAGGGATCCACGTCATGTTCTTGATAGGGGTTGCACATTTTTGAGCAAGGGTACTGGATAGGAGGAGAAACGAAATGGTAGGTACCAAACAACATTGTCATGATGGATAAGAGTTTAGTACCTGCAAATCAGGGCCTGTCTATGTTATGAGTGTACAAGCACCACCCATTCTTTAGGGTTGTCGCCCTCCTCTGGGAAAGCGGGTCAGCCTGTACAACTGACGCCAGTGTATTCTCATTACCAAAGGCACGACTCGATTGATTTGGAACTAGTGTGTTTAGTGCTAGAATACTAGAAGAAATATGTACAGCTCATTCTCTCACCTTTTGAAGGTCCTTAATGTAGTCACTCAAAGCGGCATCATACCTGCGTCGTTTGATCAAGGTTCGGTTGGTGTCGTTTGCTAATCTGATATTGTTATTGTTATGCTGTAGCGGGCCTCTGTTGGAGTGTTTCCCTCTGATCCCTAACGTAAATTTCCAGTCATGCACAATTCTCTAGCTTTTCCCAAACTGACTTCCACCACGTATCAGCTTCAGTCTAAACAGCTGGCGTCACCAGTGCATGCCTTGTATAGTTATGATTAAAGTGGTCAGACGTGCGCAAACAGCACACAGTGGTTGCAATTTTGCACGTTTCCTACATACAACAGACCCTCGTAGCATAGCATATTTGTATCGTAGCGTAGCCGTAGCATACTGTGCAGCCCTAGACAGATATGTTACTCCTCCCCACATTAATTAAAGAAAGGGCTTGAGCACTTGCTTTTGGCTTCTGTCATCTGTGATATGTAATCTGGAAACGTTACTAACATCAGTTTGCTTTATTAAACACATTCTCTGCTTCCTCACGAGCTTTGCTTCTATAGGCATACCACACAGGACATACAGCTCTGGCAAGCACATACGTCATTTGGAAAAGAGTGGTCAGGCGTGTACAGAAGAGTGGTGAGGCGCGTACAAAGAGTGGTGAGGCGCGTACAAAGAGTGGTGAGGTTTGTACAAAGAGTGGTCAGGCGCGTACCAGAGAGTGGTCAGGCATGTACAAAAGAGTGGTGAGGCGCGTACAAAAGAGTGGTGAGGCGCGTACAAAAGAGTGGCCAGGCGTGTACAAAGAGTGGTGAGGCGCGTACAAAGAGTGGTCAGGCGTATTCAAAACATCCACACAGGTAAAAATTGGGAGTTGTTTTCACTGCCTAAATAGTGCTTTCCTTTATTCCCTTTCTTTTGCAACTGGCCTGAAAAGAAGAACAATTCCAGAGATCGATTTCTCGGTATCAATTTAAAACGGCAACCCAATATCCAAAATACCTAGTGCGATTGCTACCAGACGTTTCAAGCATTATGATACCCTTAAATCGTCATCGCAATAACACTTCAGTCTCTCTACGCACCCTTTGTCTCCCACTCGGTAGTCAAGGCGCGCTAGCTCCTGACCGGCATTGGGTACGTAAGCGTTCACCTGCAAAAATAGCAATGGGGCTTATGAATCTTTCCCTTGCAATGTATGCATGCAGCAAAAGTGACCAGAGACAGAATGTAAAGACCGAATCAATACGCAATGTAAAGATCAAATTAATACAGAATGTAAAGACCGAATCAATACGCAATGTAAAGACTGTCTAATACAGAATGTAAAGACCGAATCAATACGCAATGTAAAGACCGAATCAATACACAGTTGCAGGTTTAAATTGCAAAGAGGCGTGAGAGAGGCGGCCCAAGTCGCGGACAAGCATAGAGAGTCACACACCCTTTTGTGCCATGAGTTTATTTTTAGGCGGACATATCTGCCATGAACGCCATGGACACATTTTCAAGTTACAAGAGCTGAAGTCATGACAAGGGGGGAGAGAGCAGAGAAGTGGAATATAGGTAGGGTTGGCCAGAACCATATATATACGGTGCATATGCGGTGTTTTTGGCAGGGAAATCACCAAATATACGGTCATATACGGTGTATATATACGGTTCTGGCCAACCCTAAATATAGGGGGAGCAGTGGAGTATAGAAAGGTCTGGCAGTCCTGAACGAACCTGCTTCCCACAAACCACTGTCTGGCCATTTCAGAGTACTACACAACTAAGTAGAGCGCTAGGCACTCACCACGTTGACACCATCAACTAGGCACTCATCGTAGGCACTCATCGTAGGCACTCATCGTAGGCACTCATCATAGGCACTCATCGTAGGCACTCATCGTAGAAACCATCAACTAGGCACTTACCACGTAGAAACCATCAAACTCAGTCATCAGCAGCCGGCCCTCGCCGTCCATTCCTTCTACCCCCTGCATACATATGACAGGGATTGGTGATTTTGGGAAGTGATAACTCTGTATCAAGCTGCGCTTGATTTGGTACCAAGCACCGAGTCTTGATTTGGTACCAAGCACCAAGTCTTCACTCCATTATTGGGCACTCACTGCGGAATCTCCACCAGGCGGAGAAGGAGAAATATAGGAGGACTAGGGGGTGGTGTGAACCACCAAACTTTGGTACCGTCCTCCTTAAACCTGTCAGGCTTTTATTGACCCATATTTATACAAGCGAAACCAAACTCCACACTCACCAGCCCTGTAGAGGTGGTCAGGGGGGCACTGTTACTAAGGGTTCCCACGCCACTGTAGCCTGCAAGAAAAGGTAGGAGGTAAATATGAAATCAAAATGGCTTTGATACAAAGTGTAGGGCGCTTCACCACTTAAGCCTGCAAATTTAGAAGGGGGGGTGGAGAGAAGAACCAAACATGGCTTGGATGCAATGAGTAGGAAGCCCCCCACCACTTTAGCATGTAGGATTAGAAGGGGGTCAAGGAGTTGACCAAACATGGCTTAGACAGATGTGTAGGGCTTCCCACCACTGCAGCCTGCAAGATCAAAAGGGGGTCGAGGAGTTGACAACACATGGCATGGATAAATGTGTAGGGCTCCCCACCACTAAAGTCTGCAAGATGGGGTCGAGAGAAGAACCAAACATGGCTTGCATAATAAATGTGAAGGGCTCCTTACCACCAAAAAATTTGTAATAGTCAGCGAGCAGACACGGTACACAGCAGAAATGACATTCAAAGATGACATTGACACTGTGTCTCGTGTGCTTGGAGATACAGTTGCTTTTCTATCTTTGCAGGGCCATGATCACCGATCCCCACTAGTTTCTGGCCCCTTCTTAAAGGACATTCAAAGATGACATTGATACTGTGTCTCGTGTGCTTGGAGATACAGCTGCTTTTCTATCTTTGCAGGGCCATGATCATCGATCCCCACTAGTTTCTGGCCCCTTCTTTTTTCAGTACCTTCAAACCAGTCAGAGTGGCTCTGCCTGCGTATATGTTTCTAAGCGCACAAGGATAGCTAGGCAGAAAGGGAGAATGATTGGAGCATGGAGGTGATTGCTGCAGCGTGCAAGAAGAAAGGCCTTCTATTTTGCCTGTATACATTGCGCTATGTGTGAATAAACATATGCATCATCTGTTTGAAAATGAACGTGTATTGCACTGTTTAAAAGGAAATTCAGGAGAAAGTGCACACACACACACACTTGTGTGCGAGCCGGATGTGGAGCCATGTGCAGAACCTCAAGCTGCTTTACTATTTGTCCTCGTAGGTTGCCACAGTTGTTCTTGGTGGCAAACTCGTGCAGGCAGCCAATGCATTCCACACATAATCACATACGGGTTGAATGCAGGCAAGTAAACATGGCTATGCAATCACAGAAAATCTCACGCGTCTTGTCCAAACACAATTTATGTGCTCACAGAGGAACCCACCCGCTTTGTCGGTGCTGCACGCCCAGCTGGAGTGCCAGCCTGGGGGCAGATCCATTTGCTTAATGACTTCAGGCACCTGCACAAGAAGACCAAAGGAGAAGTAAACCTACTTTTGGATAGCGTACCTACCAAATAGGGTCAAACGTGAGTGCCATGCATAATGTGCTCACTCCCCCTCCTTCCGAATAAAATCATTATAAAAATGCAACAGCCCCCCCCCCCCGCTACAACAAAAATCGACACGTGGGGGTCGATATTAATGTACCGTACGCCCTGTATGCCCTCCAAAGATGAACATCATGATTAACAGCCGTTTGACACAATCTGATCACCACTTTCCCCCTCTTCAAAGACAACAGATGGCCTTTTTTCAAATGTATGGTAGTTACATGTCACGTGTAAAAATCCTTGCGCCGACACAATGGGGGGTTTTACGTGTGCCTCATTGCGACACGCCCTCAGGCACATGTACATGCACTGAGGCGCAAAACATACATCAGCAGCAACAACAGATTGCTCGACCTTGTGGACAGTGTGAAGGCGTGGACAGTGCAAAGGCGTGGACAGTGCAAAGGCGTGGACAGTGCAAAGGCGTGGACAGTGCAAAGGCGTGGACAGTGCAAAGGCGTGGACAGTGCAAAGGCGTGGACAG
>Ga0307945_1004242_pt1 | contig 11603 bp, 5 predicted proteins | sample OrgLakmetagen228_FD_201818 | JGI IMG/M metagenome (GOLD analysis project Ga0307945, IMG submission 201818) | Saline water microbial communities from Organic Lake, Antarctica - #228 | ecosystem: Environmental > Aquatic > Non-marine Saline and Alkaline > Saline | place: Antarctica: Organic Lake...
TGGCAAGTATCAAAACAAGCTGCTGGCAAGTAACAAAACAAGCTGCTGGCAAGTATCAAAACAAGCTGCTGGCAAGTAACAAAACAAGCTGCTGGCAAGTATCAAAACAAGCTACTGGCAAGTATCAAAACAAGCTGCTGGCAAGTATCAAAACAAGCTGCTGGCAAGTATCAAAACAAGCTGCTGGCAAGTATCAAAACAAGCTGCTGGCAAGTATCAAAACAAGCTGCTGGCAAGTATCAAACCAAGCTGCTGGCAAGTAACAAAACAAGCTCCTGGGGACCTACAAAAAACCCTTGCTGGAGTTCAAGAGCAGCTGAAGACCAGAAGCAGATAGACCATTGCAGGCAGTGATGCAGTCATCACCGACCAGGAACATCAGCCTTGTGCCCTCAAATGCCAGCGTTGCAACCACCTCATTCGCCCTTGCATCTCATCCCAGTCAACCAAGCAGCATGATGGGCGGTGCACGGGCCCTGCTCAGCCTGAAGGAGGAGGAGGAGGACCCTGATGAGGGAGCAGGTGGGCCCCCCCAAAAGCGCAAGGCATGACAGCTCCCTGTTGCCCTTACATTCCAACATCCAAGCGTCAGCAGGACTGCCACAAAGAGCTCATGCGCTTTGTCATTGATGCTGAGCTCCCATTCTTCAAGACGCTGGACAAAACCCCCAAAGGGCCAGCAGGGTTCAGCTGGGGTGCAGCTTGAAATGGCAGCCTTGGGATTAAATCGAGCAGCAGCACCACCATAAGCAGCAGTCACATCAGCCGTCTTGTTTTATAGTTTGTTTGGCAGCCTTAGACAATGGGCAACCAGCAACTCAAACAAGTTGTTTGAAACAACTCAAAAAACAGACCCGTTTTTTGTGTAAACCGCTGGCTTTCCCTTCCTCATTTGACAACTTTCTTCTCAGCCATTCCATGCAGGGCCTCACCAATTCACTCCTTGGGTCCAAACCCCCAGAGTGCACAGTCCGGGGAAAATCTTTGAATTCTGTTAGTGTATTATGTAATGATAATATCATATGATTTCATTCGATACGGGGAGAATATCATATTATTAGGGCTGGCCAGAACCATATATGTACGGTGTTATATACGGTATTTTTGGCAGAAACATCACCAAATATACGGTCATATACGGTGTATATAAACGGTTCTGGCCAACCTTACATATTATGCCTCGCACCCTACCTATACTTGCTTCTTGCTGACGCACTCTGCCTGGATGGACAGTGTAGTGGTGTGCCTTGTAGTATGCGTAATCGCCATATACACCATATTTATAGGGTTGGCCAGAACCGTATATATACACCGTATATGACCGTATATATGGTGATTTCCCTGCCAAAAATACCGTATACACACCGTATATATATATGGTTCTGGCCAACCCTACATATATACCATATATACCATATATATATGGACCATATATACATATATACCATATATACCAAACGTCTGGAAAATGGTATCGTCGAATTATTAGTCCCGAGGTTTATGATGGGCTTCAGAGCGGCCGAAGGGCATTAGCTACAAAATGCAGCTTACAACTGCACGAAGGACATCGGACCTCCCTGTTTGTGCTAGGCACACTGCGTACAAACCTCCCTGTTTGTGCTAGTCACACACCGCATACGACTTCCCTGTTTGTGCTAGACACACTGCGTACGGACCTCCCTTACCTGGACAATGGCCTCAAACAGGCCGGGCCCAGCAGAGGGGCTCAAGAGCAGCATTTCGAATATCTCAGGGGTGCCGATGGCCTCCAACACCTGAGTGGCACATTTTGAGCACGTGTGCGTGCGTGTGTGTGTGTGTGTGTGTGTGTGTGTGTGTGTGTGTGTGTTTGTGTGCGTGTGTGTGTGTGTGTGTGCGTGTGTGTGTGTACGTGTGTGTGTGTGTGCAGGCAGAGTTGAGCAGCACCTCTGGTGCGCTGTCACACGCATGCAGTCAAGAACAGTCGGTAGATGCAAAGAGCCCTTAAAAGCACACACATACATCTGCCTACTCCCTTCCTTAACCCACACTCACACTCACACTCACACTCACACTCACACTCACGCCCACACCCACACCCACACCCACACCCACACTCCCGCAACCACACCCACACTCCCGCAACCACACCCACACCCACACCCACACCCACACCCACACCCACACCCACAAACCTGCAACCACACCCACACCCACACCCACACCTGCATCCACACCCACACCCACACCCACACCCACACCCGCACCCACACCCACACCCACACACCAGCAATAGACGACACCCCCACCCAAACCCAAACCCCCACCCACACCCACACCCACACCTGCATCCACACCTGCATCCACACCCACACCCACACCCGCACCCACAGCCAAATCCACAACTACACCCACACCCACACCCACACCTACACCCACACCCACACCCACCCCCACCCACCAACAACAGACGACACCCACACCTACACAGCCTCATACCTCAAGTGGCGTGCTGCAGAAAGAGTCAACGGTATCCCACAGCCAAAGAAACCCAGGGCCTCCATAGGTATCGCCCCACTCCAGCACTGCCTTCAACATCGATATGCTTTGACTGCGTACAAAGACAACGGTTGTGATTTTTTAACAAAAATATGCTCCGCAGGGGTCATTCCACTCCAGCACTGCCTTCAACATCGATTTGCTTTGACTGCGTGCAAAGACAACGATTGTGTTTTTTTAACAAAAATATGCTCCGCAGGGGTCATTCCACTCCAGCACCCCTTCAACATTGGTTTGCTTTGACTGCATGCAAAGACAACGGTTGTGTAATTCTAACAAAATTGTGCTCAGTAGGCATCGCACCACTCCAGCACCCCTTCAACATCGATTTGCTTTGAATGCACAACAACATCGAGTATTTGCGTTGTGAAAATATGCATTGTAGAAGTGCAAAAACAATATTTCCTTTCACAGGTGCAACGTGCGTTGAGGCTCCCACCTCTGATAACAAAAAGGAATACACGCTTCAATTTGTGTGCTAAATTTTTGTGGGATTCTGAGGCCGGTCTGTCGTCAGATGCTGAGGTCAAAGGGTCAATAAGACAAATGATGCTTGTAGGTGCCGCATAGCAACATAAGCACACACGCACACAGAGACACACACATACGTGTCTTGTGCATTGTCCAAAAACTGCCTTGACAGCCTTTTGGAAAATTGATAAAAAAAATCACAGTCGCAAACTAAGGTTGAGATGCAGCCTGGACCTTAGCAAAAAGCACAAGAGGCATATGAGAGGAATGCATATTATGTTCGGTTTGCAAGCACAAGAGGCAAATGAAAGGGATGCATTGGTTTGCAAGCACAAAAGGCAAATGAAAGGGATGCATTGGTTTGCAAGCACAAAAGGCAAATGAAAGGGATGCATTGGTTTGCAAGCACGAAATGCAAATGAAAGGGATGCATTGGTTTGCAAGCACAAAAGGCAAATGAAAGGGATGCGTTGGTTTGCAAGCACAAAAGGCAAATGAAAGGGATGCATTGGTTTGCAAGCACAAAAGGCAAATGAAAGGGATGCATTGGTTTGCAAGCACAAAAGGCAAATGAAAGGGATGCATTCTGTGTTTGATTTGTAAGCTCTTAACTCAAGAAGTTGAGACAGTAACAATTAGGAGTGAGCAGATCATCGACTAAAATGAACGATCATAACAATTTAGAGTGCGCTGAATCACACATTTTGCATGTACCTGTGAGGGCTTGTTCCAAGCACGATCGGGCATCCATAACACAGATTCACACACACACACACACACACACACACACACACACACACACTCACACGCCTAATCCTACATCCCTGTGCGAGGTCACATTTCAATGCCGGTTCCTACATCTCTTTGCAAGGTAGCACCTCCATGCATATTCCTTCATCCTGTGCAAGGTACCACCTCAACCCCCTTTTTCACCCTAGATACACAAGTGCAAAGCACACACATACACATACAAACACACACACATCACACGCACAAACACAAGTGGACACACACAAAATTGCACATGTGCATGCTCACACACTCAAATACCCCTCCAGAACACACACACACACACGCACACACACAAACACGCATGTGCACAAACACACTCATGCACACACCTTTGCAGCGCAAGAGTGAGTAAGCTCCCAATGCCTCCCCCTTGAGGTAGCGTGGGTGGTGGGGCCACTCCATTGGCAAATGCAGAAAAAATGGTCATCTCCTGCTGCCCTTGCTCCTGCTCCTGCTGCTGCTGCTGCTGCTGCTGCTGCTGCTGCTCTTTTTGCTCCTGCTCCTGCTGCTGCTGCTGCTCTTTTTGCTCCTGCTGCTGCTGCTGCTGCTGCTCCTGCTCCTGCTGCTGCTCCTGCTGCTGCTGCTGCTCTTGCTGCTGCTGCTGCTGTTGCTGCTGCTGCTGCTGTTGCTGCTGCTGCTGCTGCTGCTGCTGCTGCTGCTGCTGCTCTTGCTGCTGCTGCTGCTGCTGCTCTTGCTCTTGCTGCTCTTGCTGCTGCTGCTGCTGCTGCTGCTGCTCCTGCTGCTGCTGCTCTTGCTGCTCCTGCTGCTCTTGCTGCTCCTGCTGCTGCTGCTGCTGCTGCTGCTCTTGCTGCTCTTGCTGCACTTTCTGCACCAGCGTGTTCTGCATTGCCCGCTCGAGGTCTGAGCCAAGGCCCTCCTGGTGCACAGCTGGTGCACGGCCACCCTTTAGTGTGCTGAGCGCAAGTGCAGCATCAGATGCAGGAATTAGGCCTCCGTGCGTGTCTGCAATGTTGATGGGGCTGCTTACACACGCAGCACCTGACGCAGCAACCGGGCTGTTGCGCGTGTGTGCATTGTCTGAGGGACTACGAGCACGTGCACTGTCTAACCAAGAGGCAGCGAGGTCGATAGCAGCAGCACGAGGAGGAGGAGGAGCGGCATTTGCGGTTTGGGGAAGGAGGGCGGCGGTGGCGTTGGCAGTTTGGGGGGGAAGGGGGGGCTCGGTGAGAAGACCGTCAAGGACCATCTTAGCAACACTCTGCAAGAAGGGTTGGGAAGCCATTTTTGGTTTGGTTTGCGAGCATGGTGCTTTGAGTGAGTGTGTGTGTATGCATTACATGTGTGTATGCATTCTGTGTGGGCGTGTGTGCATTCTGTGTGTGTATGCATTCCGTGTGTGTATGTGCATTCCGTGTGTGTGCGTTGTGCCTGTGGGTATCTGTGTGTCCGTGTGGGCGTGTGTGTATGTGTGAGTGTGAGTGTGTGTGAGTGTGCATGCTCGGTGTCTGTGCAAGTGCACCCTTTTTACACCCTCCACCTTTTTACAGCAAAACCCGGCTCCCCTGTTCTTCTTTGTTTCCTGAAAATGCCATAAGCAACCTTTTGCTAGTCAGCTCTGTTTAAACTAAGCCTTGTGCACACTCAAATGCTATGAAGAAGCACAGTTTCAGATTTCTTGCCTTGCGTGTGCGGTATCTAGGATGTGCACACCGTGTGTGTGTGCGTGTGTGTGTGTGCGTGTGTGTGCATGTGTTTGTGTGCGTGTGTGTGTGTGTTTGTACGTGTGTGTGCATGTGTTTGTGTGTGTGTGTGTCGTAACTGTCCCTTCCCACACTTTGTGGTTGCAACACCTTCCTCTCTTATTTGCCACCTCAGGCAGAGAGGTTGGAGCTCATTCGTGTTGTGTGCAGTGCATAGAAGGGGCATTCTACGCATTGTAGCTTTACTTGCCATCTTGGCTGCAACATTTGATTCCTCAGTGCGGCACCCCTAACAGAGACTTTACAACTCTACCTACATATCCCACAGAACATCTTGCTGCAATATTTGATTCCTCAGTGTGGCACCCCAAACAGAGACATTACGACCCTACCTAGATATCCCACAGCATTGCTGAATGCATCACTTGGTACAGCTTATGGCAACACTCCATTCCTCGGTGCGGCACCTCAAACAGAGACATAACAATCCTGCATATTCCACAGTGCATCTTTGCTGCAGCATTCGATTCCTCTTGAACGGCACCCCAAACAGAGACATCACAATCCTACCTGCGTTACCCACAGTACATCTTGATGCAGCAATCGGTACAGCTTATGGCAACACTTGCTTCTTCAGTACAGCACCCCAAACAGAGACATAACAATCCTACCTGCATATCCCACAGTACATCTTGCTGCAAAACTGATTCCTCTGTACGGCACCCCAAACAGAGACAGTATGATTCTACCTACATATCCCACAGCATTACTTACTGCAGCACTTGGTACACTTTATGGCAACACTCCATTCCTCGGGCATTGCAAAATGCAACACTTCGTACAGCTTATGGCAACACTTGATTCCTCAGTGTGGCACACCAAACAGACATTACGACCCTACCTGCATATCCCACAGCAATGTGAAATGCATCACTTGGTACAGCTTATGGCAACACTTAACTCCTCAGTGTGGCACCCCAAACAGAGACATTACGACCCTACCTGTAGGTCCCGCAGCACATCTTGATGCAAATCTGAACCCTCTGTACAGCACCCCAAACAGAGACATAACAATCCTGCAACACTCGATTCCTCAGTGTGGCACCCCAAACAGAGACAGTACGACCCTACCTGCATATCCCACAGCAATGCGAAATGCTCCACTTGGAACAGCTTATGGCAACACTTTATTCCTCAGTGTGGCACCCCAAACAGAGACATCAGGACCCCACCTGCATATCCCACAGCACCGCTTGCTGCAGTAGGCTGAACCCCACGTCTTGTTCATGCTCCCAGCTCAGGGTCTGTGTACGCACATGCATGGACATACGCATACACTCAAATGTGCACGCAGACAGCACACAAGAGCAGAGAATGCCTGCTAGAGGCTTTTTTCCTAGTCTAGTTCATACTCCCTAGACTCGTGTGTGCACACGTACACACACGCTCAATTGTGCACAGAGAAAGCATGAAAGGGCAGGGAACGTTTACTGGAGGCCAAAGCTTGCATCTTGTCTATGCTCCCAGCCAAGTGGTTTGTGTATGCACACACACATACATACACACACGCACACACACACGACACACGCACACACACACGACACACACACGCACACACACACACACACACACACACACGACACACACACAAACATACAATATCCATAGGCATAGGACAGGCACTCGTTTAAAGATGCGCCGCATTTACAGTCACACACGCACACGAGCATGCGCACATGCAAGCGCTCATACGCAGAATCCCACTAATTCCCCACCCACACCCACACACTCGTACCCCCCTCACCCACCCAACCACACAAACACACACGTTCTTAAGGCCGTACGCACCTGTGTGATTTGGCCGTTATTGCTGCGGGCACTGGCCGGATCTGAGGAAGCGCTGCCGCAGCCCAAGTCTGTTCTGCTGGGTGGAACTGAGGACATGCTGCCGCAGCCCAAGTCTGTTCTGCTGGGTGGAACTGAGTAAGCGCTGCCGCAGCCTAAGTCTGTGCCACTGCCGCTACTAAGGCCTGGAGGGCAAGCAGAGGTAGTTTTGCTGGCGGCGCCACCATCCCTGTTGCTGCTGCTCCCACTGCTGCAGGCATTGCTGACGTCAATCTTGCTGCCGTCTAACACATTGCTGCTGCTGAGGTTGCGGGTGCTGCTGTTCAGACGACTCATGACATCATCACCACAGGAGGTGCTTACGTCCAGGGTGCTGCTGTCTTTGTGGCTAGCGGCATGGATAAAGTCGCTGCTGGATTGACCGAGGTTGCTATCAAGATTGCTGCTGCTACCACCTCCGCAGGAGTTGCTCACGTCCTTCTTGCTGCTATCTTTTTGGCTGACGGCATGATTAAAGTCGCTGCTGGGATGAATAAGGTTGCTGAGTATGCTGCTGCTAGCACCTCCGCAGGAATTGTTCACGTCCATCTTGCTGCTGTCGTTGTTGCTGACGGCATGATTTAAGACGCTGCTGGCTTTGTTGCTGCGACCTTTGCTGCAGGAGTTGCTCACGTTGGGGTTGCTACTACCTTCGTTACTATCATGATGATTGGGGCTGCTGCTGGCATGATCTAGGCTGCCGTTGAGGCTGCTGCTGCCACCAACACAGGGCTTGTCAGCATCCAGGTTGCTGTTACTGGTTAGGTCACTGCGGGTGCTTCCGTTGATCAGTGCAAGGTCGTTGTTGAGCTTGGGAAGGCTGCCGCTGGTGCTGGTGCTGGCGCTGAAAGTGCTGAGAAGGGTGGCGTTGCTGTTGCTGACGCCGTGATTGCCCCACAGGTAAGCAGGCATTTGGACTTGCTGACGGCCTGCTTGCTGGTGCTGATGGCCTGAAATGGGCTGCTGCTGCTGCTGCCTTGGCACGAGCTGCTCATGGCTTAAGAGCTCCTGCTGCTGCACCTGCACCTGCTCCTGCTCCTGCTCCTGCTGCTGCTGCACCTGCACCTGCACCTGCTCCTGCTCCTGCTCCTGCTGCTGCTGCTGCACCTGCTCCTGCTCCTGCTCCTGCTCCTGCTCCTGCTCCTGCTGCTGCTGCTGCTGCTGCTGTTGCTGCTGCTGCTGCTGTTGCTGCTGCTGCTGCTCCTGATGCTGCTGCTGCTGCTGCTGCTGCTGCTGCTGTTGCTGTTGCTGCTGCTGCTGCTGCTGCTGCTGCTGCTGTTGCTGTTGCTGCTGCTGCTGCTGTTGCTGTTGCTGTTGCTGCTCAATATCAGGCTGCTCAATATCAAGCTGCTGCTCTGGCACGAGCTGCTGTTGCTGTTGCTGCTCAATATTAAGCTGCTCAATATCAAGCTGCTGCTCTGGCACGAGCTGCTGTTGCTGTTGCTGCTCAATATCAGGCTGCTCAATATCAAGCTGCTGCTCTGGCATGAGCTGCTGTTGCTGTTGCTGCTCAATATCAGGCTGCTCAATATCAAGCTGTTGCTCTGGCATGAGCTGCTGTTGCTGCTCAATACCAAGCTGCTCAATTTCAAGCTGCTGCTCTGGCATAAGCTGCTCATGGCTTGGGGGCTGCTGCTGCTGCTGCTGCTGCTCTAAAGCATGGTGCTCTAAAGCATTGTGCTGCTCTGGGTGCACGGACGGTAAAAAGCTCGTGGTGTTAATCATGGTTGACAGCCGGTGGGACGCGGTAGTCAGGCCTGGGTTTAACGTGCTCGGCAAGGGCCCTCCTCTAGGACTCCATGACAGCCTGCAATGGCCAGACGGTGCCTTTCCGTGTGATTGCGTGTTTTTTTGCGTACGCGTGCGTGTGATTGTGTGTTTGTTTGTGTATGCGTGCATGTGCGTGCGCGTGCAAGTTTTGTGTGCGTGTGTGTGTGTGTGTGCGTGTAAGCACAAAACAAGCACACAAATACACATACACACCTATTTCCCCCCAGGGTCCATGCCCCGCTGTTGCTCCTGCTGCTGCAGTTGCTGCTGAGTGGGGACGCGCAGAAAGGCATCGTAGCATGTAACTGCTGCCGCTGCTGTTGTGGATGCAAGTCATCTTGCTGCTGCTCCTGCCACTGCTGTTGTAAATGCAGGTCCTCCTGATGCTGTTGCTGCTGTAGATGCAGGATTTGCTGCTGCTGCTGCCACTGCTGTTGTGGATGCAGGTCCTCCTGCTGCTGTTGCTGTTGTGAATGCAGGATTTGCTGCTGCTGCTGCCACTGCTGTTGTGGATGCAGGTCTTCCTGCTGCTGTTGCTGTTGTGAATGCAGGCTTTGCTGCTGTTGCTGTTGCTGCTGCTGCTGCAGCAGTAGCTTTTGTTCTTGACGCCAAATCCTACCACGGTGTTGTTGTCGCAGCTGCTGCTGCTGAGCACGCAAAACCTTCCCTTCTGTTTCAAGATGGGGGGCGCTCGCAGATGCCTGCAGGATGAGGAAAGAAGGATGCATTTGTTTTGAAGTGCTTGCTTACAACTGTCAGTTAGGTTACCCGAATTATAACAATAGACTAAACGTATTTTCACAGTTAGACGCATGTGAATTCGAGCACGTCGTGTGTGTTGAGTTATGGGTTGCTGCTGCAGAAAGGATGTGAAATGCAGGGATTGCGTGCTAGGTAGCGAACTGGTGAGTGTTGGTAGGGCGGTCTAGTGTGTTTAGAGTGTCCTGTCCTGTGTGAGCGTGCTCATAAATGCAGGCAGGGCAGAAGCCAGTGCAGGGTTGTGTCTTGTCCTGTATGAGCGTACTCATTAATGTAGGCAGGGCAGAAGCCGCAAGGCAGAAGCCGATGCAGGGGTTGTGTCCTGTCCTGAGAGGCGTACTCATTAATGTAGGCAGGGCAGAAGCCGCAAGGCAGAAGCCAGTGCAGGGGTTGTGTCCTGTCCTGGGTAAGCGTACTTATTAATGTAGGCAGGGCAGAAGCCAGTGCAGGGGTAGTGTCCTGTCCTGGGTGAGCGTACTCATTAATGTAGGCAGGGCAGAAGCCGCAAGGCAGAAGCCAGTGCAGGGGTTGTATCCTGTCCTGGAAGAGCGTACTCATAAATGCAGGCAGGGCAGAAGCCAGTGCAGCGGTTGTACCCTGTCCTGGAAGAGCGTTCTCATAAATGCAGGCAGGGCAGAAGCCGGTGCAGGATTTGTGCTGTTTTTGGCAGGGCACTTGCACTTGCCTGAGGGGTATGGTTTGAGAAAGTGTGCAGCTGCGCAGAAGAGATATGCACCACCACTTCAAGTTTAAGAGATATGCACCACCACTTCAAGCCTAAGAGATATGCACCACCACTTCAAGCCTAAGAGATATGCACCACCACATCAAGCTATGCACCACCACTTCAAGCCTAAGACATATGCACCACCACATCAAGCTATGCACCACCACTTCAAGCTTAAGAGATATGCACCACCACTTCAAGCCTAAGAGATATGCACCATCACACCAAGCTATGCACCACCACTTCAAGCCTAAGAGATATGCACCACCACTTCAAGCTATGCACCACCACTTCAAGCCTAAGAGATATGCACCACCACTTCAAGCTTAAGAGATATGCACCACCACTTCAAGCTTAAGAGATATGCACCACCACTTCAAGCTTAAGAGATATGCACCACCACTTCATGCCTAAGAGATATGCACCACCACTTCAAGCTATGCACCACCACTTCAAGCTTAAGAGATATGCACCACCACTTCAAGCCTAAGAGATATGCACCACCACATCAAGCTATGCACCACCACTTCAAGCCTAAGAGATATGCACCACCACTTCAAGCCTAAGAAATATGCACCACCACATCAAGCTATGCACCACCACTTCAAGCTTAAGAGATATGCACTACCACTTCAAGCCTAAGAGATATGCACCACCACATCAAGCTATGCACCACCACTTCAAGCCTAAGAGATATGCACCACCACTTCAAGCCTAAGAGATATGCACCACCACATCAAGCTATGCACCACCACTTCAAGCCTAAGAGATATGCACCACCACTTCAAGCCTAAGATATATGCACCACCACTTCAAGCTATGCACCACAACTTCAAGCCTAAGAGATATGCACCACCACATCAAGCTATGCACCACCACTTCAAGCCTAAGAGATACGCACCACCACTTCAAGCCTAAGAGATATGCACCACCACTTCAAGCCTAAGAGATATGCACCACCACTTCAAGCCTAAGAGATATGCACCACCACTTCAAGCCTA
>Ga0307945_1004246_pt1 | contig 11600 bp, 9 predicted proteins | sample OrgLakmetagen228_FD_201818 | JGI IMG/M metagenome (GOLD analysis project Ga0307945, IMG submission 201818) | Saline water microbial communities from Organic Lake, Antarctica - #228 | ecosystem: Environmental > Aquatic > Non-marine Saline and Alkaline > Saline | place: Antarctica: Organic Lake...
GTTGGGGGGGTTTGTTTTTGTGGTTGTTTGGGGGGGGGTTTTTTTTTGTTGGTGGGGGGGGGTGTGGGGGTGGGGGGGGGGGGGGGGGGGGGGGGGGGGGGGCCCGCTAACCTAGTTGGAGGCAGACATGACTTCCGGTGGGGGTTGTCAGTGAGTTTGAAGCACACGTTTAGATTCGCTTTGGCTAGGTATAGGGCGTTGCAGCTCGCCGCACTTCTGACCAGCTCAGCTCCTCTGCTTCCAAAACATTCAATCGTAAGTATTGTGTGTGTGTGTGAAATGTGAAATACGAGCAAAAAATAAGCCTCGTCAACTTGCTCGCTACCCGCTGCAAGTGTTACATGTCGAGATGCAACGTGAAATCGTCCTATATTTCGGGTTGGCCAGAACCATATATATACGGTGTACATACCGTATTTTTGGCTTGGAATCACCAAGTATACGGTGTATATATACGTATATATACGGTTCTGGCCAACCCTACCTATACTATTAAAGGACATCGATCTCATTGATTGCACGTTGCCTCTCGCTCCTGCACCTGCAGGCGAGGGCTGCTTGGCCCTTCCAAAGTTAAACCTGCAGTTCCTGACGCCCCATGACTACCTTCTGCGCAACTTCAACCTTTTCAGGTGTGTTTGCGTGTGTGCGTGTTTGTGTGTGTTTGTGTGCGTGTGCGTGTTTGTGTGTGTGCGTGTTTGTGTGCGTGTTTGTGTGCATGTGTGCGTGTTAGTGTTTGTGTGAATGTGTGTGTGTTTGTGTGTGTGTGTGTCTGTCTCCGTGCCTACATTCAGCGCCAGTGAGGAACACAAGAAATTGCAAGCAGTGCTCCCGCTCTGTCTGCTGTGCTGTTTCTATGTGCCCTAATTTACGATTCAGACTGCAAGGGGGCCTTTCAATTCTCTGTGTTATTCCTGCTAGTCGAAACTACATCCGTATTATTCTGCTCTTAGTCGAAACCACATCCGTGTTATTCTGCTGTTAGTCGAAATCACATCTGTGTTATTCTGCTGCTATTCGAACATACATCCGTATTATTCTGCTGTTAGTTGGAACTACATCCGTGCCATTCTGCTGTTAGTCAAAATTACATCCGTGTCATTCTGCTGATAGTCAAAACTACATCTGTGTCATTCTGCTGTTAGTCGAAACCACATCCGTGTTGATCTGCTGTTAGTCGAAACTACATCCGTGTTATTCTGCTGTTGGTCGAACCTACATCCGTGTTATTTTGCTGTCAGTCGAAACTACATCCGTGTCATTCTGCTGTTAGTCGAAACCACATCCGTATTATTCTGCTGTTAGTTGGAACTACATCTGTGTTATTCTGCTGTTAGTCAAAACTGCATCTGTGTTATTCTGCTGTTAGTCGAAACTACATCCGTGTCATTCTGCTGCTAGTCGAAACCACATCTGTGTTATCCTGCTGCTAGTCGAAACTACATCTGTGTTATTCTGCTGTTAGTCGAAACTACATCCGTGTCATCCTGCTGTTAGTCGAACCTACATCCGTGTCATTCTGCTGTTAGTCGAAACTACATCTGTGTCATCCTGCTGTTAGTCGAACCTACATCTGTGCTATTTTGCTGCTGATCGAAACCACATCGGTGTCATTCTGCTGTTAGTTGAAACTACATCCGTGTTATCCTGCTGTTAGTCGAACCTACATCCGTGTTATTCTGCTGTCAGTCGAAACTACATCTGTGTCATTTTGCTGTTAGTCGAAACCACATCTGTGTTATTCTGCTGTTAGTCGAAACTACATCTGTGTTATTATGCTGTTGGTCAAAACTACATCCGTGTTATTCTGCTGTTAGTCGAAACTACATCTGTGTCATTTTGCTGCTAGTTGAAACTACGTCACTGCAGGTACTCCACCCCTCTCATTCAGTGGAGCATGCTCTTGACATTGTATGCGGGGAATCATGAACGTGCATGCTCTTGACATTGCATGCGGGGAATCATGAACGGGCATGCTCGTCCTGAAGCCCTGACCCACCTGGTTACAAACCAGCATCCCTGCACATGCATTGAAAACGAACGCATGCCGTCTTAACACCTTTGTATATCACTCACAACTTTTCCCATCACCCCTACACACCTCTCCCCACCACCCCTACACACCTCTCCCCATCACCCCTACACACCTCTCCTCATCACCCCTACACACTTCTCCCATCACCCCTACACACCTCTCCCCATCACCCCTACACACCTCTCCTCATCACCCCTACACACCTCTCCCCATCACCCTTACACACCTCTCCCCATTACCCCTACACACCTCTCCTCATCGCGTGTGCACATATCTCTCACTGCTGCTACACACCTCTCCCCATCGCGTGTGCACACATCTCTCACTGTTGCTACACACCTCTCCCCATCGCGTGTGCACACATCTCTCACTGCTGCTACACACCTCTCCCCATCGCGTGTGCACACATCTCTCACTGCTGCTACACACCTCTCTCCATCGCGTCTGCACACATCTCTCACTGCTGCTACACACCTCTCCCCATCGCGTCTGCACACATCTCTCACTGCTGCTACACACCTCTCCCCATCGCGTCTGCACACATCTCTCACTGCTGCTACACGCCTCTCCTCATCGCGTGTGCACACACATCTCACTGCTGCTACACATTGCCCGTTTCTGGTACACAGGCTGGAGGCTACATACGAGATCCGAGAGGACCTCGCAGACGCTCTAGGAAGGGTGGGCGCATTTTGGGATGACTCTGTCGACGTGCCAGTGGTGAGTGCCTGGTCCATGACTCGTGTGGTGACGCTGCTGATGCTTTTAATATGATGCTTTTAATATGCTGCTTATAATATGCTGCTGCTGACATGCTGTATGACTGTCTGCTTGGGTGGCGCTGTGTTAGAGACGCTGCTGCTGACAAGGAGATGGCTGCCCTGTGTGGTGGACGTGTCGTGTGGTCCTGCTGCTGATGTGGCAGCCGTCATCTTATGCCTGTGGTGACGCTGTGTTAGAGACGCTGCTGCTGACAAGGAGATGGCTGCCCTGTGTGGTGGACGTGTATTGTGGTCCTGCTGCTGATGTGGTAGCCGTCATCTTATGCCTGTGGTGGCGCTGTGTTTGACACGCTGCTGCTGACAAATGACACTGCTGCCCTCTATGGTGGGGGCAGTTTGAAACACTGGCCAACAAAAAAGTACTGCTGCCCTGTATGGTGGACGCGCTTCAGAATGCTGTGGCTGACCAAAGACATTGCTGCCCTCTGTGGTGGGCGCACTTTGAAACACTGCTGCCAACAAAAAAGTACTGCTGCCCTGTATGGTGGGCACGCTTCAGAATGCTGTGGCTGACCAAAGACATTGCTGCCCTGTGTGGTGGGTGCACTTTGAAACACTGCTACCAACAAAAAAGTACTGCTGCCCTGTATGGTGGGCACGCTTCAGAATGCTGTGGCTGACCAAAGACATTGCTGCCCTCTATGGTGGGCGCACTTTGAAACACTGCTGCCAACAAAAATGTACTGCTGCCCTGTATGGTGGACGCGCTTCAGAATGCTGTGGCTGACCAAAGACATTGCTGCCCTGTGTGGTGGGCACGCTTCAGAATGCTGTGGCTGACCAAAGAAATTGCTGCCCTGTGTGGTGGGCACGCTTCAGAATGCTGTGGCTGACCAAAGACATTGCTGCCCTGTGTGGTGGGCACGCTTCAGAATGCTGTGGCTGACCAAAGACATTGCTGCCCTGTGTGGTGGGCACGCTTCAGAATGTTGTGGCTGACCAAACACATTGCTGCCCTGTGTGGTGGGCACGCTTCAGAATGCTGTGGCTGACCAAAGACATTGCTGCCCTGTGTGGTGGGCACGCTTCATAATGCTGTGGCTGACCAAAGACATTGCTGCCCTGTGTGGTGGCACGCTTCAGAATGCTGTGGCTGACCAAAGACATTGCTGCCCTGTGTGGTGGGCACGCTTCAGAATGCTGTGGCTGATCAAAGACATTGCTGCCCTGTGTGGTGGGCACGCTTCAGAATGCTGTGGCTGACCAAAGACATTGCTGCCCTGTGTGGTGGGCACGCTTCAGAATGCTGTGGCTGACCAAAGACATTGCTGCCCTGTGTGGTGGGCACGCTTCAGAATGCTGTGGCTGACCAAAGACATTGCTGCCCTGTGTGGTGGGCATGTTGTCCTGCGTGCTGATGTGCCATTGGGAGTTGAGTGTGTCCCATGTGTGTGGTGTCGCATTCTGAGCTGCTGCTGTCTAAAGGCACCGCTGCTCTGTTTGCTTGACGCACGGTGCTCAAAAGCATGTGACTATAAGCATGTGAAGATTGGGGGGCATGTGCCTCTCACAACATGTGTGTGTGTGTGTGTGCGTGTGCGTGTGTGTGTGTGTGTGCGTGTGCGTGTGTGTGTATGTGTGTGTGAGAGAGAGAAAGAGAGAGAGAGAGAGAGAGAGAGAGAGAGAGATAGAGAGAGAGAGATAGAGAGAGAGAGAGGGATAGAGAGAGAGAGAGAGTGAGTTTGTGCCTCTCACACCATACGTGTACGTTAATGCATTAGTCCATATCCATGTGATCTATTGCGTTTGCATTGTGAGATGGCGGTAAGTATTTACAAGTAAATAAAAGGTGGAGAAACTGAAAAGGAATGCAGATAAAAAGCAAGAGTGGGAAGTATTTACAAGTAAATAAAAGGTGGAGAAACCTAAAAGGAATACAGGTAAAAAGCAAGAGTGGTATGAGTAATATCACTTTGCTTCACCCCAAGAACTGGAGTTCAAGTGCGCCACACTGAACTCAGCAGGAATTACCTATCCCGTCATATTCTTCTTCTTAGATGACAGGATTTACCTAAAGTTTACCTATCCCGTCATCTTCTTCTTCTTAGATGACGGAATTTACCTATCCCGTCATCTCAATAGTCCCCACGTATTTGATGCACACACGTATAATTATTTGTGAGACATGCAATGCACAAGCATCCCCGATAATATTACTTGTGAGACATGTATTGCACAAGCATCCCGTATAATATTACATGTGAGACATGCATTGCACAAGCATCCCGGATATTATTGCATGTGAGACATGCAATGCACAAGCATCCCCGATAGTATTACATGTGAGACATGCATTGCACAAGCATCCCGGATATTATTGCATGTGAGACATGCATTGCACAAGCATCCCGGATATTATTACATGTGAGACATGCATTGCACAAGCATCCCCGATAATATTACATGTGAGACATGCAATGCACAAGCATCCCCGATAGTATTACATGTGAGACATGCATTGCACAAGCATCCCGGATATTATTGCATGTGAGACATGCAATGCACAAGCATCCCCGACCCTCAATCTAACACTACTCACAAACTGAAGGCGTGTTGCTGCTGCTCTGTTGGCCATCCAAGCAGCATGTTCACTTTAACCTGCTGGCATTCCAGTGGCATTCCTAATCTGCAAATAGGCTGAGTGTGCAGGCTGAGCGAGCACAAACCTGCTGACATTCTCGTGGCATTCCTAACCTGCAAATAGGCTGAGTGTGCAGGCTGAGCGAGCACAAACCTGCTGACATTCCAGTGGCATTCCTAACCAGCGAATAGGCTGAGTGTGCAGGCTGAGCGAGCACAAGGCACTGCCCCTCATCTCACACCACTTCTGATGCACATCATACACACCCTCTCGGTATGCACACACACACACACACACACACACACACGCACAAACTAGCTAACCAGGGCTAACCAGGGCTAACACACTAACTAACACTAACACACACTAACATACACACGCACACACTAACATACACACTAACACACGCACACTAACAGACACATGCTAACAGACACTAACACACGCACATTAACAGACACTCACTAACAGACACACACACACACACTAACACACACACTAACAAACACACTTGGGGATTTGCACGTGCAGGTCAAATTTGCAGGCTGGGCACGCATGGCACTGCCACTCTCTGTATTCAAGATCACAGAAGTGCGCAAGCCAGCTGTGGGCGAGTTCAAGCCAGCTGCAGTGACAGCTGACATCGTGATTGACACACGCAGCCTTCGGGGAAACGTTCGTGCGGAGTGGGATGAGCTCAAGCTGCACGACGTGCTGTTCCTGCTGACCATCAGGTGCGCGCGTGCGTGTTGCGCATGAATTGCTGTGCTGAAGCTGCATGACGTGCTGTTCCTGCTGACCATCAGTTGTGCACGCGTGCGTGTTGCGCACGATTTGGATTGCTGGAGCTGCATGACGTGCTGTTCCTGCTGACCATCAATTGCGTTTGCGATTGGCATGCTTTGCTTTGCTGAAGCTGCGTATGACGCCCTAGTTCTGCAAAATGTCAGTGCGTGCGTGCGTGGTTGCCTTGATTTGGCTTGTTGCTTTGATGCTTGGCCGACTCAGGTCTATGTGGATTATTTGTTCACATATTCATGATGCCACAGCCCTCCCCATGTGAATCATTCTGCTCTCCCTTTTCCTTCATTCATTGTTTCTTCACCTTGTTGCATCCTATTCTTGCACATGCATTGAATGGATTATTTGTTCACATATTCATGATGCCACAGCCCTCCCCATGTGTTACATTCTGCTCTCCCTTTTCCTTCATTCATTGTTTCCTCACGTAGTTGCATCCTATTCTTGCACATGCATTGTATGGATTATTTGTTCACATATTCATGATGCCACAGCCCTCCCCATGTGTAACATTCTGCTCTCCCTTTTCCTTCATTCATTGTTTCTTCACGTTGTTGCATCCTATTCTTGCACATGCATTGTATACTCCCTTCTCTCTCCCAGCGTACAGGCACCTTCAATGGTATAGGGCCAACTGTGCCGCCGCGCACACTCTTCTCGCAATGCCAACAGCAGGACGCCACCCTCCTCATACTCTAATGCCCCTCCTCACACTACACTGCCCCCTTCACTCTAATGCCTCTCCTCACAACTCTGCACACACTACACTACACTGCCCCCTTCACTCTAATGCCTCTCCTCACAACTCTGCACACACTACACTACACTGCCCCCTTCACTCTAATGCCTCTCCTCACTACACTGCACACACTACACTACACTGCCCCCTTCACTCTGATGCCTCTCCTCACTACACTGCACACACTACACTACACTGCCCCCTTCACCCTAATGCCTCTCCTCACAACTCTGCACACACTACACTACACTGCCCCCTTCACTCCTTTTCTCAGGCCCCCGAGTGGAGCAGAGGCAGCTGCCATGTATGAGGACGGTCGTAAACCTAACGCGGCCGAGAAGTACGGCCTGGTGTATGTGCGTGGCTGTGAGGTGGGTGGTTATGTGCTGGAGGGGTAATGAAGGGGCATGGCTTTCCATGGGGCTTTCACAACAACGATTTTGTACGGCTGGCTATATTAATACATTCAGTTTTGTGTTTGAAAAGCTGTGGCCACCGTGTGTGTACATGTGTGTGTGTATGTGTGTGCATATATGCGTGCACCTCATGCAGCCAAGAATATTGGTGTGTGATATGTGTGTACGTGTACGGCTGTGAGCGTGTGATTTGTGTGTACGGCTGTGAGCGTGTGATATGTGTGTACGTGTACGGCTGTGAGCGTGTGATATGTGTGTACGTGTACGGCTGTGAGCGTGTGATATGTGTGTACGGCTGTGAGTGTGTGATATGTGTGTACGGCTGTGAGCGTGTGATATGTGTGTACGTGTACGGCTGTGAGTGTGTGCCTCGTGCAGCCAAGAAGTATGGTACGTAACATGTGTGCGCATGTATGGCTGTGAGATGGTTGGTGATTAGATAGTGTGAGGGGGAGTGAATGGCAATGCAGGTAGCACAGTATGAAGTCGACTTTTAGGTAGCGTTAGGGCAGTGTTGTAGGTGCACATATCTCTCTCTGACGGGGGTGTGAGTGATACCACCAGGTCGTTATACACATGCATACAAATTACACACGCAATGAGACACACGAGCACACCCACATACTCATTTTAAAATAGCATGCATGGGTCTGGAACCCCTCTTATAAGCACGAGGTCGCTGTGACAATGTTTTTTTTGGCTGCCGATATGGAACACGCAAAAAAATACTAAGATTATGTGCGTGTGTGTGAGCCAAGCATGTCAGGCACATGCACACAGCACTCACAGCACACCCTACAACACGCATGCACAGATACACACAGATTATGTGTGTGTGTGTGTGAGCCAAGCATGTCAGGCACATGCACACAGAACACACAGCACAGCCTACAACATGTATGCACAACTTCACACAGAGCACACATGGCTGATGTTACAAACTGTCTAGATCACTCCGAGCGCCTGCTGATACGTTTGTGGGGCAGATGCACACGCACGCATGAAATTGATACTCTCTCTTGCTTGTTAGGTAGCTCCAGGGGGGATACAAAGTGAACGACAAGGATTTGTGTTTTGGCAGATACAAATACTGCAAACACACGCGCACACACGCACACACACACACGCACACGCACATGCACACACACATGCGCGCGCGCACACATACACACACACGCACACACACACACACACACACCACGCTTGTTACAACGCTGCAGGTGACGGAGGTGAAAGACGAGTCTGGTCGCCTCATGAACGACTTCACCGGTCGTGTCAAGCCCAACGAGCAGAAGCCGCCTGAAGGATTTACCAGGTAGGGGGCAAATCGTGTTCAGGATTGGCGCGTTGCAAAAGGCTGCAGGGCGCTCAGCTGCTGTGAATTACTTTATCAGTTGTCGTCCCAAATTACGTTATCAGTTGTCGTCCCAAATTACTTTATCAGTCGTCGTCCCATATTACTTTATCAGTCGTCGTCCCGAGCCGAATGATGTGCTAGATTTTATTGAATTATGCACTAGGAGATGAGCAGCTTTGTACAGGGTATGGATGCCATAAAACAACGACAATGCAGGGGATTTCCCTGGATTACGTGTGGGGACTTGAGGGTAAGGGTTAGGGTTAGGGTTTAGGTTTAACAAGGGGTTTAGGGCTTAGAATTAGGGTTCGGGTTTAGGTTCAACAACAACAACGCAGGGGCTCCTTTTCCTCCTGGATTAATGTAGAGACTGGTAATTACCGCCTGCACGGTATTTTTTTCTTCCTTTTCATCCAAAAGCAGCAACAACTCGGACTCTCGTAAAAAGTTAGAGGAAGTGCAGTGCAGTGCAGTGCAGTCAGAGATTGTTTACATTGTGAAAAAAACGGTCAGTAAACTGCCAATGCACGTAGGCCTTTGGCTTTGCAGTGCAGTGCAGTCAGAGGTTGAATACAGCTTTACAGAAAACGGTCAGTGAACTGCCAATGTACATAGGCCTTCGGCTGTGCAGTGCAGTCAGAGGTTGAATACAACTTTACAGAAAAACAGTCAGTGAATTACCAATGTACTTAGGCCTTTGGCTGTGCAGTGCAGTCAGAGGTTATATACAACTTTGCAGAAAACAGTCAGTGAACTGCCAATGCACATAGGCCTTCGGCTGTGCAGTGCAGTCAGAGGTAGAAACAACTTAAAAGAAAACAGTCAGTGAACTGCCAATGAAAATAGGTCTTTGGCTGCAACGACCGCGAGTCACGACGTTTTCAGTTAAATGCCTGGTAGAATTACGGGCTGTGAATGGGAGAAATGCATGCGCATACACAGACACTCACACAATAACACTTTAGCATACACATTAACGCACACACTAACACACACACACACATACACACAACATTAGCACCTTCAGACAGGATCCTGGCTTGTGGCAATGGCCACTGCTACTTCCCAGCTGGGCATGAAAAAAAATGATGTATGCTCCCTATTCCTGTGTGTGTATTTTTATACGCATATACACACACACACACTCACACACACACACACACTCACACACACACACACACTCACACACACAAACACACACACACACACACTCACACACACACAGGACCCTGACGGTGGCACTGGACACCGCTCAGTATCAGCTGGACATGAATCACATGGCCCGCGCAAAAGGCGCTGAAGACATGTACGGTACCTTCAACCTGCTGGTCAGGTGCGAGCAAGAGCGAAGTTACGCGTGCAGCGTCTTCTGTATGGCTTGTGCTTTTTTCTCACTGTGGTTTGCATTTCGCAGCACACTCACTCGCAATTTACTCACTCACAAACGCAAGCATGCACACACTCACTCACTCACGCGCACACACACACACACACACACTCACTCACCTACTCACGCACTCTCACACACACACACACACACACACACTCACCTACTCGCGCACTCACGCACTCACACACTCACGCAATTAATCAATTATTATCTGCAGATCTAAGGTATGACTGCTCGTGTGGGTGCATGCTTACGAGTATGTGCGTGTGTGTGTAAATTGAAGGGGAGAGATGCACTCAGCATGATTTTTGTGTTTTTTATGACAGGGGTTTGCTACCAATTCGCTCCACCAACAAGCAACCATAAAGCTTCCTCTGTGTGTGGCTAGCAAAATAAGGTTTGCTACAAGCTTGCTCTACCAATAAACAGCTGTAAGGCATCAGCTTCTACCATTGCCACCCAGACATACGCAGCTTCTCACAAACTTGAAGTTTACAAAATGCCAACAACACTGCACACACACACACACACACACACTCACACACACAAACACACACACGTGAAGTTTACAAATTGCCAACAACATTGCACACACACATACACACACACGTGAAGTTTACAAATTGCCAACAACATTGCACACATACACACAAACACAAACACGTGAAGTTTACAAAATGCCAACAACACTGCATACATACACACAAACACAAACACGTGAAGTTTACAATATGCCAACAACATTGCACACATACACACAAACACACACACGTACACACACTGGTACACTCACATATGTACACACAAACACACTGAATATGACGTCGCAGCAGACTGCGTGCTCTCTGCCATTGCGTGCCCTAGTCACAAGCTTTACTGGATGTGAGCCCTGTGCCCGGCCATATAAGCCGCTCTCTAAAACGAACGTCGTGCGTGCTCCCTCTCTCACTCTGTGCAATTGGGTGCCCTAGTCACAAGCTTTACTAAATGCGAGCCCTGTGCCCAACCATAAAAGCCGCTCTCTAACTAGAACGTACTTTGTGCGTGCCCAGCCATTGAAGCCGCTCTCTATAACGTACTGCGTGTGTGCTTACTCTCTCACTTGTGACCTAGTCATAAGCTTTATTAAATGTGAGCCCTGTGCCCAACCATTTAAGCCGCTCTCTCACACGTACTTCGTGTGTGCTCCTTCTCTCACGTGTGTTTTCAGGCGGAAGCCTAAAGAGAACAACTTCAAGCCCGTGCTGGAAAGCATTCGAGATCTGATGAACGAGGACGTCATCATTCCACAATGGCTGCGCGACATCTTCCTAGGTAGGTCACTGTGTGCAGCTCTGTTGATGCTGGCTTGTGGTGTGTGTGTGTGTGTGTGTGTGTGTGTGTGTGTGTGCACGTATGCAGGTGTATGTGCATTCCACAATGGCTGCGCGACATCTTCCTAGGTAGGTCACTGTGTGCAGCTCTGTTGATGCTGGCTTTGTGTGTGTGTGTGTGTGTGT
>Ga0307945_1004249_pt1:0-2500 | contig 11591 bp, 8 predicted proteins | sample OrgLakmetagen228_FD_201818 | JGI IMG/M metagenome (GOLD analysis project Ga0307945, IMG submission 201818) | Saline water microbial communities from Organic Lake, Antarctica - #228 | ecosystem: Environmental > Aquatic > Non-marine Saline and Alkaline > Saline | place: Antarctica: Organic...
ATGGTAAAAGTTGGGAGTCATGAGGATGTGATCAGGTCTACTTCTATGCCTGCCTGATACCCCACAAAGGTGGCCTGTCCAGAGTCTCCCTTACCTCTGCCAGTAGTGAGCATGTAAGGACCAGCGGCAGCAATGTCAAGGAGCAGTTTACCAGCACGATTTACCGATCACCCATCATAAGGACGTTAGTAAAGTTCAGAGAAGCAGTGGTGGCCTCGTCAAAGAAGTGTCCAAAGCTCTCTGTAATGTCACTGTCACTCCTTTTATCTGCTTTAGGGTTTAGATAGACAGCGTCCAACGCTACATCACCAGGAACATTGAATACCTGCCCTGCAAACTTCAGCCAAATAGCTTGAATCTGCTCAGAAACGTGCCAAACAAGAAGGGCTCTGGTCACTCATTCGCCTTACATCCTTCCCAAATACATGTTTCTCAACCTGTCTCGTGATGTCATTTGCAGTACAGCTCGTTTCAGACTTCGTGTCCACACCCTACTTTTCAAGACAGCGACCAAGAATCAAAGTAACGCCCCCACTTGTGACCTGGTGTATGATACCGATGATATCCAAGTAAGCAGCATGTCCTTTTCCACTGCATTAATCCCCACGTGATTTCTCTCCGCAGGTAATATGCAGCTTTGTTTTCCCAAACAGGAGCCTATAATGTATCTACTTTTTTAAGCACAAACCAGCTGCACAAGCTTTATTATTTCCTCCATGAACTAATTGCGTTTTGCGAGCAGGCTAGCAGTCGCACTTCTTGACTGAAGGCATTTTTATTGTTAACCTTGTAAACCTTGTGTATGCGTTGGTGTGTTCCTCCACTGCACATTGAATAGCTAGGCAAGATCTCATGGCCCTGCCAGCATTTTGATGCAGCACACCAAACACTTAATACGCAAGTTAGGTTTTGCCTTACTGCTTACTACTAATTGTCATCAATTGTAAACAGTTGCTGCTTTCGATTTTATTACAGTTTCCGTGTGTTTGGTATTTTGAGGTTTACCTCGTTCTCATAGGTTGAGCCGCCATTGCTAGAGGTCCTACAGCCAGGGCCCGGCTGCTGGCGAGTGCCTGCTCCTGGCGAGTGCCTGCCTGGCGAGTGCCTGCCTGCTCCTGCCTGCCTGGCGAGTGCCTGCCTAGAGGCACTGGCTCCCTTCGCGGCCAGGCATGCCCTGGCTCACGGTTTCAATTGGCAAGTTGTGGAGGACAGCATCGGACTGGTCTGCTGTAGCTGGGTGAGCTGGTGGGGTGGGCAGCTAGAGGAGAGGAGAGAGAGGAGCTGTTTTTGGGGGCTGCATGCGTCCTTTGTTCTCTCTTCTGCTTCGCTGCACTTGTTCTCTTGGCACTCCTGGTTTTGGGCTCTCTCAGCCTCTTGTTTCCTGTTTCTGACTGAGGCTTCTTATACACACACATCCTGAGACATATCGACAGCTTTTTCTCGTGCTCCTTGATGCTTTCTCTTCGCGCTTCTTCAAAACAAACGTTCTCTTTCTATATACACTTTTCTCTTTACTTCGTGTACCCTCTAACTTCTGTTTCTTTTGTTTAGCCAGGTGTAGTTTCTGGCTTTTTCCAAATTTCCGCTGAGATGCCCTTTGAGGCATACATAGTGATGTAACCTTACCTTACCTTAAGGCACTTGTCGTGCACTGGTCGCCATGGACCAGTTATCTACTGTGCACAAGTCATTCACCACTAGTAATCTGTAGTGCACCAGTTATCTAATCTACTATTCCTAACCTGCTCTACTACTGGCGCACAGCTAGTGCACTAGTCGCACAGTTTTCTGCAGTGCACTAGTCACACAGTTATCAAATGCACTGCTACTCATACAGCACCAGTTATCTGCAGTGCACTAGTCTAGTCTACTATTATCACTAACCTGCTCTACTTACTGGGACGCAACTAGTGCACTAATCATACAGCACCAGTTATCTAGTGCACTTCTCGTACAGCACCAGTCATATATAGTGCACTACTCATACAGCACTAGTTATCTACAGTGCCCAAATTATCTACAGTACACTAGTTATCTACAGTGCACTAGTTGTCTAGCACTCACACGTTTTGACTGATGGCTTAGTCTGTAAACCTGAAAACTAGTTATCTCTAGTGCACTACTCATATAGCATATAGCACACTAGTCATACAGCAATAGTGACTTGCAGGGCACCAGCCCAACAGCATTAGGAGGTATCTAGCTACAGTGCACTTTTCATACAGCACCAATTACCCAGTGCTCTAGTTGCGCACCAGTGGTGCGCTACATGTACGTGTGCTAGTCGTAATCAGGCAATACCTAGGTACTAGTTTGTGTCTATTGTGTCTGAGCTTTGGATTGATTGTTGACTGGTGAGGACCAGTCCCAGGCCGATCAGCCAAACAGTCTGGCTGAAGGTCCCCCCATGTAAACCTAAATCTAAATCTATTGACTAGGTACTAGACATACGCTAGCCATGCGCTAGTCGTGCACCAGGCATTCATTATGTGCTAGACAC
>Ga0307945_1004249_pt1:7500-11591 | contig 11591 bp, 8 predicted proteins | sample OrgLakmetagen228_FD_201818 | JGI IMG/M metagenome (GOLD analysis project Ga0307945, IMG submission 201818) | Saline water microbial communities from Organic Lake, Antarctica - #228 | ecosystem: Environmental > Aquatic > Non-marine Saline and Alkaline > Saline | place: Antarctica...
CCAGATATTCCATTCATAGGCCAGGCACTGATAGTGATAAGAAGTGCCAGGCAATACAAGCCATCATTAAGGTAAAGAGAAGTAGCGCAAGTTTACAAACTAATGACTCACAAAAGAGTATGTGTTGGCATCCGCTCCTGCCTGCAGAAGCAGCTTTGCACACTCAGCGTGGCCTCCAAAACAAGCATAATGAAGGGGGCTGCTTCCCTTCTGCACACACAATGCACAAATAATGGTAAATATGATCAATTGATCCACACATGAGCGTTTTAAGCGAATTACCCACACCTGTCTGATTCCTGTCAGCGTTTCAAAGCGAGCTACCACAACTCATGCACGATGAAAGATGATTGCCAGACGTTTAAGTCATTGGCCAGGCACTGACATTGATGGACAGTGACAGACAATGCAAACCACCGACAGAAAAAGTGAAGAGGCGGCTGTGTGTGTTTATGATTTACCCTTCTATCTGCTTTGTTGGCATCCTCTCCTGCCTGCAGCAGCAGCTTGACGCACTCAATGCAGCCTCCGTAACAAGCAGTAGTAAGGAGTGTCTCTCCACACTGCACACACAATACACAAATAATGGTGATAATGATCAAATGATCCACACATGAACGTTGAAGCAAATTATACACACCTTTCCGATTTCTGTCTGAGTTTTTAAGTGAACTATCACAACTCATGCACGATGAAAGAATGTTTCTCAGGCGTTTAAGTAATTGGCCAGGCACTGACAATGATGGAAAGTGCCAGACAATGCAAACCCCCAAATGAAAAATTGAAGTAGCATCTGTGTGCAAATTATGATTCACCTCATCTGCTTTGTCGGCATCCGCTCCTGCCTGCAGCAACAGCTTAATGCACTCAGGGAAGTTTTCTTCACAAGCAATAAAAAGGGGTGTCCTTCCATCCTGCACACACAATGCACAAATAGAGGTAATCATGATCAAATGACCCACACATGAATGTTTAAGTACAAATCACCCTTGTCAGGTTCCTGTCAGAGTCTCAAAGCGAGCTACCACAACTCATGCACGATGAAGGATAATTGCCAGACGTTTGAGTCATTGGCCAGGCACTGACATTGATGGACAGTGACAGACAATGCAAACCACCGACAGAAAAAGTGAAGAAGCGCCTGTGTGCAAATTATGATTCACCTCAGTTACTTTGTCGGCATCCGCTCCTGCCTGCAGAAGCAGCTTTGCACACTCAGCATGGCCTCCAAAACAAGCACAATGAAGAGGTGTCCATCCATCCTGCACACACAATGCACAAATAGTGGTAATTATGATTAAATAATCCACACATAAGCGTTTAAGCGAGTTACCCACACCTGTCCGATTCCTGTCAGAGTTTCAAAGTGAGCTACCACAACTCATGCACGATGAAGGCGTGGTTGCCAGAAATCCCGTTCATAGACCAGGCACTGACATTATTAGAAAGTTCCAGACAATGCAAGCCATCAACAGAAAAAGTGGAGAAGTGCCTGTGTGCAAATTATCAGAGGGGGTTGTCTGAGGTCTGAAATGGGTATGGTTTTTGCATGCTCCTAGGGTATGGGCCCCCTAACTTGCACGTTTCAAGCTCAGCTCTGATATGTAGGATTTCAACGCAGCTGAGCTAGAAACGTGCAAGTTAGGGGTCCCATACCTAATCGGCCGCGGCGTGAACCCTACTTTTTGGACAGCCATATGCTGTATCTGACCAGCCAGCGCACCAAACCCGGTGATTTTTTGTGTTTTGAAATCCTTATGATATGGTAATCAAAGATCATTGCAAGAAATATTGGGCAAAAAGACTAAGTGGTTGGCAAGATAAACAAATTAATGTGCCATTTCCCCTGAAAAGCACCCTTCTAGGGTACAGGTGCACGGCGTTTGCTTTTATTCCTGTCATTCTGTACGCAGGGCGACTTGTCTAAATCTGAGCACATGCTCGGGTAGCTTATACAGTCAGCACCAACTTAAAACTAGGTTAGGTCCAATTTGATGAAGTGACGTGTGAGTAGTTGCACCTTTCATGCAAAAAGGAACAGTGTTTTGGCTTTTGCCCAGATAACCCCCTCTGGCAAATTATGATTCACCTCATCTGCTATGTTGGCATCCGCTCCTGCCTGCAGCAGCAGCTTGACGCACTCAATGAAGCCTCCGAAACAAGCAGTAATAAGGGGTGTCCATCCACCCTGCAAGCACAATCCACGTATAATGGTGATAATGATCAAATGATCCACAATCCAAATGCACGTCCTATAAGATTGAAAAATGTTAAATGTGCAGTATATGTAGGGTTGGCCCAAACCGTTTATGGGATATACTGTATATGATACGGTGTCGTTCTGGCAATGCCAGAGCTAGATGGCATCATAAAGACCTTTCCACCCCATAACCCCCAGCTTTTGCCCAACGGCATGCTCTTGAGAGGCTTGCATGAGACCCAACGTCAGTTGCAACCATTCCATTCCATTCCATTCCATTTCTTGCTTGCACTAATGTGATTATTTGCTAACACTTGGTTAGTATGGTGAAAAAAGAAATAGTCTAGGTCCAAATACATGGTGGTCAAAGTCGTATAGTGTGGTGTATGGTGGCACCGTCTTACGACATGACACCGTGATTTGGGCCGACCGTGATTGGTTGCACTGCACAGAGTGATTACAGTCAATACCGTATTAAGGGTCCGAAATTCGAAATTACAACGTAAATGCACAGGCCTGATTGACACCAGAAAAGGGCCACATAGCTGCCAATATGATTGCCTAGTAGTGAGCAGCCCTGTGGAAAGAAATGCATCAAGCTTCATATCCCATGCCTTTGTGGCAGCAACCTTCAACAGCAATTGTCAACTTGCCAACAAGGTTTGTACACGCCCCTGGCATGTACGTACTTGTATGAATATCCTACATCGATCACAGCTTTTCTGACAGTAGTGGCCGTGGAACTGTAAAAGCTGCAAGATCTTATAGCAATTGAGCATGTCTGGGGCACCTCCCAAGTACCCCCCGGGCCCAAGGGGCAGGCATCTATGCTTCATTTTTCATTTTGGCTGCAACGAGCAGCCAAGCTCGAAGGACGATGGTGCTCCCTTATCAGGGGGGTCAGGGCCGCAAATGGCCATTTAAGCACCATCCTGGCCCTGGCATAATGTGCCCATACACATGGCTGCGTTAGAGATAGCTGGCCAATAAAATACACAAAGAGCACACAACATGGTGCAAAATGCATAAGATCCAAAAATGTACACATTCGTAGGCACGTGTGTGTGTTTAATGTGTGTATGTGTGCGTGTATGTGTGTTTTTGTGTGTGCGATAGCAAGGTGCAGCCTCAAGGTAGGAGGAGAGGCACGTGGAGAACCAGCAAAAATGGCACAGGATTCGGCAAAAACATCCCACCTACCTAAGGGGCATTGCAGATTTTTAGATTTCGAGCTCGGGATGTTGCTTTTTCTGAAGCCTTGATAAAAAAATGGACGCAAAGAGAACTGAAGTGATAGAGCTAACTAGTCAAGCTGCATGACCCACTTTATCTTCCTGGTTGACAGGAGCACCATGCGTGAGTAAGCACCCTGCTACTTGGGCATGGCCATTTTTACATGCCAATTGAAGGGGATATCCATCCTGTATGAAATGTGGCACGAAGATGGAATTGTATGTGAGAGCAGAATCCATGTAAAATGCCAAAGGGAAACTGAATTAGAGATGTGCAGACAAGCATGATAACAGCTTGCAATATCAGAATGGGAGCAGCTTCAGCTTGTTTCAAAAAGAAAAATCAATGAGGGTGGCTTATAAGTAGGTTGGTCAAAACCGTACGGGACTTCTGTATATGGCAATTTCCAGTAACATACCGTGTTCTTAATACCGTTTAAAATCGTATATTGTGTCCTAAGCATATTGTGTTTTAAGCATAATGCCGTTTATAACCGTTTATTGTGTTTATTAAGATACTGGCAATTAGTTTTCTTTGCATTTTCTGTGTGACTTAGCACATCCACACAGACGCACACACACATATACACACAAACACAAACACAGTCACAACATACACCCTCATTCACACCCACATCACTCCCCCACCCACATGCATG
>Ga0307945_1004252_pt1:0-10000 | contig 11588 bp, 8 predicted proteins | sample OrgLakmetagen228_FD_201818 | JGI IMG/M metagenome (GOLD analysis project Ga0307945, IMG submission 201818) | Saline water microbial communities from Organic Lake, Antarctica - #228 | ecosystem: Environmental > Aquatic > Non-marine Saline and Alkaline > Saline | place: Antarctica: Organic...
GCGAGCGAGAGAGCGAGACAGAGAGCGAGAGAGAGAGAGAGAGAGGGAGAGGGAGAGGGAGAGAGAAAGAGAGAGAGGGAGAGAGAGAGAGAGACATTACTCGGTGAAGTAGCACACCTGCTTCAGGTCTTCTTGCAGCTGAAGTCGATCCTTGGGCAGCTTTGCTAGCGTTGCTGCCTTCCTGAGGTCAGCTGCTGCTGCCTGTACACGTGCAGTGAGTTGGTGTTGTGTGTGTGCATTGTGATATGCGTGTGTGTTTGTGTGTGATACAATGTGAGCCTGGTTACAACATCTGGCTTGTATCAGCAATAATTCTGATTAGCATAACGGACGCAGAAGGTTTCCGTTGTGTTTGCTAGTAAATTAGTGAAGTCTACTACCACCAAGACGACAATTTCCCTCTTCCACTGTTAGTCGCGGAATTTCCTCTTCCACTGTTAGTTGCGGAATGGACCCATCATTTGCAATGGTTCCCCAAACTCCAACTCCCCACTGTGTGATTTCAAGTTACTCCAAACTTTTCTTTATTTCAGCTACATACCCCCTAATAAGCCAATGCTCGCCACCTCTGCAGTTTGGCAGTGCACCAAATCTGCCACTTCCACTTACCTCCACGAGTCATAAACAGCTGAGTCATTACCTGGCTACGCACCCCTCTCATCAAACGTAATCAAGGGCGCCCTGTCCCCATTGCGGAGAGCAAGGTTTTTCTTCACAGACGTTGCTCGTTCCTCTTCACAGACGTGAACTGCACATGTTGCTCGTTCTTTCTTAGACGTGAAATGTGCACGTTGCTTGATTTCTTGCTCAGATGTGAATTGTGCACGTCGCTCGTTTTATTTTTCAGGCGTGAAATGTGCACATCGCTCGTTTTTTCCTCAGACGTGAATTGCGCACGTCAATTTTTCTTTTTCAAACATGAATTGCGCACGTCGCTCATTATCCAGTGCCCCTCTCCCTAGGGAGACACGACCCCAAGCAATGGCACCAACCGATACTTGCAAACAAGCTCACCTCGACCATTCCCAGCTGCCACTTGGCAGTGCCACATCTGTGCAAGGCCTTGTGGTTGGTGGGGTCCAGTGAGGTGGCCACCAGGGCATCTTGCAAACATCCATGGAAATCTTTTGCCTTCAGCCTTGCCAGGGCCCTGCGTGTGTGTATGTGTGCGCGTGTGTGTGTAGTGTGTGTTTATGTGTGTGTGTGTGTGTGTGCGTGTGTGTGTGTGTGTGTGTTTGTGTGTTTGTGTGTTTGTGTGCATGTACACATGTGTGTATATGTGTGTGTATATGTGCACGTTTGGCTGTGTGTACTTGTGTCAAAGAGCAGCCACTCAACTATCAAGCGGGCACCCATCCTTAACCTATGAATGCACCAGAGCCCTGATGCAGTTGTGTGCGTGCTTTAGCTTGTATATTTGTACGCACCCTTAAACTCTGAATGCACTAGAGCCCTGATGCAGCTGTATGTATATGTGTGCACCCTTTGCTTGACTGCTAAGGCATCTTGAGGCACAAATAATGATTTCTAGCTAAGCTTAACAAAAATGTTTTTCAGTGTAATTGGGCAAGCCTTCCTAAAGATGAACCAAGTAAACATTAGTCTTTTTTCCATCGCTGTGCTCCGTTGCTCTTCACAGTGATACAATGATGCACAAATGTCGCACTGTATGATGCATGATGTAATGAAAAGATTGACACCGGAATGCTCCAAAAGACACAAGACCAGAGAGCACAATATTTGCGTCGTAGGCAGCCAAAAAATGCCTTATGTGCCTCTATGCACCGACTCCCTTTTAGGAATGGAGGATGCCTATCGCAGAGCTTACACACGCCATCAACAAAGCCCTGGCCAACCTAATAATTTGATGCATACGGACCTTCCCTACAGATCTGATCTATCAACCGATACAATACATTGATGAATGGAGGCAGACTAAATTCCGCAGAGCTTGCACACACTATTTCTTATTTCTAAAAATAAGCCAATCTGATGGTTGGATGCAAGAGCACCTTCCTTGATCTGATCCTACATTGTAATCACAAAGTATCTACAAACCTGGGTGTACACACACAAAGACACACACTCACTCACACAAACAAAGGCACACACACGCAACCACCAAACTCACCTGTTGCTGTACAGCACAGCATTCCCGGGGTCCAGCTTGATGGCATCCGCATACAGCTGGATGGCACGCACCTATGTGGGGCAAAAAAAGTATGCAGCCGTCGTTACTTGCTTGAATCAGGTGTGTGCGTGTTTGTGTGTGTGTGTGTGTGTGTGTGTTTGCAGGTGAGTGTATGTGTGTGTATGTGTGTGCATGTGTGCGTGATTGTATGTGAGTGTATGTGTGCATGTGTGTGGGTATGTGTGTGTGTGTGTGTGAGTGCGCGTGCACACTCCTGGAAATCCAAGATCTCACTGCGTGTTACTATCTTACACGCACTCATGCCCACCCACCCACACATACACTCCAATCCCACACCCACCCACGCCCACGCCCACGCCCACGCACCACACTCCCACTCCAGCACCCACACCCACACCCACACGCTGCACGCACCAGCTGTCCGGACAAGAAACAGGCGTTGCCCTCCTCCTTGAGCTTGTTCACCTCCTGGTCAAACGTGAGAGGGGGAGGAAGGGCAGGCAGCTCTGGTGGTGCTGGTGCTATGGGCATTGCTGCAGCAGCTGCTGTGGCAGTGGCTGTTGGTGGAGGTGGAGGTGGTGGTGGTGCTGCTGCTGCTGCAGCAGCCGGTGCTGCTTTAGCTGCAGTTTTCGCTTGTGACAAATCAGGTGTTGCTACTGCTGCTGCTGCTGCTGCTGCTGTTGCTGTAGCTGTTTTGCCTTGTGGCACTCCATGTGCTGCAGCTGTCGCAGTTGCAGGAGGTTGCGAGGCCTTCTCATCTCCACTGCTGTCTTCCACCACCGCCACTTTTGTGCCCTTTCTGCTGGCGCGACCACCACCCATATTACCACCACCGCCAGCACCAGCACCAGCACCAGCACCAGCACCAGCACCACCATCAGCACCACTACCACTGGCCTTACTGCTGCCATTCTGCGCCATTGCCTCAGCCCCACCACCATTCACACGCGCACCCCCTGCCTCTCCTCCCTCCTCGCTCTCTGAATCTTCGACCACCGCAATGCGCGTGCGTCGTGCCTCCCCATCCTGACGCGAGCCTGCCGTGTCCTTCCCTGTGTGTGTATGTGTGTGTGAGTGTATGTAAATATCCATCTGTGTGTGTATGTGAGTGTGTGTATCTGTCTGTGTGTGTGGTTATATGCCTCCCCATCCTGACGCGAGCCTGCCGTGTCCTCCCCTGTGTGTGTATGTGTGTGTGAGTGTATGTAAGTACCTATCTGTGTGTGTATGTGAGTGTGTGTATCTGTCTGTGTGTGTGATTATATGTGTGCATTAGCATGTGCACAAGCCATCTATTGAGACTGCTACTCCCTAGGACTGGCACCTTGCCGGACTAAGGAATATGCAAAGCTAGCGCTCTTGCAAGGCGGAATTGCTGTTCAAGTAGCTTCTCCTGTGTCGCAATCTCAAGCAACTGCTAGTGTAGTAATACCTGTTCTGGGAGCAGCAGCAGAAGTGGCTGCAGGTGAGGGGGCTCCCTCCTCTGCTCCCTCCTCTTCCACCTCCTCAATGGCCATCCGTCTGTGCGTGTATGTGTATGTGTGTGTGCGTGTGTGTGTGTGTGTGTGAGTATGTGTGTGCTTGTGTGTGCCTGTGTGTGTGCTTGTGTGTGTTTTGTGCACGTACATGTAATTGTGGGTATGTGTGCACGTGGTTGTATGTGCGTGGATATGTGTGTTTTGAACTGTATATGCGCACGTGCATGCTGTTGTGCATGTGTACGTAAGTGCCTGATAAAAAAGTAAGCACTCATCAAGTATGAGCAGGGCGAGAGCATAAACACACAGTGGACAATTCTGACTATCTTGTATCTCTTGTATCTCTTGTATCTCTTGTATCATATCACACAACACAGATACCTTGTATCTTTGTCACACAACACACACCAATATGTACGCCTTTGCCACACACCACGCACACACATATACGTGCTCCAACGCATGTACACCCACTTGGCACCCGCATCTACACACACACACACACACACACACACACAAGAGACACACGTGCTTACAAAACACACCTGCTTGGGGGGGCTGAACCGTCCTTAGGGAACCGGCCCAAAGCTTCGAGCGCCTTTTCGTGCATAGCAAGGATTTGAGGGTTGTCAGGGTCACGGCTTAAGGCAGCCTCCAGATCCTGTGTGTTTGTAGGTGTGCGTGTGTGTGTGTGCTTGTATGTGCATGTGCAGCCAATTTGTGTGTGAGCAAATGGTGCATGGTGCATACCTTTGCTTGTGTTTTTATTGCCACATGTGCGCATGTGCATATGTGAACGTGTGCACGTTCTCTCGATGTGAAAGAGAAGCAGGGGGGGAGAGGGGAGGAGGACAGAAAGTCGGCGTTTGATCTATGAAACACGGACCTCTGTAGAAGTGTTGAATTAAACTCCTTGTCTACACAATGAATTGGGCACACATTTTGACATGAATAACACATACGTGCGCTGTGGAGTTTGGCTGAACCTCAGCCTTGTAACTATGTGCTACAACTCCAAACCATTACACCCATAGTTACCAAAGTTGAATATACAATTTGTACAATCACAAACACGTACAAAAATGTACCCAAAACACACAGCACAAATACCTGTCATTCCCAATATACAAACTTGCAACACGCAAGCAAACACACTCACTCACTCACGCACACGTACACACACATACACATACACACACTTACATGTAAGCACACCCGTGCTGCAGCAAGCAGTCCACGCATACCTGTAATACCCAATAAACGTAGCTGCAACACAAACACACGCACACAACTGCACACAAGAGCACACCCACAAGAGCGCACCACGCAGTATGCGCACATACCTGCAACGCAGCCTCTGCTTTGTTGAGCTCCAGCCGAGCTGCTGCCCTACGGATCATGGCCTTTAAGTGGTTAGGGTCCACCGCCAGCGTGTTGTCACAGTCCACCTCTGCAGCATCCCACATCTGTGCGTGCGTGTGTGTGTGTGTGTCTGTGTGTGTTTGTGTGTGCGTGTGTGTGCGTGTACGTGTGTGTGTATACGCACGCGTGTCCAGTACGAGATTGACCGAGCCAATAGCAAGTCACAGCGCATTGTCACACCATCCCATACCTGTGTGCATGTGCCTGTATGTTGGTATATGTGTGAGTGTGTGAGTGTGCAAGCGTTCGAGCCAGGTCAACTAATCACATTACACCCCCTGCACATGCGAGCAGCGTTTGACCTCACGCCCACCTTGAGCTTGATGTAGGTAGCCGCACGATTTGCGTGCAGGGCGGCATTTCCTGGACGGTAGCCTAAGCTGATGGTGTAGCGCTCAATGGCCTCCGTGTACTCTTTGGCCCTGTGTGTGTGCAGGTGAGATTGTGCGTATTGTGAGTGTGCGTTTGTTTGTGCCTCCAACACAGTCGTTCGGTTGGAATTTGAAGGCACCTCGATAAGCACAACAATGCACAAGCAAACCATTACACCTATGATGTGTTTACGCACCCACACCCACACCCACACCCACACTCACTCATTTACCCACACTCAAGCGCACATAAAACATAAATCCACACCTGAAGTGGTCGTTGCCCTTCACTTTCTCCTGCTCCGCGTGCCACTCTCGCTCCTTTTCCGAGAGCTGCTGGTTCACATCGATGAGGTGCTGTGTGAGCGCTGCTCCTTGCACACCCCCAGGCGCTGCGCCGTAGGAGGAAGAGGTGCACAGCAGAAATTAAAAAAAGGTGACGAAAAGAGATGCACAACAAAAGTGAGAAAGGAGCCAAACACAGCTGTAGTGATAACCTGAACGCTTGAACGATTGCACTTTTCAGGAGCTGCGCAGAAAAGAATAGGCGGCGGACACCTGACCTAAGAAACCTTTGTTTATACTATTTCGGCGTCCTCTTCGCTGTATGATTAGGTTAGGTATTGGAGCCTGGCGCTGAAACCTAGTTGCTCAGTCACACACACACACACACACACTCTTGAGGTGGCTCCATCTGGAGGCACAATGCCAAATCAGAGGGAACTTGCTGGATGAAAAGAAAACGTAAAAAACACTCATGGGTGTGTATACCGTAAATGTCAAGGCGGGAGCAGCCAAAATCCTAAGTCAAACCAGGTGGACAACGGTGCGTGTTAGTAAACGAACCCTGTGCACATACCGTACCAAAATTATATCACCCCGCAAAAATAATGTTTTTGAGGGGTGCGGCTAAGTGCGGACAGAGAATTAAATAAATAATTTTAGGCCTGCGGATTGGTGAAAATGGCCTAAATTGGTGAGAATGGCTTAAAAATGGCCTGCGGATTAAATTATAATAAATATTGAAGAGGGTGCGGATTGGTTGCGGATTTGCAAAACTAAATATTTTTGGGTGCGGGATGATTAAATTTTGGTACGGTATACGTATACTTGTATACTACACTTGCTAAAAGAGAGCACAACTGTCGGCTCCTCCTTTTTATTCTCTCTTGCATGCCCTTTCATCCTGCATGACAAAACGCATGCCTTGTTTCCTCTGCCACACCTCACGATCATTCATCCCACCTGTCGGTACAAAAGTCGCTTGCTTCTCCTTCTGGTCCTTCCCTTGAGACTGGTCATCGTCTTTGGCACTCTTCAAAAGGGCAGGAACAGGAGCAGCACACACACACACACACACACACACGTTGTGAGCAAAAAGAGTGAGGCTTGCACAAATTCTCATCTGTTCTAAGAAAAGATCATGGAGGCGGCGTGAAAACAACTTCCCTGATATAGCTGGCATTCTTTAGGGGCAGGAAGCAATGCAGCCACGCATTTAGCATAGTGGCCACCAGCATGATTTTGGACTCATGCTGTCTAGGCACTCAGGCACTGTTAGGCCATCAGTATGAACTTCGACACAATGTTGTTTAGGCACTGTTCAGGCTACCAGCATGAATTTGGACTCATGCTGTCTAGGCATTCAGGCACTGTTAGGCCATCAGTATGAACTTCGACACGATGTTGTTTAGGCACTGTTCAGGCTACCAGCATGGATCTGGCCTTGATGTTCTTTGGGCACTGTTCAGGCTACCAGCACAAATCTGGCCTTGATGTTCTTTGGGCACTGTTCAGGCTACCGGCATGAATTTGGACTCAATGTCGTTTAGACACTGTTCAAGCTACCAGCATGAATTTGGGCTCGATGCTGTTTAGGCATTGTCCAGGGGCATGAGCTGCACACCAACTACGACCAAGTAGCTGCCTTTGACCACATAATTACGTGCTCAGGGTTACCTAGCAGCCACACACTATGTACTGTGATCAGCAGCAGCATGCACGCATATACTGCACGCAAATGTTGCTCTCTCTCTCTCTCTCTCTCTCTCTCTCTCTCTCTCTCTCTCTCTCTCTCTCTCTCTCTCTCTCTCTCTCCCTGTCCTAATCTTACACACACATACAATAGTGTACACACACGCCCTTCACCTCGCTTTCCAGACTTGGCCCTCTTCCCTCCCTGACCATTGCTGCTCCCCCCACCCCACCCCCCTTAACCGAGATGGTCTGAACCTGACGCACTGGGAAGTACACACACACAACTGCATACACACGCCCTCACCTGCTTTCCAGGCATACACACACAAACACATACTACGCACACACACACACACCGCACACACACCACACAAAAACTGCATACACACGCCCCTCACCTGCTTTCCAGGCTTGGCCTTCTTTCCTCCCTGATCGTTGCTGCTGCCCCCCTTCACGGAGATGGTCTGAGGCTGACGCACTGGGGGGTACACTGCTGCTTGTGCCCTCCCCTTGTTGCCCTCCGCGCCACTACAACAAACAAGTCAGGAGTTTAAAATCGTTGCTTACTTCATTCGACAGTTTGCTCCTGAACATTTATGTGCACACACACACAAACATGCGCACACAGTCCAGCCTGAACAATCCATGGACAGTCTGCACCTGAACAATCATGCGCGCACACACACACAGTTCAGCCTGAACAGTCTGGACAGTCTGCACTTGAACAACCATGCACACACACAAACATGCACATACACAGTTTAGCCTAAACAGTCGGACAGTCTGCACCTGAACAAGTATGCACACACACACACACACACACACACACACACACACACACACACACACACACAAAAGCACACACAGTCCACCCTGAACAGCCTGAACAGTCTGCACCTGATCATACATTCTAGGTGCAGGCTGGTGTCAATGTGTGTTGTGTTAAGCCGGTTGCACTTTTGGTTGAATGCAGGTTGCAGCTCTTTCGTCAAACAAAAAGCCAGTTTATCCTAGGACGGGGAGATCAATTATTGTCAGCACTGGCTGAGCCGTATTAATACCGTGTCCATACATGGTGTTCTTTAGCTATGAAACCTTCAATGAACAGTCCCATACAATGTACATACACAGTCCTGACAGAATCTAACTCTCCATAACTCTTAAGTAGCTTGCAAAGGGAAGGGAATCATGAAAGATCGCCAATGTCGAAAAAAGAGCCCCAGCGCGTTTACCTTTGGGCCTCAAGCTTTGCTTTTGCCAGGGCATCTTCAGAGCTGCGTGCTTGCCCCTGCAGGATGTATTACAGTCATATACCTTGCATAATCTGTAGCTTGCCCCTGCAGGATGTATTACAGCCATATACCTTGCATAATCTGTAGACACTCCTATTTTGATCCAGTCACTCAAATCACCATCACAATTTGTTCAGATGTAATATCTCAGTATGATATTGTATGATAATCACCCTTTCCTAATTCGTTTTTATTCCAAAGTTTTTCTCATCTATTAAAGCACACAAACAGTTGCATCATTTGCAAGGATGCGTGCTTGCCCCTGCAGGAAGAACACCATCATGCAGTTACACGAAACATTCATGTTGAGTGTCACGTGATCTGCAGGGCCGTACTTGCCGCCACGGGCTCACACATTTACAGAGTGCAACACACGTGATCGTGCAAAAACAACCAGGGGTGCGTGCTCGCCCCTACAGGATATCACATGTCAGAATCGTACGGACGCTTGAATACGCCGTTGCGCGATCTGCAGGGCGCAGGGGGCTTACCACTACAGGGTCACGTGAGCGGGAAGCAGCATACTTTTTTTTCTGGCAAGAACAAGCAGAGCTGCATGCTAGCCACTGCAGTGCAACACAATCACAGGGGCGCATAAGTTAAGTTGGCCAGAACCGTATAAATAAACTGTATATGACCGTATATTAGGTGGTTTCCCTGCCAGGAATACCGTGTATACACCGTATATATGGTTCTGGCCAACCCTACGCATAAGCGCACACACGTGCGTTCATGGCAGTCAAGGCTTCGTTTGCTGAGCGCGTGCTTGCGCCTCCGAGGGGCCAGATGCACACCAATTGCAATGCAAGTCATGCGTTGCAATGAACCAAGCGTATGAACTAGCTAACAGTGTGTTTACGGCATCTCCATCTCCAACTGCACACCGAGAGTACCCTGATAGGGCAGAGGCTTTAAGGGTGTGAAAACATTCATTTTGGCCAGCGTGAAATTAATCAGAGCTACCCGCGTAGCCTTGCAGGCTTATTCACTTCACTGTATGCTTGTGCATACACGTACATACCCAAACATGAACTCATTCAAGCTCAACTCATCCAGTCAATCACAGCCTGCACTCTGGAAATGTGCACTACGAATAGACACAAGGATAGCCAGCCCTGGAAATGAATACATACATATCCTGCACACGTCCTGGTCTTGCAGGCAACAACACTGCACGTGGTCCTCACCAGCCTACAAATATAGGAGCACACACGCATACAGACATAACCACTGCACAGGTACGTAACTAGGGTTGGCCAAAACTGTACATACAAAAACACGGCGTAATTCGGTCATACCCAATGTATA
>Ga0307945_1004256_pt1:0-7500 | contig 11581 bp, 11 predicted proteins | sample OrgLakmetagen228_FD_201818 | JGI IMG/M metagenome (GOLD analysis project Ga0307945, IMG submission 201818) | Saline water microbial communities from Organic Lake, Antarctica - #228 | ecosystem: Environmental > Aquatic > Non-marine Saline and Alkaline > Saline | place: Antarctica: Organic...
TGTGCGTGATGTTCCGTGCATTTGCATGTGCGTGATGTTGCGTGCATTTGCATGTGCGTGATGTTCCGTGCATTTGCAAGTGCGTGATGTGGCGTGCATTTGCATGTGCGTGATGTTGCGTGCATTTGCATGTGCGTGATGTTCCGTGCATTTGCAAGTGCGTGATGTTGCGTGCATTTGCATGTGCGTGATGTTCCGTGCATTTGCAAGTGCGTGATGTGGCGTGCATTTGCATGTGCGTGATGTTCCGTGCATTTGCATGTGCGTGATGTTCCGTGCATTTGCATGTGCGTGATGTTGCGTGCATTTGCATGTGCGTGATGGTGCGTGCAATAACACAGCAGGCATTCCCACCAAGAAGACAAACGAATTTTGTACGATTAGAGTACTGAGGGTCAGGCCAGCCATCCCTGTGAGAGTTCTTGCCCCCAAACAGAAAGGTACATTTCAGTATGTAGGAACATGAACTAGATGTATCTAAGCACCCCTGCACACTCAGTTTGTGGCGGGAGGTGCCCAGGTGGGCAGGTTGGAATTCCCCACCAGAAAGTGGATCATCAAAAGCTCATCCCCAATGCTAGCAACTTACCAGGGGTGTTTGCAATAATATTGGGACATTATGGTGAAGGTCTGGGGGTCTGGGGTGAAGGTTCGGTTTTGGACCCCCTTTTGGCAGGGAAAAGTGTCAGAGGCGGTCAACTGAGGCCCCAAATGGGGGTGTTTTTAAAATGTGAATCGAACGTGGGCCCAAAACCGAGCCGTTTCTAAGCTTGGCATCCAGAGGTCCAGCTGTAAAAGCGGAACTTGAAACCAGCCCGGTCCAGGGCACACGTCTAATTGCACGTGGCGTGAACCCCACTTTTCACCACCAATCTGTCAAATCTCACCACCAACTGACCCGATTTGTGTCATTTTATATGAATAGTTTATATTTCAATAAAGAATATCATTGCGGAAAAAGTGGGGCGAAACGGAGCAATAGTTGGCCAGGTACCCCATTTTGGCCCATTTCCCTTGGAAAAAATCAGCAAAAGGGGTGCCAAAAAGGCGGAATACCAAGTTCCACCAAATCTTGTTTTCAGCATCCCAAACGGTTCTTACTCATAAAAGAAGTACTCCTGTCGTGTTTTGAGGTCAAAAGAGACCCTGAGTAGAGCGTGGTGGCTCATTACGTAAATATTCAGTGCCAAAGAATGAACTGATATTCTGCCCAGACCACTGCACTGGGGGGCCCGGTTGGCCCCAAACTTTGTGAATCTACTTATATATTATTTTTTTATGGTGTGCATTAAAAAAGTCGCATTTCCAGACATTTACTCAGTTGACTGCATCTGGAAACGTGTGACTTACAATCAGGCAACAACCACTGAACCATTTGGGGTCGTGTCTTGCCCTTTTTTTGGAGCCTTCCCGCATAAGTCTGAATGGCTAAATCTTATCAAATTGTTCATCTTGGCCTGTTTGTCGAATCAGTTCGCGCTCGAAGGGGCTGACCGGAGCCTGGTGTTTTTTTGTATCTCAGCTGTCGCTGCCCACCACGGCCCAACCCCAGCATTCCAGACCATAATGCTTGACAGGGCATGCCTTACAAGCATACTGAAGGGCTCCCAACACTCAGGCGGTGGCCATAAAGCATGTTCCCAGGGTTTCCAGAAATGCACCAGATTGCCCAGCAAACAGGTCCATGCACAAAAGTCATTTAGGGGCGAATTATTACCCCCCCTTGTTTTTGCTTTGCTGGGTATGGTTTGACCCTAAACCTATCTGGGAACAAAATAATTGGTTAAATTTGAACCAAAACTCGCATTTCTACACCCATGCCACCTTTCTGGCAGGGAAATGGCACAAATCCAGCCCCCCATTCACACCCTTGACCCCAAACTCATTAATTTTATGCAGACGTGTTGCATTTATGTATAGAAACCATTGGGTGACCCCAGATGTGCAATTCAGGAAAGGGGCATTGATTCCCTCTTTTTGGGTGGGACTTGGCTGGGCTGACTTTATGGTTGACAGGCAGCCCAATACAGTAGGCATCCCCATCAAAAAAAGACACACTATCACCATGGAACAAAAAAGAACGAGGTAAACAAATGTTGATAAAAACTTGTCTGTGCCATGTATTAGTTGCCAGATTTCCTACGTGTGTGTGTCTCTCTCGTCTGCAGGAGTCCGTGGTGCTCGGCCAGTTTGTCATCAATCAGGTGCGTGCTTTTCCGCTTTTCAGGAAGTGCAATCGTGCATGGAATTACTGCTCATACCCATACCTATGGTGAGGGAGTTTTATGATATCCGGTACCAAAGTGGCTCCTTTTCCTTTATTTTGTGGGGATTGGTTTTTCGCTGCCTGCGCAGTTTTTCTCTTTTTTCGTTTCTACCCAGGCTTTCTTCTTTTGTGTAGTTTAATTGATTCTTGCCTGAAGCTAGTGCAGTCGACCACACAAATTCCCAGAAGGGGTCAACTGAGGCCCAAAATGGGCATGTTTTAATAAGCTTTTTGGCTCACGTGCGGCCCAATTGGCTAGCTGCAATTCTTAAATTATAAATCTATATGTGGGCAGATGTGGGTGTAAACTGATGTGGGTGTAAAATTTAGAGCTAGCTAACTAGGCCGCACATGCTTACTTTTCTGTGGTTATAATCGCATTGTTTTGCTGCTGGATCTTCATAACAAATCACGGATCTGCGTAAACGACTCACTGTAAAAAGCACCACATTCAATGGTGCTTTATGATACTTGCAATAAAGTAGGATCATTGCAAAAGAAATGGAGTGAAAAAAACTAGTGGCTGGTAAGGTTGCCCCATCAATTTTTATACAGAACGACTCATCTATAGTTGAGCACATGCTCTGGTGGCTTATAAAGTCAGCATTGATGCTACGTTGGTTCCAATTTGATGGAGTAGTGTGCAAGAAGTTGCCCCTTGAATGGAAAAGAAAGGAGCGTGTATAGACTGTTGCTCGGTTGCCCCCCCCCCGACAAACTCCCTTCTTTTTGATCAGGGACGGGAATCATAAACAGTTGAAAAGACAACGCTGGTGGTGCCAACACAATTAGTAGGAATATGGGATGAAGCACTTTGGTGCCAGCGCCTTTAAATCCCACGAATAGGGAGGGAGGATATGGTTATGGGATGGAGTTCTTAGGTGCCAGCGCCTTTATATCCCACGAATTAGGGGGGAGGATATGGTTACGGGATGGAGTGCTTAGGTGCCAGCGCCTTTAAATTCCATGAATTAGGTGGGAGGATAGGATGCTGCAGAACAAAGGGAGGGACAGTCGTTGACTGGCCAGGAAATTAGTCGACAGGCACTGTCAGAACTATAAAAAGCACACGCACAACGTATTGATAAAGCCAAATGTCTCCGAAACTGCACATTACAATGCCACGTCCGCAGGTGTTGTCAGAGCTGAAGAGCCAGATGCGAGACTGCACATTACAATGTCATGCCCGCAGGTGTTGTCAGAGCTGAAGAGCCAATTGCAATTACATTACAATGTCAATTACAATTACAAATATAGTGCTGTAGATCTGAAGAGTCAATGACAATCACATTACAATGTCACGCCCGCAGGTGTTGTCAGAGCTTAAGAGCCAGTTACAATTACATTACAATGCCAATTGCAAATATAGTGCTGTAGATCTGAAGAGTCAATGACAATCACATTACAATGTCACGCCCGCAGGTGTTGTCAGAGCTGAAGAGCCAGATTGGAGGTGGCTTGACTTTAGCAGGAGGCTTACAAGTTTCGCACCTGGCACACCTGGGGGGTGCCCTGGCTGGCGTGTTGTTGGTCCTGCTGCTGCAGCGCTTGCCAAGTGGCGATGAGTAGAGAGATCTCACACCAGAGACGCGTGAACACGTGCGCTTATGTAAAAAAGGTCTACAAGTCTCGCACCTGGCAATATTGGGGGGTGCCCTGGCTGGCGTGTTGTTGGTCCTGCTGCTGCAGCGCCTGCCGAGTGGTGGTGATGAATAGGTATCTTTTCCGGTGTGCAGAAAGTCGTTGGGGTGTGCAATGCTCACCACGATCCCCTCGCCTCGGTCCCCGCCTTCCCCGTATTCCACTCCGGCTTGCTGCAGTGCGTCGATCTCACAGCGAGAGATGCACGTGCGCCGTACAGACTTCTGAGCGCACCAATTGGAGTATTAGCACTTTGCTGATGTAGAGGGTGTGCTGCTGCTCGTAATAGCTGCCTGCCGGTGGTGATAAGAGAGCACCCTGGGGTGTAGAAAAAGCTAGATGTTTTATGCAACCATGAGTTCACTGCGACCATAGTTCACAGGCTGATTGTGCATACAGGGTGAAGAGTATTTCGTTTTGCAGCTTGAGTCGCAGCTTGAGGGCAAGTGTATCACATGTACGACCGGAACCGTGTGTATACACCATATATGACCGTATATTTGGCGATTTCTCATTACAGCAAGTACTCCTCCACAGCCTCGGGGTTACATGCCACAGCACTGATGAAAAATAAGTCCTAGATGCAAAAAGGTCTGCAACAAAAATCATACAGATTAATACAGATAGACGAGACATTGGACACAACCCCCGCAAATATCTGAGCAAGCAATACTCCTGGCAGTGTGCAGGCCTCTGCCTCTCTACCACCTATCCAGGCGAGATTTTGTTTTTCTCTGCACCCATTTAATGGTGCAAGACATAAGACAACATCATTTCCTAATCCATGCCGGTAGTGTTTACACTATTTATGCTTTTGTCGTTTCGCCCTTTCTAATGGGTCTTATTGCTCACAAATAAATTTTCAAGCCGGAATGGGTGAACCCTGACAGTTCTAATTTGAATAGCTGCCTTTTCAATCCTTGCTGTAACAACTCGTTGACTGTTTAACATCTTGCTGGCCTTCCTCAGACAATGCGACAGCCTTCACACCTCACTACGACAGGCTGTAGTTGTATATTGCAAGGAAAATGAATTACATGCTGTCCTTCTTAAGAAGAAAGAGATGAGCGATGCTTGGAATGTAAGGCTTCACGACAGAAAGTTGAGCTATTCAATTTAATTGCAGTCAAATCGCTCTAGGCGTTGTTGTAAGGAGTGCAGCGTTTCAAATTACAGTCCAGACAAGGCTTCTGCTCTTGGTGCAGACATCAGCACTATTCAAACTGATTGCCGTCAAAACGCTCTAGGCGTTGTTGTGAGGAGTGCAGCGTTTCAAATTACGGTCCAGACAAGGCTTCTGCTCTTGGTGCAGACATCAGCGCAGCCTTCATCGGGGGAGGGACTAGGGGATTGTCGATAGTGTACAGGACTGCCTTGCCCCCCTGAATCTCTTGGAACTGCAGGATCGTTGCAAAGTTGGTGGGCGACTGCTCTCGTGCGTCTTTTGGAACGGCCCAGATGTGGACCAAGGAGGGTACGCTGCGTTTGGGTAAGATCAAGGGGGATGATGAGAGGACAGCAATACTGAGATAGATAAACAAATAAAAGAACAAGAGTGGAGCGGGGTTTGAGGGTTTCTTTTTGCTGCTGCAGAATTTTGTAATTTCTGAATGGAAGCATCAAGAGAAGACCTGGGCTGTGTGTGCATCGCGGTACATGAGTGAGTGTGTGGTATTGTGTGCATGTGTGCATTGAGTGATAATGACAGCCACCATCACACGATGATTACCATACTGTTGGCAAGACATTCAACTGAATTTGCAATTTTAAAGTAGGAATTCATGTAGTTGTGCCTGTACAGTAGAGTCCTTTACAGATGATCTGTTGTTTCCTTGCCACTTACGGCGTCCTCAGCACCAATAATTTAAGAACTCCAAGTTGACCGACAACATTTTTCAGACGCAACTTTTATCCACATACACGATTTGTTTTAGCTTTACTTTAAGCGTCAGCACCAGTAATCTTCAATGAAAGACTATGATTTTCAGACGTACCTTCTCTCCACGTGCAACTTGACATGTGTTTTTGATTTTTTAGCTTTCAATAAGACATCCTCGGCACTAATAATCTGAGACGGACTAGAATCACCAGACGCACCTTCTGTCCACATACAGCTTGGACTTCTCAGAGGCCATGGTCTGCAGCTGCAGATCTTGGGTTAAAGTGCTCATAGGGAACAGCTTCTTGTCCGGCACGATGTGGAGTGCCTGCAGTATGCAGTATGCACAAACGAGACAAGTGACTGTGGAGACTGGTACTTGCGTGTCTCTCTCTTTTATATCACTTCTGTAAATTGCGACGTTGGCGTTAGGTCCTTTTCTGAAATTCTTTTTTGCAGCGTTAGTTAATGGCTGCTAGACATGATCAAGGTATGGATTTAGAATTCAATTGAACCCGCCCCCGCACTTTGTCGATAATCAGCACGTCGTTTCAACAAATCATGTGCATGGAACAAAAAACAAAACAAAACACCCTGTGCATGGAACAGAAAGCAAATCAAAAATCATCCTGTGCATGGAACAGAAACAAATCAAAAATCATCCTGTGCATGGAACAGAAAACAAATCAAAAACCACCCTGTGCATGGAACAGAAGCAAATCAAAAACCACCCTGTGCATGGATATTGTACTTTGCAGCACTCACAATAAACTCTTTGAAGGCCTCTTTCTCGGTGGAAAACAGCTGTTCCTTCGTGATTCGTTGACGGGACAGAAAAGCCTGCACCCAAATAAAACAGGCACGTTTCGTTAACATTGATGATGGCATTCTTGGGGCTGCTCTTGTCTTGGTTTTTCTGCTAAAATGGAAATGCTCTTCCTAAATATTCCAGCTGAAGTGTATACATCAAACTGCTATGTTTGCATTAATTTCAGGAGCAGATCTCGGAAGCACGTAATTTGGATGACCTGAGCTATAGCATAGATTACAAAGTCATGTGCAACCACATGAGGGCATGTTAAGGATGAAAACTGTGGGTTGGTGTCTACTGTTTTGAACGTTAGCCTACCTCGAAGCCCAAATCTGTGGGAGCAAACACTGTGCCTTCAAAGTCGGGGCTGGCTAGGATATCGAGGAGGCCCGCAAGCTGGGCGCCCTCCTTAAAGTTCTCTAAGAAGACTGCCGCATCTATGCCGTCCACGACGTTGGCTGGTTTGAAGGCCTGGCCATGCACTGTGGAAAGGGTTGCAAAACAGGATTATAGTTCTTGCCCACCCTGTTCAGTTCCGCCCAGATCCATTTAAGCAAGCAATGCAGGCAAATGAGTCGTATTTCTGCTGGTACCATGAATGCTGTAGATGGCAAACGCGCACAAAGCCAGCGCAATCAGCTTTGAGGAACGAGGAAGGGAGAACCTTGCTGACATGTTATGTCTTCCTTTGTCACTAAGCAACATAGGTTTATTATATACGAATTTATTTACAATTTTGTAAATTCTGCGCACCACGTTGGTAGTTCGAAAGGTCGCTGTCAAACTTCAAGGCATGCAAACACGCGTTTCCAGAACGAACTTTCGATATATATATTTTTAAACTATTCAGCAATATGATTAGTAAATTGTTAAGCACGCGCACGTCCGAACAGGCCACCCGCA
>Ga0307945_1004257_pt1 | contig 11581 bp, 9 predicted proteins | sample OrgLakmetagen228_FD_201818 | JGI IMG/M metagenome (GOLD analysis project Ga0307945, IMG submission 201818) | Saline water microbial communities from Organic Lake, Antarctica - #228 | ecosystem: Environmental > Aquatic > Non-marine Saline and Alkaline > Saline | place: Antarctica: Organic Lake...
TGCATGAGAAGACTTTCGACCCTGCGTGTATGATTCCTTCCATTGGTGCAGTGTTAGTCCGTAGTGCTTGCATGAGAAGACTTTCGACCCTGCGTGTATGATTCCTTCCATTGGTGCAGTGTTAGTCTGGAGTGCTTGCATGAGAAGACTTTCGGCCCTGCGTGTATGATTCCTTCCATTGGTGCAGTGTTAGTCCGTAGTGCTTGCATGAGAAGACTTTCGACCCCGCGTGTATGATTCCTTCCATTGGTGCAGTTTTAGTCTGGAGTGCTTGCATGAGAAGACTTTCGACCCTGCGTGTATGGTTCCTTCCATTGGTGCATTTTTAGTCCGTAGTGCTTGTATGCGAAGACTTTCGACCCTGCGTGTATGATTCCTTCCATTGGTGCAGTTTTAGTCTGGAGTGCTTGCATGAGAAGACTTTCGACCCTGCGTGTATGGTTCCTTCCATTGGTGCATTTTTAGTCCGTAGTGCTTGCATGAGAAGACTTTCTACCCTGCGTGTATGATTCCTTCCATTGGTGCAGTTTTAGTCTGTAGTGCTTGCATGAGGAGACTTTCGACCCTGCGTGTATAATTCCTTGCGTCTCGACAAATTTGAACTCACCAGACCACTGGTCAGGAGTTGTTATGCGTGGAAGCATGGGTTCATCATTGCCAACCTCAATACCTGATCCAGAGAACAGCGCTCTCTCACCCTTTTTGCATCCCTTCTTATTGATCAAGGCCTTTTGCGTGAAAAATGTCAGTTGATCACGTTGTTGGCGCTGATGGTGTTGCTGTCAGAGCAAGCAGTGTTGCATTGTCTATCTATATCTGAGCTGGGCCCAATACCCATGTTGTAACGGGCATGTATATGCTAACAATGCTATATCGGGCATGCCTAATCCGGGCACATCGCATTCGCTTTCGCTTTCAATTTTTCGCTACACATGTACTCTTGTTTTTGATAAGTTCCATTTGCATTGCATGTACCATTGGCCATAACAAACCAGCTGCTGCATTTTGTGCTGTGTGTTCTAGTTGTGACACACACACGCTTTATGTGACCATACTACAGGGCAGACAATATCGTACGTGACGCTGAGCTGGTGCGCGCTGCGTTGTATACAAAACGTGCTGCGTCGTTTCGTGCTGTGTGTTCTAGTTGTGACACACACACTTTATGTGACCATACTACAGGGCAGACAATATCGCACGTGACGCTGAGCTGGTGCGCGCTGCGTTGTATACAAAACGTGCTGCTGCGTTGCGTTTTGTGCTGTGTGTTCTAGTTGTGACACACACGCTTTATGTGACCATACTACAGGGCAGACAATATCGTACGTGACGCTGAGCTGGTGCGCGCTGCGTTGTATAAAAAACGTGCTGCGTTTGGTGCTGTGTGTCCCTAGTTGTGACACACACGCTTTATGTGACCATACTACAGGGCAGACAATATCGTACGTGACGCTGAGCTGGTGCGCGCTGCGTTGTATAAAAAACGAGCTGCTGCGTTGCGTTTTGTGCTGTGTGTTCTAGTTGTGACACAAGCGCTTTTTATGTGACCATACTACAGGGCAGACAATATCGTACGTGACGCTGAGCTGGTGCGCGCTGCGTTGGTGCCCAAAGATAGCTGTGGAAGCAAGTGGAGCATCTTGGGGCAATCCTTTGGGGGATTCTGCTCCCTGACCTACTTGAGCATCGCGCCTGCAGGTTAGCTTTGGTGGCCTTGGCTGCAGTGTGTGTGTATGTGTGTGTGTATGTGTTTGTGTGTGTGTGCGCGCGCGCGTGTGTGTGTGCGCATGTGTGTATGTTAGGTTGCAAGACATGCAACGGGACTGCTGCACCCGTGTCTGTGTGTGCTTGAGCATCACTCCTGCTGTTGGTGGCTCAATCTTGATAATGAATCGTTTTTGGGGCGGAGCCCCCTGGGGCGTAGTCCCTTTATGTTCAATGCAGTCAACACTGCGCTCTCAGAGAGTCAACACTGAAAGAATAGAGCAATAAGCCAGCCAGGCAACCTTACAGTGTAAAATTTGAAACAAAAGCCAATTTTGCGCTGATTCCGAAACACCCCGGTCAAACCCCCCTCCACGCGCAACCCCTTCGGGGTCGCGTGTCTTTGTTCCCCCTGGGATGCAATTGGTTGTATTGATCATATATTTAGTTTATTTTTCCCATCATATTCTTAGCCCTTCTTCTCAGTAGTGGTGTCGTTGAGTGTGGTAGAAGCAAGGCGACCGATCCCAACACGCCAGCAGCGCTTGCAGCAGCAGAGCAGAGACGGCAGCAGGCACATTAGGCACATTAGGTACAACTTCAATGCAGGCTCGCTCACCTGTGAGCACACAGCTGTTGAGGTATACATCGGAAGTCTTACACACCATTGGCAAGCAAACAGCTTCAGACACGGTATGGTATGACAGGGACTGTGCAAACGCAAGAGCGGGGGGGTGCAGGGGGGGCGCAGCCTCCCCTGAATTGTCGAACTCATTCGAATGCCGCTCTTCATTGCAAAGACCAGGCTGCCATCTCAGAAATGGTTGAACAGGAGCAGTGGGGTGCAGAGGGAGTGCAGCCCCCCCGAATTGCTCTCCCTACATTAGGTACAACTTCAATGCAGGTTGCAGCGCAGGCTCCGCCCCATTTTTTGTGATCTGCAGGATCACACCCTATTTGTCTGTCTGCGTTGGCAGGTGATGCCAGTATTGACACTGAGGCTGCCTGTAAATTTTGAACATGTGTCTGCGCTCATTATATGCCTATTCTTGATCATATCGTAGGTATCGATCATTTCATTACAGCGGTGTGTGTCCGCGTTCAATCTGTGCCTATATTGTATATTGTAAGACAGGACGCTTCATTTCATGCACTACTTGTGCTCTAGGCCCCCCCCTTGACACAGCCACACTTCCTCTGCGTTGCGTATAATGTGTGCGTGTGTGTGTGCATGCGTGTGTGCATGCGTGTGTATGTGTGTTTGTGCATGCGTGTGTGTATGTGTGTGTTTGTGCATGCGTGTGTGTATGTGTGTGTTTGTGCATGCGTGTGTGTGCATGTGTGTGTGTGTATGTGTGTGCGTGTGCGCATGTGTGCATGCGTGTGCGTGTGTGTGTGCATGTGTGTGTGTGCGCGTGTGTGCATGCGTGTGCGTGTGCGTGTGTGTGTGCATGCGTGTGTGTGTGTGTGTGCTTGTGTGTGTGTCTGTGTGTGTGTGTGTGGCCTTTGCTCATTCTTTGAGACGTGTCCGGCAGAGGGTTTTCGCTTGAGGCACCCCACCAAACACTCAGCCCTGCCTTGGTTTAGACTTGGATTTGGATGTGCATGAGGCATGAGGGGAAACACTCAGCCCTGCATTGATTTACATGACTTGAGTTTCGATGTACATGCATCGATTTGGACTTCGATGTACATGAGGCGTGAAGGGACCTTCAGCCAGACTGTTCGGCTGACCGGCTGCTGACTAGTTTTGGCCAGCCACAAATTTGATTTTAGGTATGTGCCCTTTTTAGTACTATTATCAACTCTCATCAGGAGCCGATTTCAGGCTAAGCCTGCAACCCTCTTGGCCCCCATTGATTTTTCCTTCCTTTTCGCGGTAGAGGAGCTTTACGGTACTCGGTACCAAAGTGGCTCCTTTTCTTAAATTAACGTGGGGAGTGGCTTTCACTGCCTGCGTAGTTTTTTTTTCTTTTTCTAAACTTTAGATATATTTAGATATACATGGGGGGTTTTCAGCCAGACTGTGTGGCTGATCCGCCTGTGATTGCTGGTCCTCTCCTAGTCAATAATAAATCCATAATGGTTACAATGCTTACAATGGGGGGTGACCTTCAGCCAGGTTGTTTGGCTGATCGGCTGCAATAAATCGGCTAATAAATCCATAAGCTCAAACGCAAAAGGAACAGCCCCGCCTTGACACAGCAAGCGCTTAAACCCTCAGCCTTGCGTACAACAGAAGTGTGTTCTACGCTCGTTTCTTGAAACAGGCCTGACAGAGGTCCTGCTGCCTCTGCGCTCTACGCTCATTTCTTGAAACAGGCCTATCATAATTCCTGCTGACTGTGTGTGCTCTACGCTGCTTTCTTGTCTTGAAACAGGCCTGACAGAGGTCCTGCTGACTGTGCGCTTTATGCTCGTTCTTTGAATTAGGTCTAACAGAGTTTTGCTGCCTGTGCGCTCTACGCTTGTATTTTGAAACAGGCCTGACAGAGGTCCTGCTGACTGGAGGCATTCCACCAAACATACACGAAGGCTTGGGCATTGAGAGCGCGTACCGCTCCCTATACAGACGGCTTGTCGTTGTGAGTGTGGTGCGCGGAACTTGTGTTGCAAAGTACTGTGGGTACATTGCAGCAAGAAGAAGTACTTTGAGTTCTTGGAGGCGAGTGTGACCGAATGTTCGTTGGAGTTGTCTTGCGTAGTGGAACCGTCCCCTTTACACTTAGATGGGACCGTCTCCTTTACACTTAGATGGGACCGTCTCCTTTACACTTAGATGGGATCGTCTCCTTTACACTTAGATGGGCCCGTCTCCTTTACACTTAGATGGGCCCGTCTCCTTTACACTAAGATGGGCCCGTCTCCTTTACACTTAGATGGGCCCGTCTCCTTTACACTTAGATGGGACCGTCTCCTTTACACTTAGATGGGACCGTCTCCTTTACACTTAGTTGGATATCCAGTGAAATCCCCCCTGTGACTTTTGACAGGACTAAACTGAAATAGTTGTAAAGGAAAGTGAACAAGCAAACGTGTACGGGTTGGCCAGATTTGTGTATATACTAACCATATATGACCGTATATCTGGTGAGTTTCCTGCCAAAGATATCGTGTTTACACTGTATATCCATGGTTCTGGCCAACCCTGTAAGTACGTTATGTCTAGGGTTGGCCAGAACCATATATATACGGTGTATATACGGTGCTTTTGGCAGGGAAATCACCTAATATTTGGTGAATATATACGGTTCTGGCCAACCCTAGTTATGTGGTCCGGCTACAGACGGCTTGTTGTTGTGAGTGTGGTGCGACAAATTTAAGATTGTGGTGTGACTAGGGTCGGCCAGAACCATATATGTACGGTGTATATACGGTGTTTTGGGCAGGGAAATCACCAAATATACGGTCATATACGGTGTATATATACCGTTCTGGCCAACCCTACATATATGTACGGTGTAAGTATGGTGTTTTGGGCAGGGAAATCACCAAATATATGGTAATATACGGTGAATATATATGGTTCTGGCCAACCCTGTTAGTACGTTATGTGGTCCGGCTACAGACGGCTTGTTGTTGTTGTGAGTGTGGTGTGACAAAATCAAATATTGTGGTGCGACAAAATTAAAGATTGTGGTGCAACTGAATTAAGCGCTTGATTGTGGTGTGAGAAAATCAAAGATTGTGGTTTGACTAGGGTTGGCCAAAACCATATATGTACAGTGTATGTACGTTATTTTTGGCAGGGAAAGTACACAATATACGGTAATATACGGCGTATATATACGGTCCTGGCCAAGCCTAGGTGCGACTGAATCAAGCACAAGACTGTGGTGTGATCGGAAAAATAAAAAACGTGCAGTGAAAGCCACTCCCCAACTAAATAACATCTACGGTACGAAAAGTATATCACCGCCCCCTAATCATTGTTTTTTGGTTGGGTCGGTGGTTGAATATTTATTTATTTATAAAGGGGGCGGTTGTGGGGCGGTGGCAAAATTATCGTTTTTGAGCAGTGTGAGCGATGAGTGGTCAGGAAGCCTTGCGATGAGTGGCCGGAAGTTCCCGCACTCACCTTCCCAGCACTCCCCGACCCCCAAGCCCCAGCTATGCTTGCCCCTGCACCCCCAGCCCCAGCCCTGCCTGCACCCGTTGCACCCGTCAGGAAGTTCCAGCAAGGGGAGGGCGGTTGCAGTGCAAAACTGCATAATAATTATTTTTAGGGGGCGATTGCACATTTCGACAAAAAAATTCTTTACAGGGGGGGGCGGTTCCATGGATGTACGGTTTAAAGAAAAGTGATCACGTAAGTCCGTTCTGCTGTCCTTGCCTGTTGGGACGTTTGACGGGGGTGGGAGCCATGCTTGGCTGTGAAAGAGGAACAGGAAAGAAAAGTACGCAAGGAGTGAAAACTGCCACCCTCAGAAAAAGTCATTTCGTCTGTTTAATTCATTGTCACGGCAATTTGTCAAGCTTATCATCATGCACGCTGCGCACTTTCTCATCTACCTAGTAATTCTTCTCCCTTCCAACTTACTTAGTCGTGCTGGATGCCTTCCACTTTTATGGAGAGCACGTGGTGTTTGTAGGGAGCGTTGGTGGTTATTTACAAAATTGTGCATGTCAATATGTTTGTGTGTGTGTGTTTTCCAGGCCAAATCACAAGAGTGTTAATGGTTGTTTACAAAATTGTGCATGTCTGTGTGTGTCTTCTTGCAGGCCAATCACAAGAGTGTTGGTGGCTATTCACAAAATTGTGCATGTTTGTGTGTGTGTTTTTTCAGGCCAAATCACAAGAGTGTTGGTGGTTATTTACAAAATTGTGCATGTCTGTGTGTGTCTTCTCGCAGACCAATCACAAGAGCGTCGGTGTTCATTCACTAAATTGTGCATGTCTGTGTGTGTCTTTTTCCAGGCCAAATCACAAGAGCGTTGGTGGTCATTGACATACTTGTGCATGTCTGTGTGTGTCTTCTTGCAGGCCAGTTACAAAAGTGTTGGTGGTCATTGACTAAATTGTGCATGTCTGTGTTTGTCTGATTGCAGGCCAGTTACAAAAGTGTTGGTGGTCATTTACAAGATTGTGCATGTCTGTGTTTGTCTGATTGCAGGCCAGTTACAAAAGTGTTGGTGGTCATTTACAAGATTGTGCATGTCTGTGTGTGTCTTCTTACAGATCAATCACAAGAGTGTTGGTGGTTATTCACAAAATTGTGCATGTCGGTGTGTGTGTGTCTCCTTGCAGGCCAATCACAAGTATTACGCTCGGTTTCCTGAAGATGTTCTGCTTGTACAGGTAATTGGGCAGACGTACACGTATTAATATAAAAATGAAAAGCACGGACATTGCCTCCAATAATGCATTGAATTCCGACTACATATCCTTTTTGATTCCCATTCCCGTTTCATAATTCACCTTGCAACATAAAGCGGCACAATGTCAATTTGTTGTGCTTCAGGCGCTCATTACGTTTACTGCATACCATACACACTAAAGCAAACGTGCTCCGTGACAAATAAACACTGTTTCTTTAACATCTACGTGGTTACTATTAAGTGCATTGTCTATGTGGTACTTTCTTGCAATGTCAAATGGCTCATTGCCACTTTGTCGTGCTGCAGGCGCTGTCTACCCATGCTGTACACTAAATGCTACACACACTAAATCAAACATGCTCCGTGACAAATAAACACTGCTCTGTAACATGCAACGTCTACGTGGTTGCTATCACGTGCATTGTCTATGTGGTATTTTCTTGCAATGTAAAATGGCTCACTTCCGCTTTGTCGTGCTGCAGGCGCTCGCTACCCATGCTGCACACTAAATACTATACACACTAAAGCAAACATGCTCCGTGACAAATAAACACTGTTTCTGTAACATGCAACGTCTACGTGGTTACTATACGTGCACTGTCTATGTGGTACTTTCTTGCAATGTTAAATGGCTCATTGCCACTTTGTCGTGCTGCAGGCGCTCGCTACCCATGCTATGCACTAAATACTATACACACTAAAGCAAACGTGAAGTTTAACTGTGTTTTACTTGCGTGTGTGCGTGTGTGTATGCAGCGTATCACGCTATTCCTTGGGAGCCAGCCAGAGGGAGGCCTGCGCTTACCTTCAGGTGAGGGCATGCTTCATAGGATGGGGGATACTGAAAATATTTACAATGGTCACAATGGTTACTATAAATAAATACTTACAAAGTCACCAACAACGCATCTGGGCATGGCCTGAAAAGGTGAGGCCTGCGCTTACCTTCAGGTGAGAGCATGCTTCATAGGAAGGGGGATACTGAAAATACTTACAATGGTCACAATGGTTACAATGGTTACAATGGTTACAATGGGGGGTGACCTTCAGCCAGGTTGGGGGATACTGAAAATGCTTACAAAGTTATCAACATCGCAGCTGGGCATGGCCTGAAAAGGTGAGGCCTGTGCTTACCCACAGGTGAGAGCATGCTTCATAGGAAGGGGGATACTGAATGGTTACAATGGTTACAATGGGGGGTGACCTCCAGCCAGGTAGTTTGGCTGATCGGCTGCTGACTGGTCTCGGCCAGCCACAAATAAATCCATAAGCTCAGAAAGAAAAAGAAAAAGTCTATTGTTCTGCTGAGAATGAAAATCATGAACAAGTTGGTTGACCTGTTGCAGCAAAAAGGGTTGGGCTGCGCTGGCCCAAGGTTACGCCTGCGCTGGCATGGGGTGCTTGAGCGTTTGCCGTCAGTGCTCAAGCATATTCATTCACAGAAACGTGCCAACGCTGGTGTAGGCCACGGGCAAATGAGCATATACATGTTGTACACGTGATTCATAAATGTGAGTCGGTTGGCAGGTTGAGAGATTTCTGCCAACGCTGGTGTATAGGCCACGGGCAAATGAGAATATACATGTTACACACATGATTTATAAATGTGAGTCGCTTGGCAGGTTGAGAGATTCCTGCCAACGCTGGTGTAGGCCCACGGGCAGATGAGCATATGCATTGTACACGCATGATTCATAAATGTGAGTCGCTTGGCAGGTTGAAAGACTCCTGACATTTGACTTCATGTTCCTGACATTTGACTTCATTTTCTGCAATCATAACTCACTTCACTTGGCCTTGCTGCAATCTTGATTAGTTTAACCTTGCTGCAAACTTAATTCACTTGGCCTTGCAATCTTATTGCAATCTTAATTCACTCGGCCTTGCTTGCTTTGACAATTTTTTTGTATTGATTTGTTTGTTTTGCAGGTACCCTCCTCACCCCACGGGCACTCCAGACTTTAGGACTATCAGGTACGAGAAGTGCAAGTTTTGTATTCGAGGGAAGCTGTGTATATGAGGAAAGCTGTGTGTTTGAGGTAAGCTGTGTGTTTGAGGTAAGCTGTGTGTTTGAGGGAAGATGTGGTTTGAGGGGAAATGTGTGTTTGAGGGAAGCTGTGTGTATGAGGAAAGTTGTGTGTTTGAGGAAGCCGTGTTTAAGGGAAGCTGTGTGTATGAAGAAAGTTGTGTGTTTGAGGAAAGATGTGTGTTTGACGGAAGATGTGTGTTTGAGGGAAGCTGTGTGTATGAGGAAAGTTGTGTGTTTGAGGTAAGCTGTGTGTTTGAGGAAGCCGTGTTTTGAGGGAACAATTGATAATGACACCTGACTCCTTCTTACCTAGAAAGTTGAAACCCTTATGCTCGTCACCTTCTCCAGGGTGCACCTACATCAAGCCCTCCATCACTTATGATAGTCACCCTCCCAAGGTCACCCTCACAAGGGTGCACCTGCTCCAAGCAACCCAACCCTTATATTAGTCACCCTATTAAGGGTGCACCTGCTCCAAAAACCCCAGCACCTATGCTAGCAACCCTCTCAAGGGTGCATCTGCATCAAGCACCCCAACACTTATGACATTCACCTCCTCAAGGATTCACCTGCTCCAAGCACCCCAACCCTTATACCAGTCACCCTCTCAAGGGTGCACCTGCTCCAAACACCCCAACACATATGCTAGTAACCCTGCCAAGGGTGCACCTGCTCCAAGCACCCCAACAATTATGCTCGTCACCCTCTCAAGGGTGCACCTGCTCCAAGCACCCCAACACTTGTGCTAGCCACCTCCTCAAGGGTGCACCTGCATCAAGCATCCCAACAATTATGCTCGTCACCCTCTCAAGGGTGCACCTACATCAAGCCCTCCATCACTTATGCTAGTCACCCTCTCAAGGTCATTCTCAAGAGGGTGCACCTGCATCAAGCATCCCAACAATTATGCTAATAACCCTCTCAAGGGTGCACCTGCTCCAAGCAACCCAACCCTTATATCAGTCACCAATTAAATGGTGCACCTGCTCCAAGCACCCCAACCCTTGTGACAGTCACACTTTTAAGGGTGCACCTGCTCCAAGCACCCCAACCCTTGTGACAGTCACACTTTTAAGGGTGCACCTGCTCCAAACACCCCAACACATATGCTAGTAACCCTCTCAAGGGTGCACCGGCTCCAAGCACCCCAACCCTTATGACCGTTACCCTTACTCTAAGCTGGCTGGTACGTCCGTGAAAGTCCCCACCACAAATAGAACAATACAGTAAATTTAGAAATGGAGGGTTGCTGGCTTGGCCTGAGTGCGGCTGGCTCTTCATGAGAGCCGGTATCAGTAATGGAAGGGTCATCATGACTGTGGACAGTGACTGTGGGCAATTAATGTTGGCAATGACTGTGGGCTATAACCGTGGGCAATGACTGTGGGGCATCATGACTGTGGGCCCATGACTGTGGGCAATAACTGTGGGCAATGACTGTGGTGCATCATGACTGTGGGCCCATGACTGTGGGCAATGACTGTGGGGCAATGACTGTGGGCAATGACGGTGGGCCATCATGGCTGTGGGCAATGACTGTGGGGCATCATGGCTGTGGGCAATGACTCTGGGCAATGACTGTGGGCAATGGCTGTGGGCAATAACTGTGGGCAATGACTGTGGGCAATGACTGTGGGCAATGACTGCGGGGCATCATGACTATGGGGCATCATGACTGTGGGCAATGACTGTGGTGCATCATGACTGTGGGAAATAACTGTGGGCGATGACTGAGGGCAATGACTGTGGGCAATGACTGTGGGCAATGACTATGGGCAATGACTGTGGTGCATCATGACTGTGGGCAATGACTGTGGGGCAATGACTGTGGGCCCATGACTGCGGGCAATGACTGCGGGCAATGACTGTGGGGCATCATGACTGTGGGCAATGACAGAGGGCAATGACAGAGGGGCGTCATGACTGTGGGCCAATGGCTGTGGGCAATGACTGTGGGGCATCATGACTGTGGGCAATGACTGTGGGGCATCATGACTGTGGGCAATGACTGTGGGCAATGACTGAGGGCAATGACTATGGGCAATGACTGTGGGCAATGACGGTGGGGCAATGACTGTGATCAATGAGTGTTGGCAATGACTGTGGGCAATGACTGTGGGCACTGACTGTGGGCACTGACTGAGGGGCATCATGACTGTGGGCCCATGACTGTGGGCCCATGACTGTGGGCAATGACTGTGGGGCATCATGACTGTGGGCAATGATTGTGGGCAATGATTGTGGGCAATGACTGTGGGCAATGACTGTGGGCAATGGCTGTGGGCAATAACTGTGGGCAATGACTGAGGGCAATGACTGTGGGCAATGATTGTGGGCAATGACTGTGGGGCAATGACTGTGGGCAATGACTGTGGGCAATGACTGAGGGGCATCATGACTGTAGGCAATGACGGTGGGGCAATGACTGTGATCAATGAGTGTTGGCAATGACTGTGGGCAATGACTGTGGGCAATGACTGAGGGGCATCATGACTGTGGGCCCATGACTGTGGGCCCATGACTGTGGGC
>Ga0307945_1004259_pt1 | contig 11579 bp, 8 predicted proteins | sample OrgLakmetagen228_FD_201818 | JGI IMG/M metagenome (GOLD analysis project Ga0307945, IMG submission 201818) | Saline water microbial communities from Organic Lake, Antarctica - #228 | ecosystem: Environmental > Aquatic > Non-marine Saline and Alkaline > Saline | place: Antarctica: Organic Lake...
TGTGGTGGGGGGGCACGGGGGGGGGGTAGATGTGGATGTGGATGTGGATGTTTGCGTGCATGCGTGCGTGTGTGCATTTTTTAGTTTGTGTGTACTTGTGTCAATGTGGATATGGATGCTGGTGTGGGGCATGGCTTTGTGCGTGGCAGCCCTTTACTAATTCAGGAGGGGCTGCCTATAACAATCGTGTAATACATGTATAATGTATATAAATGAACCCCAGACCCTATATACATCTCAGCTAATTATAAAACTGGCTACAGGGTATGAAGGAGAGTGTGCACGTGAGTGCTAGCCTGCTGCAAAAGGCTATGGGCCTGTGTGCTGTGACAAGCTAAGCTTCCAATTCACGCTTCACTTTGTCTTGCACTGGCTTCAGGGTATGAAGGAAAGTGTGCACGTGAGTGCCAGCCTGCTGCGGGAGGCTATGGGCCCGTGGGCTGTGACAAGCTAAGTTTTCCAATTCAGCTACACTTTGCCTTGCACTGGCTTCAGGGTACGAAGGAGAGTGTGCACGTGAGTGCCAGCCTGCTGCGGGAGGCTATGGGCCCGTGGGCGGTGACAGGTCTGGGCAGCACCGCAGGCACCAGCTTGCAATCACACTTTGATGGCAGGTGAGTGCGTGTGATGCAAAGCTTGCAGTCACACTTTGATGGCAGGTGAGTGTGTGGGGCACCAGCTTGCAGTCACACTTTGATGGCAGGTGAGTGAGTGTGTGAGCCTTTGATCTCACAGGATGTATGCATAGGGTCAGCCAGCTGGGGTATACATAGGGTCGGCCAGGTGGGGTGTGAATAAGGTCGGCCAGCTGGGGTACGATTAGGGTCGGCCAGCTGGCCCCATATATATACGGTGTATATATGTACAGCATTTTTGGCATGGATATCACCGAATGTACAGTCATATACGGTGCAAAATTACGGTTCTAGCCAACCCAATGTGTTAGCCTTTGACCGCACAGGGTACATGCACAGAAATAAATGTTGGGTTGCACAATCAAGGGACAGAGACCTGAAGAAAAGAATGCAGGCTAGATGCTTAGGCCTTTGCCTGCAATGAATGAGTGAGTGTGCTCAAATACAATAAACAAGTGTGATCAATACAATGAACAAGCGTGATCAATGCAATGAGCAAGTGTGATCAAATACAATGAACGAGTGTGATCAATACAATGAACGAGTGTGATTAATACAATGAACAAGTGTGATCAAATACAATGAACGAGTGTGATCAATGCAATGAACAAGTGTGATCAAATGCAATGAACGATTGTGATCAATACAATGAACAAGGTGTGATCAATACAATGAACAAGTGTGACCAATACAATGAACGAGTGTGATCAATGCAATGAACGAGTGTGATCAATACAAGCCTGATGCAGTCGGTTTCTAAAAAGTAGATGAACCCAAGTAACGAGAGTATGGGATGAGCTGACATCCAGGCAGCTGACATGTCAAGCTTTGGCTACGGAAGAGGCAATCAAGGGTATTGCGTAGCATGAAATATAATCGCGGCTATATTATATAATGAAGGGGTGGCTATAATATAAAGAAGGGGTGATCGGGCTATTGGGCAGCATGGAATATAATCGTGGCTATTATACAAGGAAAGAGTGGCTATTATATAAAGAAGGGGTGATTGGGCTATTAGGCAGCATGATATATAATCCCTACACAGCATTTGATCTTCAGCCACTAATACTTAATTGTATTCCACGCAGTGTTGCTGCCCTTCATGCGTGCCGAGCAGGCCTGCTTAAAGCACTTTCAGACCTGCACAGCATTTGATCTTTAGCCGTTAATACTTATTTGTATTCCACGCAGTGTTGCTGCCCTTCATGCGTGGCGAGCAGGCCTGCTTAAAGCACTTTCAGACCTGCACAGCATTTGATCTTTAGCCGTTAATACTTAATTGCATCTCCACGCAGTGTTGCTGCCCTTCATGCGTGCCGAGGAGGCCTGCTTGGAGCACTTTCAGCCCTGGACAGCATTCGATCTTCAGTTAGTGGATGCAAGGAGCCTCAGGTAACTAAGCAGGGTTTGGGAAGGGACAAATGGAACAAAAGGACACAGCCAGCAACAAAGGACACGGCCAGCAACAAAGGACACGGCCAGCACTAAAAGGGACAAATAGAACAAGGACACGGCCAGCAACAAAGGACACGGCCAGCAACAAAAGGGACAAATGGAACAAAAGGACACAGCCAGCAACAAAGGACACGGCCAGCAACAAGGACAGGGCCAGCACCAAAAGGGACAAATAGAACAAGGATACGGCCAGCAACAAAAGGGACAAATAGAACAAGGACACGGCCAGCAACAAAGTACACGGCCAGCACCAAAAGGGACAAATAGAACAAGGACACGGCCAGCAACAGAATAGAACAAGGACACGGCCCGCAACAAAAGGGACAAATGGAACAAAAGGACACGGCCAGCAACAAAGGACATGGCCAGCAACAAAGGACACGGCCAGCACCAAAAGGGACAAATAGAACAAGGACACGGCCAGCAACACAATAGAACAAGGACACAGCCAGCAACACAATAGAACAAGGACACGGCCAGCAACAAAAGGGACGAATAGAACAAGGACACGGCCAGCATTAGAATAGAACAAGGACACGGCCAGCAAGAGCTGCTTCCATTGTTATTAATATTGAAGAGCTACTTCCATTGTTATTTTTATTGAAGAGCTACTTCCATTGTTATTATTATTGAAGAGCTGCTTCCATTGCTATTGAGGAAGGGTGGCCAGCTGCTTTGGTAGCGGTTTGGGAGGTGATACTCGTAGGAATGGCCCAAGAGTAAGGTAGTACACCATTCCCGACGCACAAATGTTTTTAGAACAAGCAAAAGATCCCAGGAGGAACGGAGAGAATTGCAGGCTGGACTGTGTTGTATAACACACTCGTACGACACTCCTAATCAATTTGTCTGTACTTTTAACCTGCTCAGCAACTTGGATTGGGCGCTATAAACATTGCTGCCAGCTTGCAAGGTGCAAGGTGCAGCATGCAAGGTGGATTGGGCGTTGCATGCAAGGTGGATTGGGCGCTATATATATTGCTGCCAGCTTGCAAGGTGCAAGATGCAGCATGCAAGGTGGATTGGGCGTTGCATGCAAGGTGGATTGGGCGCTATAAGCATTGCTGCCAGCTTGCAAGGTGCAAGATGCAGCATGCACGTTTCTTGATGGAGTTTTTAAAACCTACTTCTACGTGCTCGTGCTCCCTGGCTGCACTCTGAGCTGTGAGTGCCTCGTCCACACACGCACACACACACACACATACACACACACATACACACATACACACATACAAATACACGCGCATACACTCACACGCGCACGCACATCCTCACGCAGGATGCCACTGCTGCACTGCAACACATCTCTACTGTGTTGGAGGGTGGCAATAAGGCCTCATGCACACACACACACACACACACACACGCACACACACACACACACGCACACGCACACGCACACACACACACATACACACACACACAGGATGCCACTGCTGCACTGCAACACATCTCTGCTGTGTTGGAGGGTGGGAATGTGGAGGAAGGAGACACCTCCATTGTTGCCACACTTTCTGGCCTCCTAGGGGCATTGGACGCAAAGCTTCCAGAGTTTGAGCGTGCTGTTCAGGTGAGTGTGTACCGAGCTCGTCATGCGCGTGTGCAATTACACACAGGCAGCGTGCACGTTTTTATTTTTGACGCATCGTGCCGAAATAATCTTCACTACGTGTGTATCATGAATCAAGATTGCACACTTTCTATGTATTCTATGCACAGCCGCAAAGTAGGAGGCTCGTCAAGGGTAGGCTCATTAGGGTAGGCTCATTAGGGTAGGCTCGTCAAGAATAGGCTTGTCAAGGGACGGAAAGGTAGGCTTGTCAAGGTTAGGCTCATCATGGGATGGAAAGGTAGGCTCGTCAAGGTTGATTTTTGAGGGCAGCTACCCTGATTTGGTAAATCTTCTGGGTTGCGGCACTTCACATCCATTGGGTTACACGCATTTGGTTTTATATTTGTCGTGTACTACATGGATATATGTATCACAAAACGGACAGAGAAGGATCATCCCTTAAGCAACGTTTTACCGAGATATATGTATTTTATTAGCAGATATGGCTTCTGGAAGACTACACTTTTTAGCAGGGATGTGTCATACGGCGTATTCGTATAATGCGCCGTGTCGTATTTAATCAGTATTTTACGTATTGCACATCTCAAATGACTGTATGGCGCATCCCTGCAATGTAGCAATGTGTCACGGTAAGTGTGTGCATTGTAGCAACGGGTCACGGTGAGTCAAGAGTGTCACGGTGAGTGTGTGCATTGCAGCAACGTGTCACGGTAAGTGTGTGCATTGTAGCAAAGTGTCACGGTGAGTGTGTGCATTGTAGCAACGCGTCAAGGTGAGTCAAGAGTGTCACGGTGAGTGTGTGTGTGTGCATTGTAGCAACGTGTCACGGTAAGTGTGTGCATTGTAGCAACGTGTCACGGTGAGTGTGTGCATTGTAGCAACGCGTTAAGGTGAGTCAAGAGTGTCACGGTGAGTGTGTGTGCATTGTAGCAACGTGTCACGGTAAGTGTGTGCATTGTAGCAACGTGTCACGGTGAGTGTGTGCATTGTAGCAACGCGTCAAGGTGAGTCAAGAGTGTCACGGTAAGTGTGTGTGCATTGTAGCAACGTGTCACGGTGAGTGTGTGCATTGTAGCAATGAGTCACGGTGAGTCAAGAGTGTCACGGTGAGTGTGTGCATTGTAGCAACGTGTCACGGAGAGTCAAGAGTGTCACAGTGAGTGTGTGCATTGTAGCAACGTGTCACGGTGAGTGTGTGCATTGTAGCAACGTGTCATGGTGAGTGTGTGCATTGCAGCAACGTGTCACGGTGAGTGTGTGCATTGTAGCAACGTGTCACGGTGAGTCAAGAGTGTCACGGTGAGTCAAGAGTGACACGGTGAGGCAAGAGTGAAGGTGCTGGGTGTAACACAACACCCCTCCTATCTTGCGCATTATTTGTTTGTTAACTGGCCAGAGAGCCTGATGGGCCATGGTCTGTTGGGGGAAATGCCTCCTGGTCTGGTCTGTGGTTCAGGTCAGACCGATTGGGGACACGCTTTGTTTTAAATCTGCATGCCATCACTTGCGTACACTTCACTTCCATCAGTCATCGCTCGTGTACAACTCCTCTGCGATCTTCAGGTCTCCTTGCAGCCAAGCCGTGTACTCAAGTGGACGGCAGCACCGTCAGTAGCACCACATAGAACGAGCATGGACCATTAGTTCAAGCAGACAGCAAAAACAGCATGAGCAGGAGCAGCAGCAACATAGAAACAAGAAGCTCGTGGCGTTGATATGTCCCCCTTTGTTGACAGTCGGTAGTAATGTGTATGACATCACTTCTTACAGCATCACGCAGCTGGAGTTAGTTTAGATTACAATGTGGCAGTGTTAGCTAGAATGGTGGTATATTTTACTCTTACAGTAGCAATGCAGATTGTGCTTGTGCTTGGCCCTCCTAACTTCAAAAGTCACCTCGCTTCTGGCTTTCGCCTCCGTTAGAGGTAAATGGAAGCACTGGCTGTGACCAGTTTTTGTTCAGAGTTAACAGCAGTTTTTGTTCAACTCTTATTCATGAATTTGCACGGCTGTGCATAGTATCCCCCGCTTTACTTAAAACGTGTAACCAGCAAAAAAAGCCCACAGCCTAATATTTAGCTGCCGGTTACCCCCTTTGTAGAACTTGTAATAGTAACAAAGGAGGAGCTTTCCAATCTGGGTGGCTGCTCATCTTTGAGGACGACACACACCTCAACCTCGGGAAATCCGAGCAAGCACAGGTAATTATCTCGCTAGGAAGGAAATTTTTTCTAGCTCTATTCATCCAGTACAGGAGGGGTGGATCCTACTCCTTGACTTGGTTATTACTTGTCCATTACCACTGGTATGCTCAGATATTCTCTGTATTCCTTCTTCCAAAAAATACTGTTTTCATACAAGCACGGGGACAGTTGTTGTTTTACACAGGGTGTCACTTGCCCTAGCTGCAGCACACTGTTTCCTGCCGCAGCTTCGAGTGCGGCAGGTCATTGATTGAACATCTACAAAATTAGGATGGACCTGTTCTATGAAGCCCAGTGTTGGAAGACTCTGTGTTTGGAATCGTGTGAGATCTATGACTGGATCAACAGTGTTCCAGCCTGTCTTTCTTTTGTAAATAATTATGTTGTCCTTACTCTTTATAAAAGTTGTATGAGGAACTTTTCAGGGTGTTAATTAGGTATAGAAATGTCTATTTTCGAGTGAATTTCTCTTCTGTAATCTTTGCTGAGATAAAGTTACATCAGAGCCCGTCAATCCGGACACACAGGTCAGTGGCGGTAAGCAAGAGAAAAGGGTAAGCAACTGCAAAGCAATAGAGAAGATAAGAAGCAAGTATACACATCAGGCTCCTGTCAGCCTCAAACACCAAGCACCAAACACACAATCGCACTCGACAATCTCGGCAGCACGAGGCATGCAACGTTGTAGAGTTGCAAGTGTGCAGAGTGCGCAAAAAGAGGCCACTAGGATGACTTCTGTAACACTACAAAGCAGCAGAGCTTCAGGAGAGCAGCGTTGTAGGAGGCGCAGCAAATCTCACTCCATATCCAGTACATATTCTCCCCGCTTTGTGTGTGTGCAATAATTAAACTAGCGCTGGAGTCGAACACGCATGTCGTGACGACAGGAGCAAAGAGTAAACAAAGTCAGTTTGTCTCGCTCACAAAGAAACATCCTGTATCTCCATACATCAGAGCCTCCATCACAAGCACAACACACTTAGTGAAAAAACTGCAAGCTGGCAAGTTTTGATTTAATTTAGATTGAAACATACTCAGCAATCACATCCATAGATAAATAAAACCTAGTGTCTGTTGGTTACAAAAGAACGCTTTGAATGCCTAGCATAATAAATACATTTTGCAACACAAAAATGATGAAGTGCACTCGTAAGTAACAACCCCTCCTCTTCCCAATAATAGAAGCTGGAGAGCTACAACACAAACCAAAGTGTTGCTTGAATTAATCACGTTGCAACTCAACGCTGATTGGGACTCACGGGGTCTGGGTAGATAGGTCGGTTGTACTGAGGAAGGTCGCATTGGGACACATACTGCTGTGAATCAGACAGTGGGAGCTTTCTCTCGGTTTGTAATTGAAGCTGCTGGCTCTTAGATAGAGGCAGTGGGCTTTCATCAAGGTCACCATTCTTATGTGGAGGTCCGGAGGATCTGACATGCTTGCTTCGGAAGATGAGGATGAGGTCTGCAAGAATAATGAGAACTACCAGTACCACGAAAGGCACAACAAAATCCTGCATTTGCAATTGCATAAAAAGTATAAGGATTTCGTGTTGCATGTACCAGTGTGCTGCGAACTCATATCATTGGCTTAAATAAACGTTGGTGCAGCTTAATAATGGGAAATTAAGGCACGTGCAAGCGCGCGTGCAAGCGTGTGTGTTTTTAGCAATGGTGAAATCCTACAGACATGTACAGATATACCGGTACAGGTAAATTTGGTTGTGAGGCTCCAGGTAGATGGTGTGAGCACTAGCTAATGGCCATTCCTTAGTGTATGCTGATCCATGCCGGTGCATACATAATTTGAATGTTGCTTTCGATCACACTAGCAACAGATCTGCCGAGTAGATACAAAATGATGGTTTGATGGGGGAACTATAGAGGCAAAGACTACTAGGTGTCACAACCAATCTCATGACAACATTTTGATGAGAAACCGCTTTGAGTCGCTGTGGTCCCCTTAACGAATAAAAACAGGGGGAGCAGTCGAGAAAACAAGAACTGTGTCACTCTGACTCACCGGAGTGTGTCCAAAGCCCACATCAAAAAGATATACACCCAAGGCTACGTTGATCCATGCAAAGAGAAGAGTGAGGCCGCCCTGCAGAACGAACGAGTAAGCCATTCATGTTTGTCCAACACCCAAAATAATTACTGCAGGTTAGTAATTTGGATTTCTGCCCACTGCTGTCATTTCAAGAAAAAATAGCAATTGCTGCTGCTCACAAATCAGTAATTACGTTCCAGTGGGTACCCGTCTTGTGCAGCTGCAGCTCATACACATGATTTGTACAGGATGAGTACAGAGTGGGTGAGTACAGAGTGGGTGAGTACAGGATGAGTACAGAGTGGGTGAGTACAGAGTGGGTGAGTACAGAGTGGGTGAGTACAGGATGAGTACAGAGTTGGTGAGTACAGGATGAGTACAGAGTGGGTGTTCATTTGCAGTTGCACCTACTGTACGCTCTAGTAGGTAATCATATGCAGCTGCAGCTCATATGCAGGAGAGATCGTCCTCAAAGTGCTTCTCTACATCGGCCTCGAGATATTTCCAAGAAAGAGGAAAAAGAACTCACCATGCTTTTGTGCAGAACGGTCCAAGCAGGCCTCCAAGAGCTTTCAGGTTTGGGCCTTGCAAATGCTCCAGCAAGGAACTGTGACAGTAATAAAATTTGTCTGAATATGGCTAAAGGTCAACCCTGTTATAAACCGCCCAAGCTTTTCAAGTCAGAGCATCCAACGAGCCTGCAGGAACACCCTTGATTTTGGTGTCATTCATTTGTACATGCGACATGTGCTATTCCAATTTATCATACTGAATATTTTCAACTTTATGCAAAGGTAAATTCCTAGCAAAATGTAAAGTTTAGTATGCAAAACATTTCTCGCAGGGGAACAGAAATTGGATTTAGCTAAATCTCTATCCCTGAATGGTAAAGCTAACCTAGTAAAGCGAATTGGTAGACCAAAACCTGGGAAGACTGAGAAGCGTCCCGTAAAGCAAATTGATGCCACTTCTCGCAGTAAAGCAAATGGATGCCACTCAAAGGTGTCACTATTGCTTTTTATCTGGGTTGGCCAGAATCGTACACATCCACCGTATATGACCATATATTTGGTGATTTCCCTGCCATGAATGCCGTATATACTATATACACCGTATATGAAAAAAGGAAAAGAAAAAACTATGCAGGCAGTGAAAACCACTCCCCACATTAAACAAGGAAAAGGAGCCACTTTGGTACTGAGAACCGTAAAGCTCCTCCACCGCCGTATATTTATGGTTCTGGCCAACCCTGCTTATTATCTGTATGCCTCTTGAGTGCCTCTGTTTTCTTTATTTCTTGGTCCTCTCAACCTTCTCCATTATAGCTCCCGTCTATTTCTTTTGCCTATTTTCTTCTTCTTTTCTCGTTTGGAAGATTCCTGGTTTTGAGCAATTGTGCCCAGTCCCTGTGTGTCATCTCTTTGCCATCTTGGAATGATTGTGTATCGGAGAAATAACAAAAACATATCTGAGAATGATTCCAAATTAAATCAGTTGTTTGGCCTCTCTTGTATGAGTTATGAGCCTCCGTAAAGGCCTTGAAGGCATACGGCATAAAGCTTAAGCCAATCATGCAATCAGTCACCCTTTTTGTATCTTAGCGTTTGGTCTCTCTTTTTATCGGGCCCCTTGAAGGTCTTGGAGGCGTGCACCATAAGCCAATTATACAATCACCCCCCATTTCATATTTGAGCATTTGGTACCTCTTGTATCCCCATGAAAGTCTTGGAGGATACACAGTATTTCAGTAAACCAGCACCTCTAGTTATGCGCAATTTTTGTTTTTTCTCACCTGAGCTCCCACCAGGGCAATACACAAGATACCAATGCCCTTGTGTGCGTTGTGCTGTCCCTGTGCACTCGGTATATTGTCTTGTGGAAACGTACTGAGCGCCCAGGCGACTGACACAATGAAAAAGATAATAGAAATGACCTGTGGCAGCAGGAGTAGTTTACTTATGTGAGCAGCGATTCAGCAGTTTGGATGAAGTTGAACAAGATGAGGGTGGAATAAGCTGAACAGGATTAGGGAGTCCCTGAGGGCCTGGGTTGAAACACTCATAAGTATAATCATAAATGCAGGCTGCAAAAGCGCATTCAGAATTAAGGAGAAGCAACCACTCAAGTAACATGCACCGTACATGCACCGTAACATGCACCGTAACATGCACCGTAACATGCACCGTAACATGCACCGTAACATGCACCGTAAAAACATGCACTGTAACATGCACCGTAACATGCACCGTAACATGCACTGTAACATGCACCGTAACATGCACCGTAACATGTACCGTAACATGCACCGTAACATGCACCGTAACATGCACTGTAACATGCACTGTAACATGCACCGTAACATGTACCGTAACATGCACCGTAACATGCACCGTAACATGCACCGTAAACATGCACCGTAAACCTCCTGCACCATTTCAAGAGCAAAAGAAGACTTATAGGGACCTGGTACTACTAATAGGAGTGTTACTGTGTCTCTTCATAATCCAACTTGTGAGCCAAACTCAACCACAAATCCCTAAAACTTTAGAACGTTAATAAAATTGTACTGCTGTCAAACGAAATGCAAACAAGTAGGTTGGCTTTATGAGTACTTTCAATAAAATGGTGCATAAAGTTGCACAGGGACTTTGTTGTTACCTGGAACAGAATGTGCAAGACGAACCACACTCCCAGGCTGCCTGCCTTTTTGTCGGCGTATAAATGTCTGCGTGTAGAAAACAGTTATACTCAACAGTCAAAGACGAAAGACGAGATTGACCAGCAAGCATGTTTGGTCAAACAGAGGCTCCCGATATCCCCCAGCTGCTTGAAATATGCATTACACATATGAGGTGGCTGTTTATATATAACTGCACTGAAGATCAAAGCAAATCACATGCACGCGAATTCCCTGTTTGCTGCCATTGATGACAATGAGGAATTGATTGCCACTTTCTCTTAGGATCACACACTGGTTTTCAGCAACCACTTAAACTGCACAGCATCAATTTTCGCACCTTTGCCGGCCAAGCAAAACTGCCAAAGGCATGCAGACACAAAAGGCAACCAGCTTCAATTTATCGCACCGGTGCCGGCCAAGCAAAACCGCCAAAGGCATGCAGGCACAAAAGGCAACCAGCATCAATTTATCGCACCTGTGCCGGCCAAGCAAAACCGCCAAAGGCATGCAGACACAAAAGGCAACCAGCATCAATCTATCGCACCTGTGCCGGCCAAGCAAAACCGCCAAAGGCATGCAGGCACAAAAGGCAACCAGCATCAATTTTCGCACCTTTGCCGCCTAAGCAAAACCACCAAAGGTATGCAGACACAAAAGGCAACCAGCATCAGTCTATCGCACCTGTGACGGCCAAGCAAAACCGCCAAAGGCATGCAGGCACAAAAGGCAACCAGCATCAATTTATCGCACCTGTGCCGGCCAAGCAAAACCGCCAAAGGCATGCAGGCACAAAAGGCAAACAGCATCAATTTTCGCACCTTTGCCGCCTAAGCAAAACCACCAAAGGTATGCAGACACAAAAGGCAACCAGCATCAATTTATCGCACCTGTGCCGGCCAAGCAAAACTGCCAAAGGCATGCAGACACAAAAGGCAACCAGCATCAATTTTCGCACCTGTGCCGGCTGAGCAAAACCGCCAAA
>Ga0307945_1004263_pt1 | contig 11575 bp, 14 predicted proteins | sample OrgLakmetagen228_FD_201818 | JGI IMG/M metagenome (GOLD analysis project Ga0307945, IMG submission 201818) | Saline water microbial communities from Organic Lake, Antarctica - #228 | ecosystem: Environmental > Aquatic > Non-marine Saline and Alkaline > Saline | place: Antarctica: Organic Lake...
TAGCACGCACGGAGGGCTTGAGGGGAGATTCTGATGCTGCCCTGCAGTGGGTACGTGCAGACATCTGTGCAAAATTATCTTGTCTATGCTTGCGCACCTGTTTATACTTGTATGCGTGTACAATTTCGTGCATGTGCTTGTCTGCGTGCACGTTCGTGTGTATGCGACAAACAAGTGTAGTTGTGTGTGCATGTATCTTTACCTTGCTTCTTCATTACATCCCTGCCCAAGGCACTCCTGTCTCCAAGCACAACTGCTCAAGACCGTGATCCTCGTTTGCCTCCCTTTCCGGTTGCAACCCATTTAAACGCTCCTTGCTCACATCCAGGTCAAAACCTGCATCAAGAGCGGCCAGCCCATGCAGCTGCGCATGGTGCACCCGACCCTGGTAGGATGCTGTATGCAGCGCAACTCAGCAGCAGCGCTACAGGTGGACGCATTCCTCACAGAGCAGGTGAGCGGGTGGGAAAAATCACTACTTATTTGCGTGTGTGTGTGTGCTTTGAAGTGTTTTCGAGGACTGTGTGCGACGCAACTCTGTGCACGCATGCACACACACACACACACACACACACGCACACACACACACACACAAACACACACACTCTGGCGCAGGGCACGGAAAACTTGGATCGCACAGAATACGAGTATGCCAGGTTGGTCGAAGTCCTGGCTTCGGATCCTGCAGCAAAGTGGTCCTCGCTGCAAGGTACGTGTGTGCAAGTGTGTATGTGTGTGTGTGTGTGTGTGAGTGTGGTGTGCCCCACGTTTACGCCTGAAGAGTGTGCATACACACAACCTCATACGCCGCACACAGGATGACACATACAACAGAGTAACGTACTTGGATATGAACTTGTTGTCATTGAGTCATACAAACCGCTGCCACGCAAAACACGCATAGACACACACGACTGAACACACAGAGGCATAACACCGCTTAACGCGCATAGACACACACATACATGATTGAACACCTGCACAAACACACTTATCTGCACACACGCACACGGTATTGCAGGTGTGCTCAAGCGCATGGGCAGCGAACTGAACGAGCTTCAGGAAAGCACGGTGCAGCTGCTGCAAGCGTACTTCAGTGGGGCACTGGGACGGAAAGCACTCCCCCCTGCATCAGGAACGCAAGGAGGAGAGGCAGGGCCAAGCCAGCAGCAGTGGCAAGTGGGCTATGCTGATGTGGGTACAGTAGTTATGCACCTTTGTATGTGTGTACATAGGTGTGGGTGTGGGTGTGGGCGAGGGTGTGGGTGAGGGTGAGGGTGTGGGTGTGGGTGAGGGTGAGGGTGTGGGTGTGTGCATATTGTATGTGTATGTGTATTTCAAGCCTGCACTACGCATCAGTTCATGAACGCCTGCCAGCCACAGCTGTGGCAAAGCAGTCATAATGTTGAGGTGTGCAATTGTTGCGTGCACTTTCTGCATGTGTTGTTGTCTGTGTGTGCAGCCCAGAAATTTGGGATGGCACGAAAGGCGCCCTTCTATGTTGAGGTGTGCAAAGGTTGCGTGCACATGTGACGTGATGGGGTGCTATACGTCTTGTTGGGGTTGCGTGCGCTTGTGACGTGATGGTGTGCTAAATACCTAGTCAATCTTCTAATTCAATGATGCAACAGTCCAGGATGACGTGATTTTTAGGGGCTCTCAGTTGTGAATGACGGCAATATGCCCAGGTTCAGAATTCCCTATTGATAAAAGGTGAAGGAATTGCATTGCTCTACTGAGGTAGTGCAAGAGACACATCTTGACATGCACATCTAGTATGTGCGTTCAGGAAGTAGCATAAAATGAGCATGCTCCTATCTTTTTGCACGCATGGAAGTAGCAGTGGCAGTTGGAAATGAGGTTATGTGCGCTTGCATCATTAAATGGGCCAGTAGCAAGTGTGCAATTTGCAAACACAATGCTTGATGCATTATGTGAGGGGCAGTGGCGCAGACAATGATGCAAACAGGAGTGTATGCTTGATGCATTGTGTGATTGTGTGGGACAGTGGTGCGGACAGAGGATCCAAATGGAAAGTTTTGAGGCCCTGCCAGCTTTCAGACTGCTTGAACGCAATTACGTGCTCGCAATTGCATACACACACATGCACACAGATAAAAATGCACGCACGCGCACACACACACACACACACACACGCACACACACACACACACATGCACACACATATAGAAATACACACATGGACACATACAATCTCACTCACACGATCCAGACAGGCGCACATGGAAATGATATGAGTAGTCACACTTTATTGTGTTGCAAATGGGCAGGTGCATGCATCTGGACACTGCTCAGCTGCGGGGGCGAAGCTGCAGGTGGTCGACCTTGAGGATGAAGACTGGTGGGTGTGGGTGTGGATGCGCATGTTTTTTGTTGTTGCAGATGTGTGCTGTGTGTATGTATGATTGCTTGGATGAGTTAAACATGGACACTGTCACGGAACTTCACTCTTGGACTCCTGCCCATTGCTCTCAACCTCCTGTTTGTTTGAAGGGCATTATTCGTGTTGGCTCATTTGCAAAAATCTTATAGCCCAGCCTCCTTTGAGCTGCTTTACAAGTGCTTACTGCCAGAATAACAGGCTTGTGCCTCCATGCGTTTGCTGGCTGCTGCTGCTGCAATACAATAATGGCATCGTCAGTGCAAACACGTGGCGGCAGGCATTTGGGCTATTTTCATAGCTGTTTAGTTTACTGGACGTACACAAGCACGCATAAACACGCACATACACATGCATACACACATGTGAGCATGTGCGCACAGGTGTGTACAAACATACACACGCACACCAAATGCTGTACACAGGGAAAATTTTGCTGAGGGAGTGGCTAGCCTTGCCATTCGTCAGGAAAAGAATGACCACAACGACTTTGCACGCTTCATGGAGTGGTGAGAGTGAAGGCCTTAGGGATTCTCATGCCGATGGTGGAAAAAGGGTGAAGGGATCACAGGGATGAAGAAACATGCGCACCAAGGAAGACATGGTTTAGATAATTGATCATGCTTGCCGATTCTCAACGACATGCCTCCTGGTATGTAAGAGTGTTGTTGTTACTGGCATATGCGTAAGGTGGTGCATTTAGTCAAACCACAAGCATGCCATCCAGTGGGAGATGAAGGAGATCTCATACAGTTTCCACCGAATGGCGTGCCCCTCTCTCTCTGTGTTTGTGTTTGATAGGGGTTGCATGATAACAGACGTTACAGGTTATAGGTCAGCCGCATGGGTCCACGGTGTCTGATTCCATGCACCGCTGTCCGGTTGCACTGCGCTTCCTCACATGCACAGATAGATGTGCCTGCCAGCAAGATTGCAGTTGTTTATTGGTGGTGTGTTGTGTGTGTCCGTAAGCGACGCGGGGCAGTAAGATTTTTAAAAGTAAGCATGCAGGAAAAGAAGCACCAGTTCCAAACCCCAAACGTTATATATGTAGTGTTTTTAATAAGTGCTGCCTGCGTCTGGCATTGAGCCCTACCTTCCTTCAGGTGGCTATACCTTTCATTTCTGCGTATTTCATTGCGAATGTAGTTGAACGGATCGACCAAATGCCTGTCCATGAGCTTCCTCTGCATACGTGAAGAAGCCTTTTGCCTTAATTTATTACACACCTACGTCCGATACTCTTGTCAGCCGCTTACACTAAACGCCGCTCCACATGTGTTTCACACGTTTTAGGGAGAAGCGCAACGGACCGTACGACCTGTTCATTGATGCCGCCAACGTGGCATTTTTTGGCCAGAACTATGCAGGGGGAGGCTTCAACTGGGGTCAGGTCAAGCGCATGGTTGAAAAAGTGGACAAGGCACATCCAGATAAGAAGCTACTCGTGGTAAGAATATTTCATGTTTCAGTTAGGTATGCGTTGTGTGCATTGCGTGGCATCATGGCATTTGTGCATGGCGTGGCAAATTGGCGTTATTCTTGCCCTGCATCCAGACTAGGCACATGAGATGTTGGCGTCTTGTGCGTGCCCAGACGATGAGCTGCTGGTGGGTATCAGAGAATAAAAAAGGCAGGCTGGCGTGTGTGTGTGTGTGTGCGTTTGTGTGTGTGTGTGTGTGTGTGTGTGTCCGGAAGATGAACTTGGAAGATGAACTGCTCGTGGTATGAAGCGACTGTCTGCGCTTTGCTTTGCACGTCATGTGCATGAGTGAGCAGAGAGAGGAGCACGCTTGAACGTAAACAGACAGGAATCGAGTAGGTGCCACAGTGCACGCTTCCCTACGTGGGCATGGCGCATTAAAGCAGCTGCTCGAGGTTGCAGATCTCGTCTTTGCTTGTATTCCATCATGCATGCAATGCAAGGCGCACAGTGCGTGCGTTGCAAAATGGTGTGTAGCAAGGTCTGGTGTTGTAATAGGGGGTCAAAACTTGTGACTCACGAGGTAAAGGCTTCAGTCAGAACCGAGAGCCAATTGGCTTGTCTAGCATGAGCAATGGACACCATGGCAAAAACTTGAAAATATCCTGTTGGTTTGAGACTTGATAAGCAACCTGCAGAAGGAGTTTTGCAGCACAAATCACAAGAAGGGCTCATTTAATTTTAGTTTGCAAAATTATCGGTCTCAAGTAGCACTTCAGTTCTGGAAGGGCTTTAGTCTATGAGTACTTGCATGATTGTGTCTCATCTAGAAATGCATTTATGTCTTGAAAGATTGGCATGACTGGCATAAGCAGCTCCTTTCAATTGTACGCGCAGCCTTAAACCGAACAATGTGTTGAACATAAATAGGCATAACACTACTGACACACACGTGTGTGCGCACGCACATGCATGCAAATCGACATGCTTGCACAGACATACATGCACACACACACATGAACACAAATGGTGCACAAGGAGCAAGTGGGCCCTGAGGCATATACGTTATGATATAACACACACGAACACACACACGCTAATACACACAGATGGTGCACAAGCGGCGAGTGATGGACCCTGAGGCCAACACTCCGCAGGTGCAAGCCTTCCTAGAGAGCCTTCGCAGAAGAAAGGCCTTTTTCTTCACACCCTTTGGCTCAAATGACGATTGGTACGTGTAAATTTGTTTCCCAATGTCATTCTTAGACCTTGTGCAGCAGAAAAATCCCAACTACTATTTATAGCGACCAGATCAAACGATGACTGGTGTAAGGCACTCCTTTAATCTTCCTGCTTAACAGTACCACTGGTACTGTACCAGGCACTCTCTCAGTGCAAAGTACAGGATGCATCATATAAGTGTAAAGTGTGAAGTAAAAGAACATCCGTCCAGCCTAATCGATGGCACGTGTGATATGTTCAACCGTGCTATACGGCATTGCCTTAAGCCTACTTTGCTCAAGGACGGCATTACCAAAAAAGAACTTTGTGCGTCTTTGTGTCGGGCTGCCGATGCTCTGGTTGCCATCATTGAAAGCGTGCTCGCTCGCACAGGTACTGGATGTACGCGGCAGTGAGGGCACGCCACAAGGGATTGCTGGTGTCGAATGACGAATTGAGGGACCACATTTGGGGCTTGCTGCGGCCCAAGCACTTTCTGAAATGGAAGGCCCGCCACATAGCACAGTACAGGTGCGTGCGTGCTTGCCGGAGCACTTCAGCTTTTGTTGCTCATCTCTTTTTGGTGGTCTGGACTTTCTGCATGGCAATTAAGGATTAACCTGAAAGGTTGCTGTGAAAGGAATGGTAACGGCCACGCAGGCTGTGTGTTTCCTTTCTTGACATATGACCTGTGGAGATCCTCTTGTTCGAGAGTCCGCCCTGCAGTATATGTGCAAGGGCCACACGGAATTCCTGCAAAAGTATGATGATAAAGTATATCAGGAGGTCGTATTCAATGAGGATTCGGTGGTTGGGAGATAACAGTTTGAGCAAGTTGAAGTTTGTGAGGAGTCGATTATACTGAAGGCCTACATACTTCCGGATGGATCTGTGTCGCAGGTTGCAAATATGAACTGGGAACAGGTAGCTGCCCATAATTACAGAACAGAATCGTGCACATAGATACACACATATACGCACATGTATACAAACATACACACATGCTCACATTTGTGCCCAAAACTCATGCATGTGCACACCCACACACTCACATTGAAGTAATTATGTATGTATAATTACACAAATGCACATTAATGACATTGACTCTCATCCACATGTCCACGCGTGCACCAACACACTTACACCCACCCACGCACGCATGCACATGCACACACATACACACAAACACACATGCACATTCGCACACGCACACCACACACATATATACACCACAACTACACACGTGTACGCACACACAACATGTACATGTATACACACTACACACATGTGTGCACTAACCCAGGTTTGCCAAATACGATGAGGCGGGGGAGCCCAGCTTGATCTACCCCCCCAAGTACACCTCATGCGTTCAGCAATTAGAAAATGGAGCCTGGATGTTCCCTTGCTTGGTGCCAGGTAAAAAGCGCCAAAATAGAACGGGACTCACATAGCCATTGGGAAAGGCGTTCACATAGGACTCAAAGATGATCTGTCCTGTCTGCCAAAGCTATACAGCACCTACCACATGCAGTCGTGCTGCAGCCATTCCATTGCCTTTTTTAATAACAAGAAGGTTGCTTATGGAGATGGCCTGCTAATGCAAGAAGACGTAGATGGCCTTGCAACAATGGTACAGCAAGGGGGTACACACCTTTCTGCTGAGACACAGGTGAAAATGATTCTAACCTGGCTGTCATTTTTGAATGTCAACCCGCAAAAGCAGAAAGGACACAACGATAACTAAAGCTGTTGATGACATGCTTCATACTTTGTACTTAGGGTTAGCCTGGCCATATATGGGATTCCTGTTATGTATGTATACAGTGTTTTACTCGTGTATACACATAAATACTGTTTAGAATTATAAACCGTAGAAATATCGGAAATTGCTGTACAAAACTAAAAAGTAACATACGGCCGTATATGCAATACGTATATATGTACGCCGTTTATATACTTACCGTACCTTACCGTACTCACCCCGGTGCCCAAATTTCAGAAATACTAAACGTAACCCCAGACCCTGTAAATAAATATATTAGCCTTCCCCGCACCAACCCCGGTGGGCATTTAGCCCAGCCAGTGCCTGTACAAGTGTATGTGTATGCGTGCACATGCGCGAATGTGCGTGTGCATGTGTGTTTCCGTTTCTTGCTTGTTGTGTGTGTGTGCGTGTGCGTGTGCGTGTGCATGTGCATGTGCATGTGCGTGTGCATGTGCGTGCGTGTTGTGCGTACAATTGTGTGTGTGTGTGTGTGAGTGTGTGTGTATGCGTGCGCATGCGAGCTTGTGCGCCTGCATGTGTGCTGCTGCTTCACGCTGAGCCCTCTCCTCTTTTGCCTACTGCAGCCTGGATTTCTGTTGCTCCTCCTTTTGCTGCTGCAACGCTGCTTTTTCCTCTGCTGTCGCTGCCGACTTGACGAAAAAGCTGTCTTGACACCGCTGGAACACACCTTTGGGCGCAACCGGTGCTGCTGACGCTGGGGCTGGTTTTGGTGCTGGGGCGGGGGGGGGTGTTTGGGGGGGGGGGGGGGGGGGGGGGGGGGGGGGGGCGGGGGGGGGGGCGGAGGGGCCTTCTCCGCTCATCACTGTTCAGCCACCCACCAAACTTTATTTTCGCTCACCCCGGTTAACCCGGGAGCCTCTGAATAAATATATATTTTACGATGCCGGTATCACGCCGGAAGGCAAAAAACGTTATTTACCCGGGGTGAGTTAAGAAAAGTACGGTACATGGTTTTGGCCAGCCCTCTTCACCTCAGCACTGAAATGAAGCTCACACCATCCTTCTAAGAGCAATTGGCACAATTTACAGCAGCCGCACAATAAGTACACCCTCTTAGACTCCTTTAGTTGGAATTTTTGGTCTGGATGTCATAACACATGAATGCTTAAGCTTACATCCCATCAGGTCAGCAACAAAAGAATAACAAACCATACGAGGAATCCAATGCAACTTCTTGGATATCTACGGGCTACCACCAATGGTGGTTGGCCACTGCAAGCCCCTGTGCACTAGATTTCCGTAAACCACTCCAGTTGGGATGTGTGGCTCTGCATCCATTGGGTGATGCAGAACGCAAGACAACATCCTTTTCTAATCCATGTTGGCAGTGATTACATTATCCGTGTTGTTTTCATTTTCGGTCGGTTTAGGCACACGCGCACATTCCAATGCTTTATGCTTACTTTAGGCCTAAAATAAAGTTCCTGTGTTTCTCTCGATGGAATGTTGCATGGTTCAACCCACGACATGTTCTTTCCTACTTGCCGGAAGTGTCTACACCTGGCATTTCCTTTCCTTTATTGATCCCATGTATTCATGCGCAAGTGCGTGCGCATGCGTGCATACACTCACCTACATTCACACACATCTACACACACACACACACACACACACACACACACACACACACACACACAGAGTCCCAATCCTCCACCGACATGGCCGACGGAAGTGCAGCATACCATGACGGACGTGATGGCAGTCGTGGTGGGGGCGGAGCAATTGGAAATAACATACGTGGGGAAGGAATGACAGCAAATCTGAGAGGGGTGCCAGCACAGCAGACTTTCTCGTCTCCTGCAGAAGAGGGGGGTGGCGGCCAAGTGAAATGGCTTTTTGCAAGGCCTGTGCCGCAGTCGTGAATGGTAATGTAATGTGCAATATGTGCATAACAAAAGACTCTGTCCCTGCATTTGATGGCAAACCAGTTAAGGTTGGTAACCTAACCTAACCCAAAAACCCTAAGCACCATGATATCTTTTGGCAATGAAAAACCTGCGCTGGAGGTTATGATAAGCCATTGCTAGAGATACTACAGTCATTTTGAAATGCAGCCAAACCATTCTCCATCTTTACAATAGTGGCCGCATTGTCACACCAAAGTATAGCAGCGACAAATAGTACGATGATCAAATATGTGATGATGATAACAGTTAAAAAGGAAATCAAAAAACTTGCAGCATATTGATAAAGTGCTGGCTGGTCGTTCTTCAGTGATTTGACCTGATCAAACAACAAAGTGAACGGTTTACTTCTTCCTCAGCCACATCAGTAATGCCTCTGCCTATTCATATGGCATGATTAAAGAAGAGGGCCACATTGTTTCATACCTGGTCATATGGTTGCAGTCCCTTTCCTAAATCAGCAGGTCTTCTTGCCTCCTCTTAAGTGGTGAATTCAGTATTAGTACATGTTTGCTTGGCATCTTTTGGGGCGCAGTTGCTAGGTCGAAGTCACTATAGTTGCATCTGGCTAGCTTGCTCAATCTTCCTTGTAATTGTGAGTTGAGGTCTGACGGTTTGGGGAAGTGGGCTATGTTGGGATCATTTAACACAAGAAAAGAAAACGAAGAGAAGGAATCACAGCAGAAAAGAGGAGCTAAGAAAAGAAAAGAAAAAGGACGCAGAGAGTGTAAACACTACTGGCAAGGGCAGATTAGGAAGGATGTTTTGTTTCTACACCACCCAATGGATGCAGAGACACACGACATCCCTCCCACCCTAGCATCCAACACGCTACATAGCCAGCAACACCTACCTCCATATGAGGTAGCTTCTATATTGTTAGTGTTTCACGGCAGCCTCTTTGAGGGCGTGTTGTTACTCGTCTTGAACTTTGATCAATATGAAGCCTGAAACTTCATGTAGCACACAGAAGTGCGTTAGTTTTTTCATACCATCCATTTGACTGAGCACCACCCTACTAGATCTCACAACTTCGGTCCAAACTATGAGATGAAGGAAATCCATGTAAACATACACGTACACCTTTGTCCCCTGGCAGTTCCTTTTTGCCCCGCAATGCATGTGAATTCATGTCCTGCGGGATGACTGCGGTAAGTTTTGAGAGTGTAAATAGAGGTCTAAATAAAGCGTTGACTGTCGTGGACGCCTGACCTTGAAGAGAGATGGCATTATGACTTGCTTCCAAATAAGGAATCAGTGAAATTGTGATTAAAGCACCCACAATAGGAAACTGGAGCGCTCAGAAAGGTCAACATGGAGGTGGTGTTGAAAAACACCGTTTGTTCTGATGTACTGCCTTCAGGGAAGGAAGCTCCTCCCTCCCTCAAACATGCAGCCAGACACAGAGAAAGTGCTTAGGCACGCTCTCCCCTGATGCGGCGGGCCAGCTGGATGTCCTTGGGCATGATGGTGACACGCTTAGCATGGATGGCAGCCAGGTTGGTGTCCTCGAACAAGCCCACCAAGTACGCCTCCGCGGCCTCCTGCAGCGCCAGCACGGCGCTGGACTGGAAGCGCAGGTCGGTCTTGAAGTCCTGGGCAATCTCACGGACCAGACGCTGGAAGGGCAGCTTGCGGATGAGCAGCTCCGTGGACTTCTGGTACTTGCGGATCTCACGCAGCGCGACGGTGCCGGGCCTGTAGCGGTGGGGCTTCTTCACACCACCGGTGGCGGGGGCGCCCTCAAGCGTCAGGGCCGCACCCTGTACGGCTTCGGAGGCTAAGCAGCTGGGTGTATGCTGGAGGACGCAGGTCTGGGAGGGAGTACTTGCACACTGCTCTTCTACCCCCCCTCAGCATTGCCCTCTTCAGCAGCAGCAACAAAACAAACGGTGTTTTTCAACACCACCTCCACCTGTTGTCTTAGAGATGTCTGTCATCGCGGGTTGACACATATGCGCAAGCAATGCAAGTACTAGTCAGGCTCCACAACTGCAATTTGAATGCGTTTGCTCCTTTCTCTGCTCTGTTCCTCTTGCAAGCCTGCTACTGGCAGGTAAGGCATAAACTGTGTTCGTAACTACAGCATTTGTGTGTGCTTTCAAACCTCAGCCTGTGATTTGTGCGCATCGTGCCGTCTTAGATCGCAATAGGTTTCTTGCAGCTTTTGTGCCTGCTGCCCTTGCTTGCCTCTCTCTCTCTCTCCAGTCTCTTTGTGACTTCTTTGCTCTTGTGATTCTCTGTTGGACCTCTTGGGCCTTTTTGTCTGCTGGTAAAGGAGCTTTACTAGGTACCAAAGTAGCTGCCAGGCTGTCATTTTCTTAACCAACGTGGAGAGTGATTTCCACTACGTCCTCTTTTCTCTTCCTTAGATTCTCCACCCTTACACTGATCATGAGTTTGTGAATATACTGACAAATTCAGCTGTTGCTTTGCACATTGCAAATCAGACCTCTGCCTACTCCTGAAACACAGCGCATCGCAGGATTGGACTTAGAACAACAGACTTTCCTTCTTTTATCTTGTTGCCTGTTCCTGTGTGCTCAATGCCTTGCCCTTTCATTTGTACACACCGATAGTTTTGAAGCAAAAGATGAGGGACACACTGGCAAGAGACAAGGGGAAATCAGAAGACAACTTGGAAGCTGGTGTTGAAAAACACCGTTTTGTTTTTGGCCTGAGCCCTGCTGCAGGTAGGAGGGCTCCTGGCTTACTGCTTAGGCGGAGGCGCTCTCCTTCTTGGCGCTCTTCTTGGGCAGGAGCATGGAGTGCACGTTGGGCAGCACACCTCCGTTGGCGATGGTCACACCGCCCAGCAGCTTGGACAGCTCCTCATCGTT
>Ga0307945_1004269_pt1 | contig 11571 bp, 8 predicted proteins | sample OrgLakmetagen228_FD_201818 | JGI IMG/M metagenome (GOLD analysis project Ga0307945, IMG submission 201818) | Saline water microbial communities from Organic Lake, Antarctica - #228 | ecosystem: Environmental > Aquatic > Non-marine Saline and Alkaline > Saline | place: Antarctica: Organic Lake...
TGTGTGTGTTTGTTTTTTTGTGTGTGTGTGTGTGTGTGTGTGTGTGTGTGTGTGTGTGTGTGTGTGTGTGTGTGTGTGTGTGTGTGTGTGTGTGTGTGAGTGCGTGAGTGTGTGTGTATATGTGTGTGTGTGCGCGCGTGTGTGTGCGTGTATGTGTGCGTGTATGTGTGTGTGTGTGTGTTTGTGTGTGTGTGAGTGTGTGTGTGTGTGTGAACTATGCGCATTGGTTCACTAGGCAAGGAAGGGTACCTGCTTTCCCTGGTCCATGCATTCCATTAGCCACCTGCTTCTAAATACAAAATTTAGTAAACTAGGCTTGTTATAATTTTGATCTAGAGCTCAGCATTTTTTCTCATAAAGGAGTAGAATCAAATAAGATTTGCAAAATGGCGTTGCTGAGGGCCAGCTTGGTGAGAGCATGGGGAGAGAGCAGTGAAATTAGTTAGTGTAATGTGCGTAAATGCGGAGGACCACTGCCAACTCCCTCTTCTTTGTTTGTTTGCAGCTGCTGAGGTCACTGAACAATGCCGCTGGCAGCAGGGCAATGGCAACAGGTGCGGTGTTGAATTGGTGAGGGCAGGCTTGCATTGCGGTTTAAGTTCTCCTTGGACGCGCAGAGCTCTGCCCTATCATACACACACCTGGTGCACACACATGCAGTTGTGTATATGCTGGGGATGCACGAGCAACAGATGCATGCTCTTTTTCCACCTGCACCCCTTTCCACATCACAAACCCCTGCAGAGGCCAGCAAGGCCGACGTCGTGCACTTCTTAAGCAACGACTCCGATGCTGAAGTGAGCAGTGCCATCAAGAGCTACATGCGAGCGGCGTACGCAAACAAGTCCAAGTCAGTCGAAAAGCCCGAAGAGAAGTACGAGCTCGCCTCCAAGGTCCAGCGCAAGTACATCGCTGCTCAAATTGTGGAGTCAGGGATCCAGGTCAGACCGGGGCAAGGAAGAGGGATGGAAGAGCGATTTGTGGGGAGAGTGCACGGCAGGGGCCAGGCACTTTGTGCATTGCCTGGTGGGCCCCTGGGGTGTCCTGCTGCAGGAGCTTGTTTGTAAGGGAACCACCCCTTGCTTTAAGGCCCTCTTTCGTGATGATGGTAACGAGGCTGAGACATAAAACTACTCTGTACAATTGCTGGACGCGCTGCAGGGTGTGTCCGTGCCTTTGGCGTGGGAGCAAGAAGGGCCTGCCTCCCTCAAGCGCTACGCTGCTCAACTGTTGAGCATAGGCGCCAAGGTGCGTTCTGTGCCCCATTCTTGTGTTATGGATGACACACACACACACACACACACACACACACACACACACACACACACACACACACACACACACACACACACACACACACACACACATACACACACACATTCACACACACGCATGCACGTACGCATACACACACACTCACACACTTGTAAACAGCACAAAACAGAAACACGTGCGTGCATGCACACAAATATACATTTGTGCATGCAAATGCTCAACCATCTGCACACATTTCTATCGCACTCTTGCCCTCGCACACCAGTCTTTGTTGCTTGTGTCCTCAACTGTCATAGTCCTTGGAATGAAACTTGACTGTCCCAGGTCAACTGCTGTGAGTTCTGCAGTCACTCATTCCGAAAGCGAACGCGCAAAGTAGCCCATTTCCAAAATAAATAGCGCCCATTTTTAGTAACACACAAGGTTTACTTTTCATTCTTTTTCCACAGAAGCATGCAGTTATCCTTGGGTCTGCCCGTCACCCCCTCTTCCCACACACGCAGGCGGGCTTTGAAGACCCCATGGCTGAGGTCCAGAAGCGCGTTGCCGAGAAGGCATCTACCAGTGGCACAGCCAAGGAGATGCTGAACTCCATCAAGCCTTACACCTCACCTGAATTCCACTCAGCCCTCCTGGAGGCCCTGGCCTCCGTGGAGGCAGATGGAGAGGGCGTGTCGATGGACGGCGCATCGGCAGGGTACAAGAAGTTTGCAGAGAAGGTCAAGGTGAGTGAGGGGAATGGCAGGGGTGGTGGTGGTGGTGGTGGTCGTGTGGATAGCGCGGGATAAAAGGGGTCCAGGGGGAGGTCAAGGCAAGAGAGCTTTAGGTGGTATTTTGCATATTTATGCATGTGTGTTGCTTCCATATGCATGTGTGTACGTCCCACAAGTTCAGGTCATGGACGATGCTTGAGCGTGTATTTGTCATTGACGAGAGCAAATCACAATATATAGTACACCATTACGTGAAAGTAGCGCAAACCAAATATACCCGATAAATGATGGTTTAAACGTGACTCGGCATCTTTAAACCATGATAATGAGGGTTGAAAATTTGGTTGTAAATGAAGCCAGCCAGCAAATAAAAAAATTGCTGAGAAACAAACGTATCACTGGCTCACTGACCTCCCTTCCTCCGTGCAGGGTGTGGCCGAGGCACACAAGTTGCCAGTGAAGATGTTGACAGATGCTTCAAAGCCATCTGGCCAGGTAAGAAAATTGGATTTCCAGGGGTCGGTATGCAATGGTGTATGTAAAGAGGCACGGTTGAGTGCATTGCGATGGTCTAGGCAGTGAGGAACTACGATCAGGGCATTAGCATTTGCTGCTTAAATTTGCCATGAGTAATGATGGCTTGTTTCTCTTTCCCCTCTGCTTAGTTGCTTATCCAGCTCCTGCAAATCCAGGTCTCTCTTTTGTTGCTGTGCTGCCCACAGACGAAGGAGTTTGCAGCCTGGGTGCAGTCGGCACGTGTTGCTGATACCAAGGCAGAGCTGAGCGTGTTGCAAGCGGAGGCCACCTCGCTATTGGACAAGTGCGTGTCATATGTATCACCGCAGTATTGCTTTGCGTGAAGTAGCTACGGCAGCAGAGCGACGCACCGCACCGCTGCGTTTCCGTGCCTGTTTTGGAACTTGCGCTGTGTCAGAATTGTTGGGATGGTGTCTAAGAAGTACCATGCACAAAACCAGCCACGACTCCAACCGCTTTTTGCGGGTCTTCTCTTTGCAATTTATTAGATGATGGATGCAGGATATCACAGCTGCCTATCTTTTATTAGAAATGCCCGCTCATATTCTCTCTCTCTGTAAGGAGTTTTAAGAGCAGCATGCTCGTCTTCCAAGGCTACACAACATATTACGCAAGTGCACCAAAGTAGCCATGCTGAAAGTGAAATGCAATTGATTGGTTTGCAGTCATGTATCAAAACACCTTGCTGCTGCGCAGGCACTTGACCAAGAGCGCACAGCAAATTAAGATGGAGCAGGAGGCAGCCATGGCGTCGCTGCACAAGCGGATTGAGGCAAACAAGGTGGGATAAGATATGAGATGTGACTGTTTGATGAAGCTCAGTAGTTGCACGCAGCCCCCTGTGTCAATGCAGAGTTTAATCCCGATCAAGAATCAAGCATAAACAACAAATTGCAAACAACTATGCTGCGTTGGTCCTCACTTGCCGAACTAAATTGACGAGCACTTGCTTTATGGCAGGGATTGCCCTGCCTTTTCGTTGTCATCTGTCGTTTTGAAAGCTGTGATTGGGAAGCACTTACACCATCTTGTAATGCTCAGATTATACTCTAGGGGGGATGTGTTTGCGATCTCACTTGCAGCAATAATCTGCTGCATGTAATTCCTGGCACCTTTGCGCTCGTTCTGGCACCTTCCTGGGTGTGTTTGAACCGCCGTGGCCTTACCTGCTTGTTGCTACGTTTGTACAACAATTGCTGCAAACTCGCCATGCGCAAACTACACACAGGGAGCCGCGTGGGCCGAGCAATTTAAGAAGGACCTCGCTGCTGTGGCTGTTTACGATGCAGCAGTGGCCGCAAACCCGATTGAAGGACCAAAGATTTCTGCTTAGGACATAGAACTTTAAAACCCCATCCAATTGCCTCAGTGCACCAGACACAGGGGCGGCTTGTACTTATTACTTTATGATAGTTGGAATGCTTGTTTATGATTATCCGTATGTTTTTTTGTGATCGCATCACGATGCACATGGTGCAATTTTAAGTGTCGTGGATACGGTACGATACGGCTGTTCCCCCTATGCAAACTGCCCCATCTGCCACTCAACACTGACAGTGCGCTTCACATAGCTACTCTCTGGTTGCGAATACACCAAAAGAATGAGGAATATGATTATGAAACGTCATAATATGGCAAGTGCACTGATAGTCCAAGCCCTACGGTTGGATCAACCAAATTGCCTACACTGACTAAGACGATCCTGACCATCACCTACTTATACAAACTGACAAAATTATTCAGGGGACTGGATTTCTTCGGCCTATTTTTACTTTTATTCACCAAAATCCAAAATTTACTACAAATTTTGGTGAAAAAAGAAATCATACAATGGGGACGTGGTGGCTCACATCCACATGAGAGCGGGGACGTCTCACCCTGTAACGACGCTGGTCGTCATAAATCAGAAAATATATCAGATAAAATCAGATACAATCAGATGTACTCAGCATTCGTGCTTGCAACACATCCGAAACGCTTGATGTGCGTTACACCTATCAGAAGGGTACAAATACTCAGAATTCGGGGTTGTCAGTATTCTTTTATTAATCCGTCATTGAATAGCTGAGAGGCCATCAGTACGCCTTACGGGTTCAAATCCGTCTTCCCCATTTCCAACGTTACATTTGGTGGAGTTGCACGGTCTCGACTGCACCCGAGGTGTTCTCCCAAGGAGCTCAGCAGACCGTCAAGCGCGCAGAGGTGCCATTGCTGCGTCAAACATTGTGGCGGTAGGAAGCGTCTCTGTCTACTTGCCTTCCTTCCTTGCTTTGTTTGTGTTTTACTGCTGTTATTTCACGCACCGCTTAACTCAAGGTCGTGTGTTGCACGTGACGAATAAGCACCAGTGAGAACGCTCTGTTGTTCTCCCTTGTGGACATCAGAATAATGGCTACTCAGCAAGCCACTCAGCATCAAATTGCGCAACAGATCGCGCAACAGGCTGCTCAGATAGCACAGCAGATGCTGCAGCAGCAGCAGCCTCACAGCCTCAGATGCTGGTTGCCTTCCCAGAATGGAATGGCCAGGATGCAGAGTCGCACATCAGTCAGCTCGACTCAGCCCTGCACGCCAATGGCCAGGCTGAGATCCTGGACCAGCCTCAGCGGTATTTCCATCTATTCCATGTAAAACGCAGTGCAAGGCCACTGAGTTTCTGCAGGCTTTCATCCAGTAGCAGCCCCTCAGCACCACTCAGATCATCAAAGACGCCTTCCGAGAGCGCTTTGCTTCAGAGATGCGCAGCCGTGCTGCAAAGGCTAGAGACGCACTTTTCAGCGACAGATCCGCATGACAATAAACATGTCTGTTCAGGATTATGCAAGCTTGTTCAGGCAGCAAATTGTGCACATCCCCGAGATGCATGAAAATGACCGGATCCGCTGGTTTCAACAAGGTCTTACATCTCAGCTCTGCACTGAGTGTGCCGTTGACCAAAATGGCAGCGATTTCTCTTCTCTTGATGCTTTAATCCAGTTCGCCGTGGGTCAGGAAAGGCGATTTCTTGTCATGCAGCAAACCAACCATTCTCAGAAGAGGGCTTCAGCTGATGATGATAACTCAGCAAAGAAAGTCCGTTTCTCCGATATCTCCGATAACACAGACAAAAAGTGTTACAACTGCCGCAAGGTTGGACACTTGGCGAAGGACTGTCCAATCAAGAAATGAGTGCTCCGTGCACTTCTCTGTGTGAATGTCTTCTCTGTGCGAGCATCAGTGCGAACTTTTGAAGCTCTGTGTGAGCACCTCATCTCTATGTGAACACCTCAGCTCTGTGTGAGCATCTCATCTCTGTGTGAGCGCATCAAATTTGTATCAGCGCAAAGCTCTGTGTGAGCGCCTCAGCTCCGTGTATGCTTAAAACTCTGTGTGAGCGCCGAAAGTTTCAGATCTCTCAGAATTCATTGCTCTGTGTGGGCATGATCGCTCTATCTGTGTGAGCACTGCTCTGTGTGGCATGATTGCTTTGTGTGGGTTGATCTCTCTGTGTGAGTCAAGACCACAATCCGCATGTTTACCTGATCTCTGAGCCTCCTTCTAATCAGAGATAAATGCATGAGGGCATGCATTTTAAGGAAGGGGAGCAATGTAACGACGCTGGTCGTAATAAATCAGAAAATATATCAGATAAAATCAGATACAATCAGATGTACTCAGCATTCGTGCTTGCAACACATCCAAAACGCTTGATGTGCGTTACAACCTATCAGAAGGGTACAAATACTCAGAATTTGGGGTTGTCAGTATTCTTTTATTAATCCGTCATTGACGTCCCTCTGAATGTCACTCCCCACGACACATTGCTCGCCTTGCGTCACAAAGCAGCGACCGTGTGCGGATGCGGGATCAGACACCTGTACATGTGGCGTAGATGGCCGCTCGCGGCGCACCAGCGGACCCTCGAGGCGCAGTCCCAGCTCGCGGACAGGATCCTGTCCGAGGTGTTTTCGGACGGGAAGATCACGTGCTGCCGAGAAGAGCTCCTAGCCCACGTGGCCGTCTTGACGTACGAAAGTGCGGACAAAAAACGGCTTCTTCTTCTTCGTCGTCTTCATCCCGATCCCGGCGCCTGACGTTGCGACACGCGAATGACCCTGACGATCGGAGTTGACGGCCCAAATTGCCTACACTGACATAGGCAGTGCAGATAACCTAGCAAAACAGGGCCTAGATCTGAGAAACAATGCCAACAAAACACTGCCCGATTGGTTGCTACCAAACCTAACAGCACATGCTTTGAAAGCCTCTTCTCATCCCGACACTATCTTTATTCATTTAGTACTGTGTGCTCTTTCCGGGTGACCACCCGCAACTCAAATTTTCAGCAACTTGCTAAAGACAAGAAACTGGGTCCAAACCAGCGGGAGGATAATAGAGTTTAAATTATGTGAAGACACCAGGCATGATCTGAAGGTTTACAAATTTTACAAAGAAAGGCCTTCAGTCAGAAGTACGACAGCTAGCTTGATCTTAAATTTCAAAAAGCAAAAGCACAGCACAGCGTGCTTACCACCAACCTACACAGACAGGGATATAGAGAAGTCAATCTCCGCGTGATCCTTGTTGGATTAATGGGGACTTGGTATTAACAACGACCGGCTCTGGCAGACCTCCATTTGGATTGCCATAAGATTGAGAAGCTAACATATAATCTGGATGAATCATCCATCAGACATGCATCTACACTCATATAGACAAGTATAGACAAGATGGCTATGCACTTCTATACAACCTAAACAGCAGCAGTCGAGATGTGGGTCTGGGTGCCACGGCACACAACCCCCCTGACCCACACTAATTGTTTTACGTTTGTGTGTTGGCGCGGTGGGGGGTTGCCTGGTGCGGGCACCTACATAACCCCCTCGCTCCCTTAATCATGCCGACTGTGTCATCACTACCAGCGGAGCTTTTCACTCTTTTCTTAATCAAAGTTATAACACAAATTTGGCTGTATTATTGCTGAGGAAGTTCAGCGTAGGTGTATTTCACAAACTCGCTCTTTCTCAGACCTGTCCATCTCCTCTGTGTGTTGCTCGAGCCGTCGCCTCCTTCTCTCGTGGAGAAGGGGAGGAGACGTTAAACACACCTTTATGGGGGGCCTTGGCGGACAGAGACGTCAAGATGATAAACACACCTGTTTGGTTCGTACTTGCATTCCGTGCTTAAGCTGGTACCATGATCCGTTGTAACAAATCATGGGTATCCATAACAATTGTGTCCCAACATCCTAAAAGGTGTGCCGCATTCCTCATGAATTTCTTAGAGCATTTCCAAGGTACTTGGGGTTAGAGCATAGGTAGTGTAAACACCTGCATACAAAATTAGTCAATGTAGTGCTGAGTCGTATACTTTGCAGTGGCGGTAATTGGATTTGACAGCAAAATAACTGAAGTTGTCCCTGGATTTATAATGACTCTGATTTTGAAGACATTGAGGGGAGATTGCGAGGCTGGAAAAACTGAAATCGAGGATTACAAAAAGAGGATTAACAAAAAGAGGCAGACTGGAAGAAAAATAAAGCATGAGTGGCAACCTGAAAGTTGAAAAGTCAGAGGGCCAAGAAACAAAGGGGAGCAAGAGAGGCTGGTTGGACGAAAGGAGAAAGCAAAGCCGGAGGGGGAGACCAGAAAAAAAGTCCAGAAGGATAAGTCGACTTCTTATTGACTTCTCTCTGGAGGAATCAAGACATTCGTTTATAGCTTTAGTCATGTTCCCACCCACACTAGAAGTATGACGAGGGCAAGCGGGAGCTAACATTCAAGGAATAAAAGCTTCAGCCCCGTAAAACCGCACTCTCACTACAGGCACAGGGCGGTTCCTTGAAGAATAGTGCATACAGAGATCTCTTTGTAGCTTGTGGCATTCAGCTGGTTGTGAGTCTTGGGTCCCTCACAGTACCTAATTTTGACTGAGTGAATGTCACGTTGAAGTTTGCCAAAATCTTTGGTGGCTCTGCTTGTGCACGGATGGCGGTATTGTTGCTTTCAAAGTTTCTCAGATGTCCTTTCGCTACCCCGAAGAACCCTTTTGTCAGTTTGTTGCTGTTTTGTGATAAGCGGAGAATCGGGAGTAGCCCACTCAACATCTGGGAGGTTGGAAGCCGAGATGGTTATAATGAGCCACATTCTTGATCCTGTTGAAGGAGATTCTTCTGCCTTTGATACATATCAGGGACCTAGCGAGCCTAATTTGCTGTAAGAGCTTAACGATCAAGCTGCATCAATAAGATATGTTCACACGTTGTCGCTTGTTGGCTCCCCAAAAGGATTGGCAGAGCTTTGCTTTCAGATTTCAGGTCCTCACACTAGTTTAACCCAAAGTAACAACTCCTGATGTGCATGATCATGGGCCTTTCAGCATTCTCTCAAGAAAGGAAAAAAGCGAAATCTCAGAACAAACAGATCAAAGCCCAGGAGCAGATTCACGTGAATCTGCGAGGCGGCATCACTGCGAGGCGGCATCACTTCACACGTGCACGGACAGAACTGCTTCTGTGAAGTTATACACTACCAAAGTCTTTGAATGCACGGGATAAAAAGCAGGCAGCAGATTGTGACGGGCGGGTGTCAGACGTCTGGACCTTGGACAATACCTGGTGGATAAAAATAGCAGCTCAATGCGGGTGCATCTAAAGTATATTTTAGTGTATACACCGGGTGTATTACACCCACAAACAAGGTTGCAAAATACTGTGGGAGAAGTAATCCTAATTTAAAAGTTGCTGTGGAAAAATTGTACTGTGTCTCCAATCCAAACTGGATCCCTCTACCCCTCAAACATTTTAAAATACAACTTATATAGAAGCATGCTGCAGCGTGGAAGAGCATAGCAGAGGCACTGCCAGGCAGCTTTTGCAGATTGTAATCAGGAGACAGACTGCAGCACGCAGCGCATCAGCCATCACTAGCCTTGACAAAGCTCAATGGTGGTACTGGCAGCTTCTGTGTTGTCCAAGAGTGGCAAGCGTGAGTAAGGATGCAAGGCAAACCAGGTCTTCCCTCCCTTCAGCAGAGTGCCTTGACACATACACACCCCTCCCTCTCCCCTTTGTGCCTTCCCCTGCCCTCCCCTGCAGCCCTTGTGAGCAGGCAGTATGTGGACATGAGCCGAATCCGCATCGAGGGTCTCCTGGCTGCCTTCCCCAAGCTGGTGGGCACGGGCAAGCAGCATACGTACGTGGAGACGGAGAACGTCCGCTATGTGTACCAGCCCATGGAGGTCGGTAATGATTTTCGTTTGCAATGTTGAGATTAGGGGTGCGCATCGGTGCGACGAAACGAACTGCGAGCTCTCCTTTTGTTCGTCGTGCAGGGTTTGTACGTGTTGCTGGTGACCAACAAGCAGAGCAACATCCTGGAGGACCTGGAGACGCTGCGCCTCGTGTCCAAGCTGGTGCCTGAGTTCTGCCAGGGCTTGCTGGAGGAGGAGGCCGTGTCCCTGAGTGCCTTCGACCTCATTTTTGCCTTTGATGAAGTCATTTCCCTGGGGCACAAGGAGAACACCACCGTGCTCCAGGTCAAGCAGAACTGTGAGATGGAGAGCCATGAAGAGAAGCTGCACAAGATGATCATACAGGTGCGAAGAGGGAGCGCAAAGGGGAGGAAGGATGCAAGCGCGAATGGCGATGCTCTTGCGCTTTGCGTGCACACGCAAGCGCACACACATTTACACACGTGTATACATACAGATACATGCACACATGCGAATGCGCGTACACGCGCGTACACACACACCACACACATACACACACACACACACACACACACATGCACACACACACACACACACACACACACGCAAACACACACGCGCAAACACACACGCAAACACACACGCAAACACACACGTGCACACACACACACACGCAAACATACACGCGCACACATGCACGTACACACGTACACACACACACACACACACACACACACACACACACACACACACACACACACACACAAACGCAAACACACGCGCACACATGCGCACACACGCACGCACACACACGCGCACACACACATGCGCACGCAACACACACATGCGCACGCACACACACGTACTCATGCATACTGATACATGCACTCGTGCATACGCACGTACACACACACTCTCATGCACGCTCGCGCGCGCGCACACACACACACACATACACGCACCTAACATGTGCATTCACCTACGGAGCGATAAACACATGCGCCTCATGTCGATGTGCATACTACGTACAACGTGTGCTTGCCTGGATGTGGATACACAACATGACTAAACAAGTGGCGCAACAAACATGCACACATGGGAAAAAGGTGTCTCAGCATGGAACAGGATATTGCATGGATGTGTCAAACCATTAGGTTTTCGTTTGATTAGGTGAAAGAGTCTTCATGGTGCAATCTGCATGGAAAGGCTCTCGAAAACAACGGTTAAATGCTTGCAAAGAGGTCCACTCACTTTAATATGATGAAGATATAATTGAAGAACCCAAAACGCAGACAAACTTATGTGTGCACCCACCCACAAACGCACACTTTGCACAAAAACGCAACAGCACGTACTTAGGCTGGCACGCACCTCTCCTTGTATACACCCTGCAGAGCAAGATTAATGACACCAAGGCAGAGATGAAAAAGAAGGCCATCGAGATTGACAAGGTAGGGTTTGTTAAGAGCTTGCGCGACTACATTCAAAGCGTCATCCCTACCGCGTGTTCTCCGCCTCTTGAACCTGTCTGAACCATCGAGGTCATTATTTGGCTCCTGCTAATGCATTGGTTTGATGCATGAATTGCGCAGGTTAAGTTTGAGACACGGAAGGTCTCCAGCGCCCACTTGCCTGCCTACAGGTACGATTTGTCTTCAGCAATACTGCATTTTCAAGGAAAAGTGTTCAGCTGCGGTGTATGGTGGGTGTATATAGTGAATCTTTTGCTTAATATGTGTGAGACAAGTATGGAGTGCTCTATTATGACTCAAGTAGAAGGCGAGAGCGTGAGCGGCCGTTTTTTTTGCACAGGCATTCACATATTCAGACAAAATGGGAACACACGCTTCTCCAC
>Ga0307945_1004272_pt1 | contig 11566 bp, 10 predicted proteins | sample OrgLakmetagen228_FD_201818 | JGI IMG/M metagenome (GOLD analysis project Ga0307945, IMG submission 201818) | Saline water microbial communities from Organic Lake, Antarctica - #228 | ecosystem: Environmental > Aquatic > Non-marine Saline and Alkaline > Saline | place: Antarctica: Organic Lake...
TTTGATATGATTTGGGCGGTGTTCAAGTTCAGAAATTGGTACGATTTTGTAATTATTGACACCTATTCAACTTCCGCTTTTTGGTTTGCCTACTTTAGCGCAATATTAGCAAAAGCCTTTAAAAAAAGGTACATCTGTATTTTACATGGCGGAAACCTACCCAACCGCCTAAAAAACAGCCCAAAACTATGTTCTCAACTTTTTAGCAATGCGTATGTAAATATCGCACCATCAGACTATTTGCTAGAAGCCTTTAAAGAAAAAGGCTACATCAATGTTCAGCACATTCCGAACACCATAGAAATCGAAAAGTATGTATTTCAACATAGAAAAAAGGCAAATCCAAAATTGTTGTATGTGCGGTCTTTTGCTTATATCTATAATCCAATATTGGCATTAAGAGTGGTAAAAGAATTGCAAATAGATTTTCCTGACATAGAATTAAGCATGGTTGGTCCATTCAAAGATAAATCTATAGAAGATTGTAAAGCTTATGCTGAAAAACACAATCTGCCAGTAAAATTTACAGGTAAAATGGAAAAAGAAGAATGGATTGACTATGCCAAAAACTTTGATATTTTTATCAATACAACCAACGTAGACAATACACCAGTTAGTGTAATAGAAGCTATGGCTTTAGGTTTACCAGTAGTGAGTACCAATGTAGGAGGGCTTCCATATCTGTTGAAAGAAGACGAAGCCATCTTAGTTCCTCCAAACGATGTTCAAGCAATGAAAAAGGCAATTCAAAAATTAATTGAATCACCAACCTTAGTAGAAAAGCTATCCCTTAATGGCAGAAAAAAAGCAGGAAGCTTCGATTGGAATATAGTTAAATACAAATGGTTGGAAGTTCTTCACTTGTAATTTTATTGTTGGTTAGCTTTTGAATTGGGTTATTGTTTTTTAGTTGCAAGGTTCCGAGTTGAAATGTTTCGGGTTTTAAAGTTCCGAGTTGGAGGTTTTCAAGTTTATGAATAAGAAGTTCTATGTCCAAGCATTTAAAAAAATGAGATGTAAGAGGTGAGAAATGAGAAATGAGATTTGAGAAAAAAAATAGAGAGGATACATTATCTTATAAAAACCGATGAGAGATGGTCGAAGATCGAAAAGCGAAAAGCGAAACCCGATGGTCGAAGATCGAAAAGCGTAGGTCGAAAAGCGAAGGACGATGGTCGAAGGTCGAAAACCGAAACCCCATAACCGACAATGCCGTAAAATAGTAAATCTAAGATTTAAGTAATTTTACGAGCATGCTCGCACGAAGTGCGGCACCGATAACCGATAACAGACAACCCGAAACCCGACAACCGATAACAGACAACCGATAACAGACAACCGAAAACAGACAACAGACAACCAAAGATCAAAACCTACACAAATCAATGTCCATGCCCTAGAAAATAGGCGACAGCAATACCCACCATAATCACTATAAACTTAGAGGCGTTGAAACTATGATTTTTAGAAGATTCAAATAAAATGGTAGTCGAAATATGCAAGAAAATACCAATTACCACTGCATCTATATAAACAGCATAGGTGTCTAATAAAGAAGTATACATACCTAAAAAACTACCGATAGGAGTCATCAGCCCAAAAAAGATTAGAAAGCAAGCTATCTTGAAAATCGATAAATTGGTTTTGAATAAAAAGCTACTAATAATCACTGCAACGGGGACTTTATGAACTACAACAGCCCACAATAAGGAAGACGAATGGCTTATCGGAAAGCCTTCAAATAAAGCGTGAATACTCAAACTGATAAACAATACCCAAGGGAAATGAGAATCGGTTTTATGATTATGTAAATGTCCATGTTCCGCGCCACCAGAAAGAAATTCCAATACCAATTGCAGCACAATTCCTGCCATAATAAATATTCCCACTGCAGCATCCGTATTTCTATATACATGGGGAATAAATTCCAAAACCGTAATAGACAATAAAAAAGAACCACTAAAGGCTAACAATAAATTGATAGCACTGGCTTTGTATTTTATAAAATAAGCAATTCCAAATCCAGCAAGAACAGCAAGAATAGGTAGTAATATAATCATTAAAAATACTTAGGTTAGTTCAATTTGCATTTCAAAGCATTAGTTAGAAAATTTAGCAGACTATAGTTTTTGTTTAATATTCAATACGCAAAAATTTCTAAGCAAAACTGAAAATCATTTGCAATTGATATTACAGAACAGCATTAAAAACAGGACTAAAACAAGATACTACTTTTACTAATTTTCACACTAAAGCGCAAAATTAATGTATTTTTGACGTCTAAAAGAGATTTATCGATGGGAAATAATTTTAAAATGTTAGCCAGGACTTTATTTGGCTTAGAAGATGTACTTGAAAAAGAGCTTCAAAAGCTAGGAGCAATGGAAATCAAAAAAGGAAACCGACACGTTCAATTTGTGGGCGATCTTGGCTTTCTGTACAAAGCCAACCTCTCGTTAAGCACTGCTATAAATGTATTAAAACCCATCAAACAATTCAAAATTGAAACGGTAGACGATTTATATCATCAGATTTACGATTATCCTTGGGAAAAAACCATTGACGAAAACCAAAGCATCGTCATCCATTCCTCCGTATTTTCTACGCTATTTAACAATACGCAATTTGCCGTTTTCAAAACCAAAGATGCTATTGTAGACCGTATGCGGAACAAAACGGGAAGCCGTCCAGATGTAGATACTAAATCGGCGGACATTCACGTACACATACATATCGATCGGAATTTCTGTTCCTTATCTTTAGATTCTTCAGGCGACCCACTTTTTAAGCGAGGTTACCGAAAGGACACCAATATTGCACCTATCAATGAGGTGCTGGCAGCTGGAATGTTGAAATTATCTGGCTGGGATGGAAAAACTAACTTTATAGATCCCATGTGTGGTAGCGGAACTCTTTTAATTGAAGCTGCCATGATGGCTTGCAATATTCCACCAAACTTAAACAGAAATGAGTTTGCATTTATGAAATGGAAAGATTGGGATAATGATTTATATAATACAATACTGGAATCTGTTGTGAAAAAAATTCGCGATTTCCCATATCAAATCATCGGTTATGACAAGGCTCCATCTGCCGTTATGAAAGCCATTGATAATGTAGCAAATGCAAATTTATCTGAATTTGTTGATGTAGAAATAAAGAACTTTTTCAATTCCAAAAAGGAACTGCAAGGACCATTGCATATGGTTTTTAACCCACCTTATGGCGAAAGACTTGAAATTGATATCCCTAAGTTTTATGGTGAAGTAGGGGACACCTTAAAACAAAATTACCACGGCACCCAAGCTTGGATGATTGTAGGGAATTTAGAAGCCATCAAGAATGTAGGACTAAAACCATCAAGAAAAATTAAATTATTCAATGGCCCAATAGAAACTCGTTTAGTTAAATATGATATCTATGAAGGAAGCAGAAGGGGTTAGCTCTATTCTAATAGGTGCGAAGTTGCAAACTTCGCACAGCGCTCAAAACTAAAAGCTCAAGGTTCAAAGCTCAAGGCTTAAAGTTTAAAGTTCAAAGCTCAAAACTCAAAGCTCAAGGCTCACAACTCATTAAGCTCAAATCCAAAAACTCAAGGTTCAAAACTCACAGCTAATAGCTCAAAACACCCAAATCAGTAACTGAATTTAACTAAAATTTAAAAACACTTGCAAGCATCGCAAGTATATTTGTCAAAATTTACTGCATGTCAGATTGTATTACTTACCAACAAACTCAATATTTCTCGGATTTAATTACTGATTATATTCAAAAAAATCCAAAAGTTGAACCTTTTTACAATCGTTTTCCAGAACTTTCTTCTTTTGAAGAACAAATGATTGAGAAGCATGCTAATTTCCCTTCCAAAAATAGAGAGGTGTTAGTAGAAGTTTTGTTGAAGCAATACACCAGTATTGCCACAACAGAGTCTACTATCAATAATGTCAAATCCTTGTTAGATGTGGATACCTTCACCATCACAACAGGGCATCAATTAAATTTATTTACAGGACCTATTTATTTCATTTACAAAATAGTTTCAACTATAAAGTTATGTAATCAATTGCAGCTTCAATACCCAGATAAAAAATTTGTTCCAGTGTACTGGATGGCTTCAGAAGATCATGATTTTGAAGAAATTAGTTTTTTCAATTTTCAACAAAAAAAATATACTGCAAATCAAGAACAACAAGGAAAAGTAGGAGCTCATCCCACTGAAAACTTAGAAGCTGTATTCAATGAATTTGATGCGGATTTGGGAGTTGGAGAACATGCTAATTACTTAAGAAAACTCTTTCAAAAAGCTTATTTGTACCATAATTCTTATGTAGAAGCCACTCGATATTTGGTCAATCAACTGTTTAAGGAATATGGTTTGGTAATTTTAGATGCGGACAATAAAGATTTAAAGCGCATTTTTATTCCACAATTTAAAAATGAATTATTCCACCAATCTGCACACCAGTATACAGCAGATGCCATTGAAAAGTTACAAGCAAAAGATTACAATATACAAGTAAATCCTCGTGAAATCAATTTGTTTTATATCAGAGATGAAGTTCGGGAACGCATCATTTTTAAAGACGATATTTTTTTTGTGAATGAAACCAAATGGCAATTTACTAAAGATGAATTATTAACCGAATTAAGCCACTTCCCAGAACGCTTTTCACCAAATGTAATGACGCGACCTTTATACCAAGAAGCCATTTTACCAAATTTATGTTACATTGGTGGTGGTGGAGAATTGGCATATTGGTTTCAATTGAAACCGTATTTTGAAGCTGAAAAAATACCATTTCCAATTTTACTATTACGAAATTCAGCTTTACTTTACACTCAAAAACAAGCTAAGAAAATCAAAAATCTAGATTTACAACTCAGTGATTTCTTTCAAGCTAAGCATGAATTGGCAACACAGATAACGCATCAAATAAGCGATATTACTATTGATTTTTCAACTCAAAAAGAACATTTGCAAAAGCAATTTGAAGCTCTTCACAATTTGGTTCATGCTACCGATAAAAGTTTTAAAGGTGCAGTAGCTGCTCAAGAACACAAACAACTAAAAGGCTTAGCTCATCTAGAAAAACGCTTGCTGAAAGCTCAAAAAATAAAATTAAAAGACCAATTAAATCGGGTAGACCGGCTTCAGCTTGCCTTATTTCCTTCCTACAGTTTACAAGAGCGATTCATCAATTTCAGTGAAATTTATTTATTGCTAGGAAAAGATTTTATTCCTCGTTTGTTATCAGAATTTGATCCTTTAGCATTGCAATTCAATTTAATTCAAATCGAAAAGTAATTTTTAGAACTGAACATTTTTAGTTATTTCGGTTTTAATTCAAAAAGCATTGTTGGTTTCAATCAATTATAGATTATTTCAAGGAAAACATATACCGCACTGCTTATTTAATTTGATATTAATTAGCTTTGTTCTCAAATTTTTGCACTATGAAAAGTATGCACTCTATAGATATGGAAACGGTCGAAATGACCTTAGATATCATGAAATATGCTATCAATAGAATATCCAACACCAATCCAGAATTAGCGGCACCAAAAAAGGAAGAAGATTTACTCAAATTAGTAGGGGAAACCGTTACCAAAGATGGAATTGGAGGAGAAAAAGCATTTCGTATTTTTAGAGATGTACTAGCTAAAGCGGCCGTTCCGGTAGATCATCCTCGGCATTTAGCATTTGTTCCTGCAGCACCAACTCGAGCAGCTGTTTTATTCGATTTGGTTACTTCAGCAGCCAGTATTCACGGTGCATATTGGATGACAGGTGGGGGAGGCATATTTTGCGAAAACAGAGCTATGGATTGGTTAGTTTCTTTAACGGGCTTACCTAAAAATGCTTTTGGTGTGTTTACCTCTGGCGGAACTGCTGCAAATTTAAGTGCCATTGTAGCTGCTAGAGAAGCTTGGAGAGCAAAAAAGGAAGAAAACAATGCCTTTAAAGGCTTACTGATTACTTCCCATGGCGCACATTCTTCTGTAAAGTCTATGGCACAAGTCATTGATGCTGATATTATTTTAATAGAAGACGACCAAGATGATAAACTCACTGGAAAAGCACTTCAAAAAACCATAAAAAAACTCAGTAAAATTGACCGCAAACGACTATTTGCAGTCGTAGGAACTGGGGGAACTACCAATGCAGGAATTATAGACGATTTAAGTGGAATTGCAGAGGTTTGTACCCAAGAACAGTTGTGGTTTCATGTAGATGCTGCGTATGGCGGTGGCGCTTTGGCAGCTCCTTCTGTTCGGCATTTGTTCAATGGAATAGAAAAAGCAGATAGTATTACCATTGATCCACACAAATGGATGTTTTCTCCATATGATTGTGGTGCGGTGATTTATAAAGATATGAAATTGGCAGCCAATGCGCATTCCCAAAAAGGAGCTTACTTAGATATTTTTAAAGATGAAGGAGCGCAAGGTTTCAATCCAGCCGATTATCAAATACAATTGACTAGAAGACTGCGCGGTTTGCCTTTATGGTTTTCGCTTGCTATGCACGGAACACAAACCTACACAGATGCAATAGAACGCGGGCTGGAATTGGCTCAAAATGCTGCGAAACAAATACGCGATTTTGACCATGTAGAGTTGGTAAGAGAACCTGGATTATCTTGTGTGTTGTACCGCAGAAAGAATTGGAAACCTGAAGATTATATTGATTGGACTTACAAAAATCACCAGGCTGGGTTTGCTTTAGTAACGCCAACTAAATGGACTACCAATGGCAAAGTCGAAACCATTGCAAGGTTTTGTTTTATCAATCCAGATACCACCGAGGAAGATATTACAGCGATATTGAAAACAATGAAGTAATACTAGAAAATCCAAAGAAATTTTTTGCGTTTCTTCTTTTTCTTTTCTTCTTCCACTTCTTCCACATTTTCTTCGTCATTAGCTGAAGTTGCATTGTCTGTTGGAAATAAACTAGAATCGGGTTCAATTTTAAACCGTAAAAAGGTGTCATCCCATCCCATTAAAATATAACCTCCGTTGTCTGCAGGTCGTGTACTAATCGAAAATTGTTCAACTACCGTTGCGGTTTGTTGTGCGGGTAGGTTAAAGCGAAAAACATCTGCATCTGCATTGTAATTGTAAGCGCCCCAACCTTGGTGTTCTTCGTTTAAGATTAAAATCCATTCTTCTTCATTAGGGATGCTAAATAAGCCATAGGTTCCTTTTCTAACAGGCTTACCATTAATTAAGCAATGTTCATAAAATCTGATTTCTGTTGTTTCATTAGCACCTGTTCGCCACACTTCTCCGTAAGGAACCAACTCTCCAAAAATAGTTCGGTTGCGTCGAAATGGTCTGCTGTAAATAAGTCTCGCTAAAGGAGAATTATCTTCATTTCTTAAGATTACAGCATCCATAGGACTTTTATCTAAGTCGGTAAAGTTTTGTGCATTCAACGTAGAAATAATTCCGAAGAACAGTATAATAAGCGTAAAATAACCTAGACTCTTTTTCATGTATATCATATTTTTTATATCAACTTCAAAATAATAAAAATCGTATATGTGAATGCATAATTTATGTGAAATTTAAGTCACTAACAATTGTTAATAAATTCTGTGATGAATACCGCTATTTTGTCTTTTAAAATGCTACTTAACCGAATGCTTTGGTTATATTTGTTGGTTGTTAAAAAATCACGATTTATATGAGTGAAGATCAGAAATATGAAAAGGCATACTCGGCAGATAGTATCCAAGCTTTAGAGGGAATAGAACACGTAAGAATGCGTCCATCCATGTATATTGGAGATGTTGGCGTTCGAGGTCTGCATCATTTGGTTTATGAAGTTGTAGATAACTCCATAGATGAAGCCATGGCAGGTTATTGCGATACAATTCGAGTGACTATTACTGAAAAAGGAAGCGTAAGAGTGGAAGACAATGGTAGAGGTATACCTATTGATTTACACAAAAAAGAAGGTGTTTCTGCTCTACAAGTAGTCATGACCAAAATTGGAGCCGGTGGTAAATTTGATAAAGATTCTTATAAAGTATCTGGAGGTTTACACGGTGTAGGAGTTTCTGTTGTAAATGCACTTTCTTCTCACCTAAAAGCTACTGTTTATAAAAATGACCAAATTTGGGAACAAGAGTACAAATTAGGTAAAGCATTATATCCTGTAAAACCCGTAGGAGAAACCAAATTAGGCGGTACTGTTATTGAGTTTATGCCGGATACGGATATTTTTCAAGAAACCATACGTTTTAATTATGACACTTTAGCATCCAGAATGCGGGAGTTGTCTTATTTGAATAAAGGGATTACCATTACCATTGAAGACCAACGCCAAAAAGATGAAGAAGGAAATTACTTTTCAGAAGAATTTCATTCAGATGAAGGCTTAAAGGAATTTATCCGTTTTATGGATTCCAACCGGGAGCCTATTATAGGTAATGTAATTGCTATGGAAGGGGAGAAAAATGATATTCCTGTTGAAGTTGCAATGATTTATAATAACTCCTATGCAGAAAATTTACATTCCTATGTAAATAACATCAACACCCATGAGGGGGGAACGCATTTATCTGGTTTTAGACGTGGATTAACTTCTACCTTAAAGAAATATGCAGACGCTTCTGGAATGTTGGATAAATTAAAATTTGAAATTGCTGGAGACGACTTTAGGGAAGGCCTAACTGCTATTGTTTCGGTAAAAGTGCAGAACCCTCAATTTGAAGGACAAACCAAAACAAAATTAGGTAACCGGGAATTGACATCAGCGGTTTCACAAGCAGTTTCAGAAATGTTAGAGATTTATTTAGAAGAAAATCCTAACGATGCAAAAATAATTGTACAGAAGGTAATTTTAGCTGCTCAGGCTAGACATGCTGCCAAAAAGGCACGTGAAATGGTGCAGCGTAAAACTGTGATGAGTGGTGGAGGATTGCCAGGTAAACTATCAGATTGCTCCGACCAAGACCCAGAAAAATGCGAAGTCTTCTTAGTCGAGGGAGATTCTGCGGGCGGAACTGCAAAACAAGGTCGTGACCGTAATTTCCAAGCTATTTTACCTTTACGTGGTAAGATTTTGAATGTGGAAAAAGCCATGACTCATAAAGTGTTTGAAAATGAAGAAATTAGAAATATTTATACCGCTTTAGGGGTAACTATTGGGACAGAAGAGGATTCTAAAGCATTGAACCTTTCTAAATTACGTTACCACAAAATTGTAATTATGTGTGATGCGGATGTAGATGGTAGCCACATTGCTACTTTAATCCTAACTTTCTTCTTCAGATACATGAAAGAATTAATTGAAGCAGGACACATTTATATTGCAACTCCACCTTTATATTTAATAAAAAAAGGAAGCAAGAAACGCTATGCTTGGTCAGAAAAAGAACGAAACGAGATTCAAAACGAATATAAAACCAATGTTAGCGTCCAACGATACAAAGGTTTAGGAGAAATGAATGCAGAACAACTTTGGGATACAACCATGAATCCTGGAAACAGAATTTTGAGAAAAGTAACCATTGATAATTTAGGAGAAGCAGACCGCGTTTTCTCTATGCTAATGGGTGACGAAGTTCCACCTAGAAGAGCTTTTATTGAGAAAAATGCAGTTTACGCTAATATTGATGCTTAAATATCAACCCTTCGCAACAGAAGGGTTTTTTATTTAATTACATAAAATGCTTTATTTTACTGATTTTGAGACAATTATTTAACAGAGGTGATTTTTTGAAAACAAAATTTTTTGTTGTTATGTTGTTTTTTTCATATTGCTCATCATTTGCACAATTAGCTATTAATAGCGAATCAGCAGATTTTGAAAACAATAAATTATCTCCTAAAAACTATTTTGGACAAGAATTAGAAGTTGTAGCCTTTTCATTTACCAAGGCTTGGTTTACTTCAGCTGTACCAAAAAAGTTATGGAATTTTGAAATTTTTCTTATTGGAAATGCATCCGTAGTTTCAGAAAACAAAATAATTTTCAACTACATAGAGTAAAAGATATGACAAATCCTTTTATGATTTTTTCAACAATTCCGGAGCTTAGAAATGGCTTAGGAGTAAAATTGAATTTAGCTGAATTCAAAATAAATGTAAAGTATAGAAAAACAGAATTAATACACTATCCGCAGGCATAAACTTGAGGATTTAAATAATAAATTATAATAATAACCTTTAAAAAAATAAATATGAAAGTTACAGTAGTAGGAGCAGGAGCAGTAGGGGCAAGTTGTGCAGAATATATTGCCATTAAAAACTTTGCTTCTGAAGTGGTTTTAGTAGACATTAAAGAAGGCTATGCCGAAGGGAAAGCAATGGACTTAATGCAAACAGCAACCCTAAACGGTTTTGATACCACCATAACTGGCAGTACAAATGATTACAGCGCAACAGCCAATTCAGATGTTGCGGTTATTACTAGTGGGATTCCACGTAAACCAGGGATGACTCGCGAAGAATTAATTGGTATCAATGCAGGAATAGTAAAAGATGTAGCAGGAAAAATAATTGAGCATTCCCCAGACGTAATCTTAATTGTAGTTAGTAATCCAATGGACACTATGACTTACTTGGCGCACAAAGAATTAGACTTGCCAAAAAACCGAATTATAGGAATGGGTGGTGCGTTGGATAGTGCTAGATTTAAGTATCGTTTAAGTGAAGCCCTAGGTTGTCCAGCATCTGATGTAGATGGTATGGTAATTGGCGGTCATAGTGATACAGGAATGATTCCTTTAACAAGTTTAGCTACCAGAAACAGTGTTCGCGTAAGTGAATTTTTAGATGATGCACGTTTAGAACAAGTAGCAGAAGATACAAAAGTAGGTGGAGCAACACTAACTAAATTATTAGGAACTTCAGCTTGGTATGCACCTGGGGCAGCCGTTTCATCATTGGTACAATCCATAGCATGCGATCAGAAAAAAATGTTCCCTTGTTCTACCCTTTTAGAAGGTGAATACGGACTTTCTGATTTATGCATTGGTGTTCCTGTAATTTTAGGGAAAGGTGGAATTGAAAAGATAGTAGAGCTAAATTTGAGCGAAGCAGAGCAAAAGAAACTTCACGAAAGTGCTGAAGCAGTTAAGAAAACCAATGGATTATTAGAATAAGCTAACCCATTTGAAGCACAAGTTAGGCAGTAAATTCAATTTGAATTTACTGCCTAACTTTCATAAATAGGCTGTTAAAATATCTTTAAGTAAAGCATTGTCATTTCTTTTTGAAAGCCTATATTTGTCCGTTTTTTAAAATAATTTTTTGAACAATATCAACTAACAGTTAAACGAATGCACAATAAAGGATTAATTAAAATTTTTGCAATCATTTTTGGCTTGGTATGTATTTACCAATTGTCATTTACTTTCATTGCAAGCACCATTGAAAATGATGCTGAAGAATATGCAGCTCAAAAAATAACAGAAGAACAAGAGGATTACCCTAAACTTCGCGAAAATGTTGCTAAATCGTATTTAGATTCCATTGCAACTGAACCTTATTTTGCGGGAATTTCTTACGAATCTGCTAAGGAAAAAGAACTAAATAAAGGTCTTGACTTAAA
>Ga0307945_1004274_pt1 | contig 11560 bp, 14 predicted proteins | sample OrgLakmetagen228_FD_201818 | JGI IMG/M metagenome (GOLD analysis project Ga0307945, IMG submission 201818) | Saline water microbial communities from Organic Lake, Antarctica - #228 | ecosystem: Environmental > Aquatic > Non-marine Saline and Alkaline > Saline | place: Antarctica: Organic Lake...
TCTGGGTCTCCTTGAGCAGCTTCCTTTTGCTTTCTCCTCTGCTTGAGCCCTCTCTCCTCTTTTTTTTGTTGTCTGTCAGGTCCCTGCTGGGGGCCGTAGCTGTAACACCACCCAAAAAAAAAAAAATAGCATTTTCCAGTTGCGTCACAGCCCTTTTTTTACTTGGTTTGTTTTGAGGTTTACCTCGTTCTCATAGGTTGAGCAGCCATTCCAGGTTGAATGCCTTTGTAATCCAAACTAAACTAACTTTTCTTTTCTTTTCTTTTCATAGCAGAGCTCATGATAACCAAGCTAGTATTTGTATCTGGATGCAAACACCATACTACATGCCTTTCCTTATTTAAACTCAAATATATGTACAGATTAAGCCATCAGTCAAAAAGTGCGACTGCTAGGTGAATATATGTACAAAAAGGAACAGCATTATTTACTCCTCGCCATTTATTTGTGGCTGGCCAAGACCAGCCAGTAGTCGATCAGCCAATTAATCCTGCCAAAGGTAACATCCTATTGTCACCGTAGCAATATTATAGCCGTCGTCCTTGCCATCTGCACCTTCAATTCTTTCGGCCAAACTTGCGGGATGTTGCTGGGTACGCCTCAGTTGACTCTTCTTTACTGCTTGGCGAAGGGTCCTTTTTAACCTTCTTTTTCTGTTCCCACTGCTTGATCAGACGACTGGGAAAGTTTGAGGCCGGCTCCCAGTCTCCCTTCTGCAAAGGCAAGAAAACAAGAATTTGTTTGAGGCAGGTATTCCTGGATTACAAACTTGAGAATTGGCAAACTTGGTTTTTCGCTTTGTTTACATTGATGACGTGATTAGAAACCTGGTTGCGAGATTTTGAGATTTAATCAGGTAAAAAGAAACTAAAGTCACTGAATGGCCAGAATCCAAATCGTAGGAAAAGTAATGAGCAAACATCTTCACAGAACGCAAAGCTAACCTGTGAAAATACATCGCTCTGCACCGTGTATCAAACAAGGCAACCTTAGATAAACTACGCCAAGATGTGGGTGCAGATACATACCCACTTTCCTTGACCCGCAAAGTTCTGTTAATCCAGTTCTGCTGCAACTGTTTGCTGGGCGCACCAATACGAGAGTTTTACGGCATTTAATACCAAAGTGCCTCCTTTCCTTAGTGCATGTGGGGAGCGGATTTTCCATACCAGCGCAGTTTTGTTCGACATCACTTACTGCGTGTGGGTCCCCTGACAGCATGCCCCTACGCACTCCAGGCCTCAGTTCGTAGCCCTTCCACTTGGGCAGGTACCACTTCTCTCCTTTGCACTCGTACTGCATTGATTTGAAAACAAGGTGCCTCATGTAAGTTGCAATACGCATGCCATTAAATTTTAGAAGAGGTTGGCATAATTTGTGAGCTGCTCTGGCACGCAAACATTCAAAGGAAATAAAGCACGTAATACACTTAACACACACAGACTGCAACTCTATGTAATAGATCAGCAGTCACGCACACATACACACATGTCCATGATGGAAGGCCCTGCCTAGACGCATCTGTTTTTTTTGTACATTGCATCGGTGCTTGTCATCAGGCAAACACACACACTCAAACACAATCACGCACTCACACATACAGACACATACAGATCAAACACACCAAGCATACCTCATCCATGATCTGCTGCACCTCGAAGTTTCCCTCCTCCACCTCCACTTCGCCTGCAGGCTTATCGCCTGCAAGGAACCGTTGAGAAAACTCTCTTGCTTCATGCCCAAGAGATCCTTAACAGTTTTTGTGAGCAGCGAGGTGAGTGGAATGTAGCTCAGGCTTTTCAAACAAAAATTGTATTTCATATGACTAGTGAGGCTATTCTTCCTAGCCTGGCGATAAAAATTCAAGAGGACCGACAACCAATCCACTCTAAAACAAAGCAGATTTGATAAAGCACACAGACGTTAAGCGTCTACACAACCACTGACGCGTCTCTATGGAGCCATCATTTTGTAAGAACCCCTCTTACCAGGCTGAAATGCAATGTGAGAAGGGTACCGAGTGCCTGTCCAGCCTAAGATGAAGCCCTCCTCCTCCTCGTCCTCCTCCTCCTCCTCCTCCTCATCTACCTGATAGAGGCTGGTTGATCTGAGTTTGCATGCAGGAAATGCCCAAAGTCCTGTTAAGCTGTCAGGACAAGGGGGGCTGCGCGTCATTTGAACGGGTATTACCTTGTTTGATTGTTCTCAGCACTGTTACTAAATTACTTTTGTGCTTTTGTGTTTTTATTGCCTGCGCACCCGAATCATCATCATCTGTTGAGGTTTCTCAAGGTTGCTCTGTGCACGCACAAAGGCACACAAACACATATGCACACACACGCACACACGCACGCACACACACGCACCTCGCCTTTCTTTTCGACCCAGCCTGCTGCCGTAAAACCTGTGGCGATGGCCTCGCTGAGCGGCTGGGAAAGGGGTTGAGTATTAAAGTGGTGCTTGTGGTGGTGGCCGGAAACTGCCCTTGCTCACCCGCCTCTGTCCCAATGCTACTCGCTTCTCCTGCCCTCCCTGCACGACGCCTACTCTTCGGCACAGACACAGTGGACGCAGCTTGAAATGCAGGGGGCTGAGGCGGTTGAGGGGGCTGGTGTGGCTGTGCTCGTGGCTGCCGTGTGTGTGGTTGTGTGTGTGGCTGTGTGTGTGGTTGTACGCGTGGTTGTGTGTGCGGTTGTGTGTGCGGTTGTGTGTGTGGCTGTAACGCTTGGGAGGTGTGTGCATGAGCTGAGGGTGCTCGGGAAGGAGCGCGCCGTCTTGCTGGCGGGGGCATTGCTGTGCTTGCTGACGGAGATGCGTGTGTTAAAGCCAGATCTCTTGCCCGCGACAGGACTTGCTGCGGAGTTGTGCATGACGGCGCGAAGAAGGGAGGCGCTCCTGCTCCCAGCCTTTTTGACGGTGCTGGTTGTGGTGGCCGTGGTGGTTGAGGTGGTTGTCGGGGACGTTGGGGGAGTTGGGGGGGCTGGTGTGGGGGGGCTGTGCGGCGAGCACGTGAGGATGGGTTGGCGCTCAGCAGGTCGTCAAGGGGGCCTCTACCGTTGGTATAGTTAGGCTGCGAGGCAGGAGTGAGAGAGGGGTATTATTTAAGCCAGTGAGAGCGGTAGAGAAAGGGTGGATGCGTTAAGGCCAAATCCAGGCAAGTGTCTGGCAAGGGTGCACGAAGGGAGGGTTCTGTAGACGTGTTTCACATGCGAGATGCAAGCTATGCCAGTGTGATGCAAGCTATGCCACACCAACAAGCTTCTACGTCCCGCCACAGCTAGCATCAGCGTTTCAACTCACCCTCCAGTTGCTGCGTTGAAGCTCAAGAACCTGTGTGTGTGTGATTGCGTGTGCGTGTGTGTGCATATGTGTGTGTTGGGAATAATACGGTGCAGAAGTGTTTCAACAAACACTAAGATAACAGGTTATTAGGATGTGGGCAGCAGCGTACGGTTGGCAATGCAAAATCTCCAGATTCTGAAAAAGTTGAGGGAAACTAGGATTATACCAAAGCGGCTCTTTTCACCCCGCTTTTCAGAAGAAGAAAAAACAGGTTTACCTCCGGCCATACAGATGCTGTACCAATCAGTCCATTTTTGCAGAAATAAGAATACGACACACTTTCAATGGGCTGTCCCCGTGAACAGTCTACCCCTTTGCAAGCCAAACAGTCCCACTTCACTTTGCGTCACCACAACCTTGTAACCCTTGTAACCCCACTGTATTATTATTAAGACCTGAGACATGCGTTGGGTAGCTGATATTTGCTCATTCACCAAGTGCTTGGCGGTTGGGAAGAGGTGCAGAGACTTGGGAGATAAACGGATCAAACTGTTTTTCACACAGTCCATCAATTGGCCCCATACAGATTTTATTTGACGCATTTAGTTGCCCGCACTTCTGAGAGCAAAAACCAGGCTGAGACTCAAAGCAGGTATAGAGCGATAGATCCTTCTGTCTTTTCCCCCTGTGTCCCTTATGTGAGTGCCTTCCATTTGCCGGCATTTCCAGTACCCTTGCCCGAATTCGATATTGCTGCATTGTTATATGATCATTTATAACGCTTATATCTTGAAGCAGAGATCAATCGGTGCAAGTTCAGAAATGCACGTTTCCCTACTAAAGTGAATGCAAAATACACAACAGGCCCCACACAGCCCCCGAGAGTGCCTAATTTACAGCAAATGTCCATGGTTTAGATAGAAAATCAAGCTTTTTGCATTCAGGTGAGGTATAGGGGGCTTTGGATTGGGTGAACGCTAAGTGAGACTGTGGTTGGGGGGATCTGTTCACAGAAACAGCCAATGGAGAGGGGTGGGTTCTTTGGAGTGGCAGCGGGCAATTGAGGGAGATTGGGAGCACCTCAGCAGCACCGCCAGCAACCAGCAGGTCTACCATCCCCAGACAGCACCAACCTAATGGTCTTGGCAAACTTCAACGTGACATCCACCTCATTAAGACTTTGAGGACACTAGACCTCAAAAACAGTTGAGCATCGCACAGGAACAGTATAAAGACTTCTGCATAGGGTTGGCCAGAACCGGTAATATACCCCGTATATGGCTGCAATTTTGCATATCTGGTCTTGCTGCCAAAATTACCCTACCTCTGCACTGTCCTTCCTTCCAATACCCTCCCCACTCTTCTGTTGGGAGGCCATGGCACCATCTACAACAATCACACGATGGATACATTCAAGGACTTGGGTCCAAATTCTCAAAAGGTCTTAAAATTTGCAACCAAGCTCCATATGCATTCTGTTTGTTCACACCAGACGTGCCAATTTCAAGTACCATTACCAATTTTCATCAGAGCCAGTTTCAGGCCACCCTGCAACCCTCCTAATTAACAATAATATAATAATAGTCGGCGCCTTCTAATTTGCGAGGCACTTTACAGATGCAAATGAACAAAGCAATCTACCTCTCCTGCACACAACCCACCGATGGCGGGGTGACAAGCGGGTCTTCAGCGAATCGGTCGCTGATGAGGAGATCTGCCTCAAAAACTTCCTCGAGCTCACGACTGGTGCTGAAGTCGAAGCGCACCCCGTACTTGGGGCGGAAATGGGCTACGAAGCACTGAAAGTACACGTGCAAGTGCGTGCAGTCGTCAAACGAAGCTTGCTGTGATGTGCCAGTAGTCAATACATCAGCCTATATGAGCATTGGAATGCATGCACACAGCTTTAATCATCACAGTTGCACAGCAAATCAAGAGTGCTGGAAAAAGCGCGTCACTGGAGAATAATTCTGCAGCAGCCCCTCTTGTAGCGCTTTACACCCTTACTGCTTATACAAACAGTTTTTGATATAAAGAAGGAGGGAGTCCATGGTCTTTAAAGTTTAAATATGTCGCTAAACACGTCGCTTTATCTACGGTCATTACCTGCCAAGAAGGGAAATAAATGACACCACGTCTGCCATCCTGACGATGTGTACAGATCCGACCCACATGTATATCGGCATAAAGAAGATTGAACATAGGGCCCTGCGTGCACACGTGAATGTGCGAATGAGAGTGCGTGAGTCTATGCATGTGTATATGTGAGTGATTGTATGTAAGTGCTCATGCGCGCGGATGCAAGTGAGAGTGAGTATGAATATGTGCACATAGCTGTGCATGAGCGTGCACGTGTGTGCTGGTGTGTGTGTATGTGTGCGTGTGTGTGCGTGTGTGTGTGTTTGCGCGTGTTTGTGTATTTACGTGAGTTTGCAACATGAATTTTACAAGAGTGTGCATGCGCATTTTGAATTGTATTAATGTGTCTGTGTTTGAGAATGTGAATGTGTGTGTGTGCATTACGTGAGTTTGCAACAAGCATTTCCAGGAATGTGCATGCGCGTTTTAGATTGTGTTAATGTGTCTGTATGTGTGAGAGAGAGGGAGAGTGTGCGTGTGTGTGTGTTTATGTTGGGTGCGTGTGCATGTGTGTGTGTGTGTGTGTGTGTGTGTGTGTGTGTGTGTGTGTGTGTGTGTGTGTGTGTGTGTGTGTGTTTGTGTTGGGTGCGCGTGCATGTGTGTGTGTGTTTGTGTTGGGTGCGCGTGCATATGTGTGTGTGTGTGTGTGTATGTGAGTGTGTGTGTGAATGTGTGTGTGTGTGTTGGTGTGTGTGTGAAATGTGCGCGTGCTTACACCTTTTCCTCCGAATTTTGCATGGCTCCTGCGTTACTAAATATAATACCTTATTTATTTTCTGGTACCATGCCAGATCATATGCAAAATCACCATCATATGCAAAAATCACCAGTATTTTTGAAAAAAATCAATAATTACCGTTACTACCATGATGCTGTCCTCATCAAAGCTGCTCAAAGCAGGAACTCCTACAAGGAATGTGTGCACACGGTCATCATCTGTAGCAGCAAGCACAAAGGCTGCCAATAGAAGGTAAGCTTGCTTACCTGGATGCATCTGCACCACACACACAGAAATGGGCCATGGACGAATTTCTCTCTCTCTCTCTCTCTCTCTCTCTCTCTCTCTCTCTCTCTCTCACACACACACACACACACACGCACGAGCACGCGCGCACGCACGCACACACACGCACACGCACACGCACGCGCACGCGCACGCACGCACGCAAGCACGCACGCATGCACGCACGCACGCACACCCCCGGATGCTGGGGCCCATCATTAATCACCCACACTTGTCTGTACGGTGGATCCAGGAAGCTCGGCTCTTCAGACCTCCAGGTTTCAGAGTGCTGCCTTGGGACCATGACTTGGGTAAGAGGGTTGTTTAATTTGTACAAACACACACAAAACACACACACTCACATACACACACATGTTCACACACACACGCACACACATATGTAGGCACACATATACACACACAAACACACACATGTGTACACACACACTCACACACAAACACGCACACTCACACACTTAAACACACACGTACACACACTCACACACACACACACATGTACACACACGTACAGACACACGTACATACACGCACACATTTAAACACACATACGTACGCACATGCTAAACAACAGGGCAAACAGAACACCGAGGCAGAAGCACATCAGCAGCTCAGCTACGCCTATGATGACATGGTGAGTATCCTCTCCTGTCCCAATGCTCCCATCTGGGCAAATCCTGAGGCAGCAATGAGACCTTCTTGACGAGAACATCATTTTGCTTGTGCTGAAGGCTCTCTTTGTTGCCTCTATGCTTTTGTAGTGTCCAGTGTCCGACCGTCAGCACACTCTCTCTCTCTCTCTCTCTCTCTCTCTCTCTCACTCTCTCACACCTATATAAATGACTTAATGCATAATGCATCAATCAAGCTCCTCTCAAGCGGTGTATTGCTCCAGCTTGAAGCCAGTTTTAGTGTGCTCAAGCGATGAAACTTATAAAGACCTTGTCGATGAGAGATGACCGTATAATTACCTATTTCTTTCACCTCTTATTTTTTCTTACTGTCTGGTCAAATCACTGTCACAGCAAAGTACAAGACTCAGCAAATCAACTAACTAGTATTGTGTCTGGTTCCTTGCCCTTGTGAGCAGCACATGCGCACACTCATAATACACACCAGCACACATACATAAACATATACACACAAACATAAATACATGCACATAAACATTAACACATTTGCTCATAAACACATTTGCATATAAACATAAACATGCACACACAAACATAAACACACACACAAACATAAATACTTGCACCCAAAGGGTATTAACTTCATGGACACGGCGGAAATGTATCCAGTGCCTACCGAAGCTGAGACTCAGGGCCGAACAGACCAGTACATTGGCAGCTGGATGAAGGGTCGCAAACGGGATGACATTGTGCTTGCCTCCAAGGTGGGCGTTTATGTGTGTGTGTGTGTGTGTGTGTGTGTGCGTGCGTGTGTGTGCTTGCATGCTGTAGTGTGCCTACTATGTGTGTATTGCGTGTGTGTGCTTGCATGCTGTAGTGTGCCTACCTGTTGCTTGTGTAAATAAGGGGCGCAATTGTTATGTGCGGTATGTAATCCAGTTCACCACATGAGTATTGACACCCAATGCAGTAAAACCTTTTATCCAAGCAACAGCAAGCAAGAGGACATCACGCTTTCTTCTTTAGTAGGGTTGGATAGAATTGCGCGTGCACTCCGTGCATGACCTTATGTTTCTAGGTTTGCCTGCCCAAAATATACACCCTATATCGTTCTGCCCAGCCCTGCCTAAGAGTTGTTGATTGTGTTTTGTGCAAGCGTCGTTTTGGGTGATGTAACTGCTGATCTGCCATGCGTTGGGGAGGGCGTACAGTCATTTAAACCTGCAACTGTACATGAGACGTTTCAGTCACGCGTGTATGTGTTATGTGTAAATGCTACTTTCATTTGTCAAGACATATCAGTCACGAGTGTGCACATAAATGCTACTTTCATTTGTTGACATCAAGTTCCGCTTCTTTCTACTTAGGAGCTATTTTACGAAGCTGGTTTGTCTGATTGTGTGTGTGTGTGTGTGTGCCTGAGCAGGTGTCCGGATACTCACCTCGAACAACCTGGGTCAGGGATCCACCACGAAATGTGTAAGTGTGTGTGTATGTAAGTTTTGTGTGCGTGTTTTAAGTGTGTAGTGTGTAAGCACGTATGTGTTGTGTGGACGTGTCTATGTTTTATGTTTTATGCGTAGTGTACTTGCATGTGTATGTGCCTTTTTTACGTGTTGATGTGCCAAGCGCTCTCCAGTTGCGGAACACGCACTACAAGGAGCATTTCTGTATCAAACCTCCAGACGTGCAGCAACGAGTTGGATGTTTTTTTCTTGTTATTGTCCTGCACTACTCAGTCTGAATCAGGCGTGTGCAGGGATGTGTGCATACAGTCATTTGGGACGTTCAATGCTGTAAAGTACGCGTTAAATACGATGCGGCGTATTATACAAATACGCCGTATGACACATCCCTGGGCATGTGAAAGAATTCAACATAGCATGCTTTGCGCGTACAAAGCGCTCCAATGTGTTGCTTACATTTCTCCTCAAATGCTGAGTTTAGATTGGTGCCCTCTATTTCACGCTTCAGTCACGCATCGCAGCTTAATGTGTTGTACTTTATGCTGTCATAACACGCACAAAACAGATTACTAACATCATACAATCGTATGACTCTTCTGTGCCATCGCTCTCTTCAGGCGTGTTACACCAGAGCAGATCCAGGTAAGCTTTATGTGTGTGTGTATGTGTGCGCAATCATGTTTATGTGTGTGTGCATTTGTGTTAATGCGCATTTGTGTTTTTATGTGTGTGTGTTCAATTGTGTTTATGTGTGTGTGGATGTGTGTTATGCGCTTTTGCAAGCGTGTTGGCCCTGACAGTCCTTGGTACTTTTTGCCCTGTGCAACTCTAGCATTATGGTTTCCTGGCAGCAACGTAATTTAGCACTGCATTGCCAGCAGGTTGAGTTGTCAGACACAGACAAATCATAGGTCTGTGCCTGTGCGAATTGGGAACCACTACTCAATTAATTAGTCAAAGTCGGATATGATTGTGTGGATGTTGAGTAGAGGGTGTGATATAAGTAGCGAGAGGTAGAGCTGCTCTTCACAAAGTGTGGGCCTATGCCTGTGTTTTTATAAGCTGCAGCAGGGAGCCCAATCAGTGCGAGCAATCTTTGTTTGAATGAATATTTCTACAGCTCGTGTGCTGTATGCCAACTTAGCAAAAGCTCCACCCTCTTTCAGGTGGCGTTTGCAAGTATTGAGCTGTGTGTGTCAAAAATTGTGCAATTCCAATGTGTGGAAGAGGTCCAAGGAAGCACGTACACAGATAGGCACCAAGAAAGCACGTACACAGATAGGCACACATTTGCACATACGTGTGTACTCACACTCACGATAACCACACTCACACAACAGATTTAGTAAAAGTGTGAACTAAACAGAATATGTCAATTTTACTAACTTTGATGCATGCGCAACTGCAGGAAAGTGTGGACCACAGTTTAACGCGCTTGGGCACTGATTACTTAGACCTGCTGCAGATCCACTGGCCAGATCGTGAGTGATTGTGTGGGTGTGGGTGTGGGTGTGGAGTGTGTGTGTTTGTGTGTGTGTGTGTGTGTGTGTGTGTGTGTGGATGTGTGTGTGTGTGCGCGCGAAGCGCGCACGAGAGTCTACTACCTATTGTGTAAAAGTGGCACGTGTGTAATTGCTGTGTGTACTTTGTTAGTCAGTGTTCCTTTGTGCCTGCACTTGAGCGTCGGAAGGCGTTGATGGTGTATGTATGTGTCAGTGTGAGGGCAACCGTTGAGTGCCTCTTGAGTTTAGGCAAATGCGTGTTTTCTCAAATCCTTGAGAGAGACCGTTCCTTATCCCACACAAGGGATACACTGCTGGTGTTTTGTTTACTGCTCTCACGCGCGCAAGCACGCACATATGCACGAACACACATGTGCATTCACACAGCACTCTCATGCATACAACACACATACACCTGAGGCTCTTAACACAGGCTCGTATACCTCCTACGACTAAGTGCACACTCACGTACCAATTCTTATTGTCTGTACTCATTGCAGGGTACGTGCCTCTGTTTGGAGCCCCCTCATATGACATAGCAAATGAGCGAGAGGGGGACATTCCTTTTGAGGAGCAGCTGCGGGGGATTGAGAATGTTATCAAGCAGGGCAAGGTGGGTGCAAAGAAGAATGCGTTCAGCATCAACATCAGGGGTGGGAAAGTGGTGTATGCGTGCATGATGTGGTGTGTTGTTTGTCGTTACAAGCATGACCAGAGGCGCCGCGGATTTGTTATGGCGGTATTTGAGTAAAGTACTGCTGGGGTTCTTAGGATATTGTGATGGCAGGTTTTGTGATGGCAGGCAGGGGGATTGTGATGGCAGTGTTTGTGATGGCGAGTTTGTGGTGGAAGTGTTTGAGTACAGTACGGTTGGGGTTCTCAGGGTGTTGTGATGGCAGTGTTTGTGATGGTGAGTTTGTGATAGCAGGCAGGATGTTTGTGATGCCAGTGTTTGTGATGGCGAGTTTGTGGAAAGTACGGTTTGGGTATTCAGGGTATTTGTAGGGTTGGCCAAGACCGTATATGGGATTTTATGTATACGTGTATATACAGCGTATAAACCTTATTCATACGTATGTACCGTTTAACGCTCCTAAGAATTTTTGTGATGGAGGCAACAGCTGAGACTGCTGGACATCCTAGAGAGGCCCAAATGTCGTGCATCTATCAAAAAAGTAATAAAAACCGCGGGCAATTGCTCGCATAGCGCGGTGAATCGGTAGGGCGTGATCTGGCAGGCCTGCATGTAATTGAAAGGTATCCATGCACAAGGAAACACTCTCACAAGTGTAAACGAAGGGCACTAGAAGAGGGCCCTACAAGAGGTCTCCAGAAAGACAGCAATACGCAGCACGTTTCTTGTTTTTTGTTTGACCCCCTGCCTGATTCACTCTGACGCCACTTTTGGTGCCACATTTTGCCTTTTCATTCTAAAATTGCGCCGTCCCTTTTCATAGTGTTTGTCATTTTTTCCTGTCATGGTCGTTGTTTGCAACTGACACTCCATGCTTTGACCCC